>Ga0182021_10004896_pt1 | contig 15793 bp, 10 predicted proteins | sample 612E3MmetaG_FD_120493 | JGI IMG/M metagenome (GOLD analysis project Ga0182021, IMG submission 120493) | Permafrost microbial communities from Stordalen Mire, Sweden - 612E3M metaG (Illumina Assembly) | ecosystem: Environmental > Terrestrial > Soil > Wetlands > Permafrost | place: Sweden... | reverse complement strand
GGCAAAGCTCTGCTTGGCATCGTGCGGCACATCGCCGGCGGCCAGTGCACCGAGCGACTGGCGCAGCGGCTCCCAGCTGCCGGACAGGTCCAGCTCCGGCGCCGCCTGCACCGTGGCCTGCACGGCGTCGACGGCGAGCTGGAGGGCCACACGACTGTCGGCCAGCGGTTTGTCGACCGTGGTGTCGCCGGCCAGCGCCCGGTTCATCAGGCCGCGGTGCGTCTGCGTCTGTGCCACCGCCTGCAGGATCTGGCCGATCAGGGGTGCGCCGCGCACTTCGAGCCGCGTCGCTTCGAGGTCGCGGTGCGAGGCCAGCAGGGCCTGTGCGGTCAGCCAGGTCAGCGGGACCATCAGCATCAGACCCATCAGCAGCGTCTTGGCCGGGAACTTGAGCTGGCGCATCAGGCGCATGCCCGGGTACATCAGCCAGTCGATCTTGGTTCGCTTGTATGTGTTCATTGACGTCGCCCGGGGCCCCGCAGGACCGACCCATTGCTGTTCGACGACCCCCGGCGCGGCGCCGGTCGATCGCTGCTGTACTCACCGGCTCGGTCGACGGACTCGCACGCCGTCGGATCCACGCCACGACCCAGCTTCAGGTCGGTATCGGCCGCAACGCCGATCGGCTTAAGGCATTCCTCACGATCGGCGGTCCGGGACGCGCGCGCCGCTTCACCGGTGCCGGGCCGGCCTGGCGAGCGTCGTGGGGACGACGCCACCGTGGCCGTGGCCGTGGCCGTGGCCGTGAACTCAGAGTTCGCGGTCGATCGGCAGCCGCGTCAGCAGCGTCGCGGCGCCGCGCTGGGCGGCGCTGCGGGCCGGCTCCACGAGATGCTCCACGGGTCGGGCGTTCTCCTCGGTGCGCCACGCCAGGGCGGGCGCGTCGCCGGGCCGGGTGTCGTGGATCACGACTTCGTAGGCATTGGGCGGGCGCACCATGGCCTCGAAGCGGCGAACCATCTGCAGGGCCAGTTCCGGGCTGTCGATGATCAGACCGATTTCGGTGTTCAGATGCATCGAACGCTGGTCGAAGTTCATGGACCCGATGAACAGTCGCGTCCGATCGAATACGAACAGCTTGGCGTGCAGGGAATAGTGCCCGTAGCGCGACATGTCGGGGGATTCCCCGCTGCCGCGCGCATCGCCCAGCAGCGAACGGATCTCGAACAGGTCCACGCCCATGGACAGCAACGGCGCCCGGTAGCGCATGTAGCCTGCCTGCGCGAGCAACTGGGTCGACGATTCGAGCGAGTTCGTCAGCAGCCGCACGCGCACGTGGCGCGCGCGCAGGTCCTCGAACATCCGCATCCCCTCCTGGCCGGGGATCAGGTACGGCGTGATCATCAGCAGCTCGGACTGAACGGCCTGCACGGCCCGGGCCACCGGTCGGCGCATCAGGCGCCCGACCATCCAGCCCTGCTCGACGCTCTTCTTGTCGGGGCTGTCGTAGACCAGCTGCGCCGGGGCCCACGCCAGCGGCAGCTGTCCGGAGGTCATCGCCCTGAGCGGCTCGCCCGACGGAATGCGCCGGGCCAGGTCCGCCACGACGGCCGCGGCGCTCGGGGCGCCGGGCGCGCCCGGGCCGGCATCGGCGGGCGCTGCCAGGGGCGGCGGTTCGGGCAGTCGGCGCATCGGCGGCGCATCGCCGGTCGCGCCGGCCGAGGCCACGCCGAGCGCCTCGGCCGGGATGGCCAGCGCACTGTTCCAGAAGACGTCGAACGCGCCCGACAGCTCGCGCACGACGGGCCCCGCCGCGAACACGTCGTCGTCGGCGAACTGCGACGCGGGATCGACCTGGAAATACTCGTCGCCGACGTTGCGCCCGCCGATCAGCGCCACGGCGTTGTCGGCGATGAACAGCTTGTTGTGCATGCGGTAGTCCAACCGCGACGCGTCCAGCATGAACTCCACCGCGCGCAGGGCCTGCACGTGCCCGCGGTACCTGAACGGGTTGAAGACCCGGACCTGCACGTTCGGATGCGCGTTGATGGCCAGGATCTGCTGGTCGCCGTCGAGCGTCTCGCCGTCGTCGATCAGCACGCGCACGCGCACGCCCCGGTCGGCGGCGTCGATCACGGCCTGGGCCAGCAACCGACCGGTCGCGTCGCCGCGAAGAATGAAGTATTGGAGGTCCAGCGAGCGCTGCGCCGCACGGACCATCTGCACACGGGCGAGGAACCCGTCGGCCCCGGTGGACAGCAGCCGGAAACCCGACACGCCGGGATGCGCCTGCGCCAGGCGCTCGACGTCCTGCCCGAGCGCGGAGGCTTCGGGGTGATCGAGGGCGACCGACCGGATCCTGGGTGCGTCGGCGCCCGGCGGCAGCGTCGAGCAGCCGGCCAGGCACGCGATGACCAGGGCCGTGGCGAACAGGCGAAGATTCATGGCGCAGCGGCGCCGCAGGGCCGGGCGCGCCGCCCGCCATGCTCGGCCCGGGCCGTCGCGCCGGGCTCGCGCAGGCCCGAGCCGCTCGCTCAGCTCGTCTTCTTCACTTTGAGATGGCTCTGCACCGACGTCACGCCTTCGGTGCCGCGGGTGATCGACACCGCGGTGTCGGCCGCCGCCTCGGAGGGCACGGTGCCGCTCAACACGACCTTGCCGTCGCGGTCGGTGTCGACGTGGACGTTGATCAGGCTTTGCAGTTTTTCCTCGGCCAGCTTGGCCTTGACCTTGGTGGTGATGGCGGAGTCCTTCACGAAGGTCGAGGGATGTTCACGGTCGGTGTCGCCGTCGGCCGCGCGCGCTGCCATGGGGCCGAACAGGGCGGCGGCGATGACGCAGCCAGTCAGAAGTTTGGTATGCATGATGAGTCCTTGAAGTCAGAGGAAGAGTTACTGCGTCGCCTGGCATGGAGTCGGCTCGCCGTTCAAACGTCAACGCGCGCACCGGCATGTCCTCGCCGCGCCGCGGGGGTTGGCCCGCGGTCGGGCGACGCATGTAGCGATGTTGGGCGAGCGAGATCGCGCTGACCATCGGACCAGCCGCTGTACGCGTGTAGGTCGCAGCCGACGTCCGGTGGTCCGCCGGCCCGGCGGCAACGACCGGGCCGGAACGATCCGATGCCAGCAACCCGCGCGCGGCGCAGCGCATCGCGGCGCAGCACGGCGCAGCACGCCGAGTCGGCGGCCCGGCGGCTGCGCGCCGCGGCGTGCTCAGTTCGTGGGGTGGCCGGCGAGGTCGTCGCCGGCGTCGAGATCCAGGTCCTTCAGCGGCACCGCGCCGCGCAGCGGATCGTGCCGTGCCAGCGCCGAGGTGATGGCGCGCTGCAGCTTGGTCACGGCCGCACGGATGGCCTGGTGAGCGTTGTCCGCGTGATCCGTGACGACCACCGCGTCCAGTCCGACCAGCCGGGCCTCGAGCTTGCAGGTGATCTGCTCGGGGCTGGACGGGTGTCGCGGATGCGCGGCCGACGACAGGTGGGCCTGGACGCGCGTGACCGCCGCCCCGAAGCGCGCCAGCGCGTCGCGCACCACGCTGTCCACATGGTCGGCCATCTCATGGCGCCCGTCGGTGTGCGGGTCGGAATTCAGCAGAACTTGCATCGAGGTCTTCCAAAGTGATCGGTGAGGGGCGGTGGCGTGTGCACCCGCCCCAGACACATCCGATCGGCGCGCGTCGGCCGGCGCGTCGCCGCGCCGCCCCGGCGCGCGGATCCACGGGCAGGGTCTCGTCAGAGCGTGGGGTTGGCGGGCGGCGTCGCGGGGTGCGTCGCCAGGCCGGCGATGGGTGCCGAGCCGGTGGAGCCTTCGAACTTGAAGAACACCGCCACCTTGGCCGGCGCCAGCGGGTCGGGGACGGTCACCAGCAGGATGTCCTGATTCGCCGAAAAGCCCAGCAGGCCCGTGAACAGCACGGTCTTCGTCCCCGCGGTCGTGACCGTGACCTGGTAGACCGTACCGCCGGGGATGTCCACCGAATCGGTCCCCGACGGCGGGCCGGCCTGACCGGTCGGCGTGGCAGCAATGTTGGGGACCAGGCCCGGCGCGCTGAGGTTGGCGTTGGCGGCGGTCATGTACAGATCGACGCTGGGCGCGTTGGGCGAGGCGTTGACCAGCCGCAGCCGCGCGCTGTCGCTGGTCAGCGACTTGTTGTACGGATCGACGACGAGCAGCGCGCTGGTCGTCGCGGCGGCGCCGTCCAGCGCCACGATCGTGTATTTGTTGCCGCGCACCGGTGCGATGCTGACCACGCCGACGGGGACGGCACCGACCGTGGTGGCGACCGACCAATTGACCGTGCCCATGTCGATGTCGGCGTAATTCGACGCGAACTCGTACCCGACGTTGGTCGCGACCGCCTGCGCCACGCCGTCGCGCGACAGGGTGAGGGACGCCACGCCGGCAGCGGCATGGACGAAGCGCACGGCCGGATTGGCCAGATCCAGCCGGCTGGCGGTGTCGCCTCCGCCGCAAGCGGACAGTGCGAGCAGCGCGACGCTGGACAGGACGATTTTGGTCAGTGTTTTCATGATGGTGTGGACTCGACGGTGCAGTGAGTCCACTCTAGGGGTGCGCCGCTGCGGACCCCGACGGTCGGACGGCCGGGCGGACGTGGGCGCCGCACCCGAGCGCGTGTCGGACAGCGCGCCCCGCCGCTCGCGTCGACGCGAGGCGTCAGGCAGCGCGGCGTCGCAGCGCCAGCTGCACGTCCCGGGCGGCCCGCACGCCGTGGTACAGCGCCTCTTCGAACACCGAATACGTGGACAGGTCGCTGTGCGCGAAATGCACGCGGGTCTGGGGTGTGGCGAGCCAGCGCAGCGCGGCGTCGCCGCGCAGCCCGGGCACCGGGATGCTCATGGCGTGGCCGTAACGCATCAGGTCCGCGCGGTGCAGCTTGCCCGGCAGGTCGGGGTGCACCCGGGCCAAGTCCTGCACCACCGCCTGGGCCCAGTCGGTCCAGGGCAGCGTCAGCAGGCGCCGACGCTGCACCGCGAGCTGTTCGGGCGTGTCGCCCCCCAGCGCCCAGTACGCCGTCAACACGGTCGGGCCGGGGATGCGCCGCGTGCTCTGGTGCATCGCGTCGACATAGCCCAGCCCCGCACCCGGGCGCGCCGGATCGTAGACGACGTTGTCCCAGGACGGCGCTGCGCCGGGGTGGTCGTCCAGCGGCTCGCCGAGCTGCAAGTTGCCGACCAGCCACGGCGCGTAGCGCAGGGCGGCGCTCGCCTGGACCAGCGCGGCCGGCGCAGCCTCGAGCAGACGTGCCGCGACGAACACCGGGACCGCCAGCACGACCTGGGCGGCCGTCCAGCGCTCGGTGCGCCGGTCACTGGCACGCCACAGGTCGACGCTGACGTCGTGGCGGCCCGGCGTGACGCGCAGCGCCAGCATGCCGGTGTGCAAGCGCTCACCCAACGGACTCGCGAGGCGACTCGACAGCCAGGCGTTGCCCTCGGGCCAGGTCAGCACGGCGTCGCGGTCGTCCGCAGCGTCGCCCGGCGCATGGAATCCCCGCCGGGCGGCGAAGTAGTGCAGGCCGGCCCATGCCGAGACCTGTGCGGCGCCGGCCCCGTAGTCGTCGCGGCAGCAGTAGTCCAGGTACCAGCGCAGTGCCGGTGCCGTCAGGCCCTGAGCGTCGAGCCAGCGAGCGAACGGGACCGCATCGAGCCCGGCCAGCGCGGCGCTCCAGCGGCTGCGGGCCGTGGGGATGCTGAACGCACCCGGCTGGCCGGCCGCGGTGACCGCCGCGCTGAACTGGCGGTACTGGGCGAGAGTGCCGGCACGCTGCGCCGCCGGCAGCGCCTGCACCGGTGGCAGCAGCCCCTCGTGCCAATGGCCCGCCACGTGCACGCGCTCCTGGGGACTGTGGCACAGGTGCCGCTCGTCGTAGACCGGCACGCCGGCGTCCAGTCGGCGCAGCCCGAGTTCGTCCAGCAACTGTGCGACCTCCACCGCCGCCGGACCCGGCAGCGGCAGGTAGTGTGCCCCCAGCGGACAGGCCATGCCCCCCATCATGTGCGCGCGGCTGTTGCCGCCCGCGGTGTCTTCCAGGTCGACGACCCGCACGTCGTCGACGCCGGCGGCCGTCAGCGCGCGCGCCGCGGCCAGGCCGGCGATGCCCGCCCCCAGCACGATCACGCCGGCGCGGCGCACCGCCGCGGGCTCGGCGAGGGGTCCGGGGCTGCGGACCTGGTCACGAAACAGGTGGCCCCGGTCGACCTGCGCGCCGACCCAGCCACCGTCCAGCGCCGCCATGCGCACGGGTTCGCACGCCGCCAGCGGCCACAGCGCGGCGCCGGCCAGCAGCGTGCGCCGGTCGATGCCGGGCCCTCCCGCGGGTGGTGAGTCGCTCATGTATCGGCGCTGGGCGGGCTGCGGCATCGACGGCTCTTCGTGTGTCGAGCCGGGAAGGATACGATGCACCCGGATCCGCGGGCTCGGCATGTCCCGCGGATCGCCCGTCGGCCTCGAGCGACGGCCCGCGATCGGCATCGCGCCGGCACCTCATGCGGGGTCCCGCCCGGCAAACGTCCCGGGTCCCGGCGCATCGCCCGTCTGCGCCTGCGTGCCGTAGCTGCGATAGCGCGCACGCAGCCCCGTGGCTCGGTCGCGCAGGCCTTGCACGTCGTCGATGGACGCCGCGTGCCGCTCGATGGTGTGGATGGCCAGATCCATCAGCTTGCCATTCAGGGTGACTTCGGCGCGTTCGATCAGCGCCCGTGCGGCTGCGCCCGGAGCACCCTCGAGCGTGTTCGAGACAGCCGCCTCGGCGTCGGCGCAAATGGCCGCATAGGCCGAGCGGACGATCGCGCACAGCGCGCTCTCGGTTTGAAGCGCACGCACGAGCAGCTCGCAGGTCGTGTGCGACACCGCGAAGCGCTGCGCCAGCACGAGTGCGTCCTGGTGCAGGTTTTCGAGCCGCAGCTCGTTCCTCGACAGGCGCGCCAGCACCCCCATCAGGTTGCACGCAGCCTCGAATTCGAACGTCGGATTTCGGATCTCGCCGAGCAGCTGCTGCACCATCGACACGGCGGTGGCGACGCTGTGCTCGAGCAGCGCCTTGAGAATTCCGATCGTCGATTCGAAGCGCCGAAGCCGGTCGCTTCCCATGCGGTCGGCACGTGCCGCCGTGATGCAGCGCAGCGACTGAGAGACGTCGCGCAGATTGTTCCGGTCGAACTGAATCAGCGCCAGCAGCACCAGGCCTTGCAGGTCGAAGACCTTGGAGTTCAAGCCGTAGCGCACCGCCCGCGCCAGCACGTCGCTCGCCTCCTTCGAATCGCCGAAGTAAAAGGCCAGCAACCCGTGCTTGACCAGGCGCGCGATGCTTCCGGGGGTGAGGTGCAACGCTTCGCGCGACGCGGCCACGGCCTGCTCCGGCAGGCCCTGGTCGAGCAGGACGCGAGCCATGACGTCGTAGGCATCGGAATAGGCGGGTTGATCGTTGAGCAGACTCTCGAGCGAACGACGAGCCTGCACCGAGCTGCCGCGCTCGAACTGAGAGCGCGCGACGCCCAGGCGCGCCCACGGGACCGCGCCGATCGACAAGATGGCCTCGAACATCCGATGCGCGGCATGCGGCTTGCCGACCCGCAGCCACAGCTCGGCGCCCAGTCGCGCCGCTTGCACCCAGGCCGCCCCGCGGGTTTCGAAGCGCGCCTGGCACCACTCGGCGGCTTCGACGTAGGCGCATCGGTCGATCAAGGCGAACACGTCGCCGAGCGCACGCTTGCGTTGACGCGCCTGCAGCAGCCGGTCGCGCAGGGCGGCCGACGTGTGCGGCTTGATCAGGTAGGCGTCGAGCGCCGCCTCGGCGGCCTCGGCCACTTTGGCCTGGCCGGCTTCGGCCGAGATCATGACGACGACCGTGGACAACGGCAGGGCGCTGGTCAGACGAAGGTCGTCGATCAGGTCCTGGCCATTGATCGGCTCACCGGCGAATTCGTAGTCGCAGATGACAATGTCGAAATACCGATGCTCGATCAGGCGCCGCGCGTCCAGCGGCCGGCGAGACTGCGTGACCTCGGCGATGCCGAAATCGCGCAGCATCGACACGAGCGCGCTGCGCGATGCGTTGTTGCTGTCGATGACCAGCGCTCTGCTGCGACCGATCTCGGTGTCTAGCGGGATCATCGATCGCTCCCCTCGTCTGACACCCTGGGCTGCGCCGTGCAGGCTCAGCACGTGCCGGACCCGGCGCCCGGCACCGTCCGGCGGGCCGGTTCGCGACGCCGCGAACCCGTCACTCTACTCCGATCCGCGCCGCGGCCACGCGCGCGGGCGGCGAGCCACTCAGTCGCGCTCCGCGGGCGCGAAACGCAGCACGCCGTCGTCGATCCGGCCCAGGCGCAGCGTCAGCAGGTCCAGCAGGTAGTTCTGGTACAGCCGCCACGGCTTGCGATCGCCCTGCTTGGGCAGCTGCTCGAGCGCGCGGCGCACGTAGCCGGACGTGAAGCTCAGGAACGGCTCGGCAGCGACCTGCGGGTCGCGCACCGGTGTCACCGTGGCACTGCCGTGGCGGTCCATGTAGCGCAGCAGCCGGCACACGTAGCGTGCCGTCAGGTCCGCCTTCAAGGTCCAGCTGGCGTTGGTGTAGCCGAACGTGCTGGCCAAGTTGGGGATGCCGCTGTACATCAGCCCCTTGTAGAGCATGGTCTGCGACAGCTCGCAGGGCTGAGCGTCCAGGCTGATCGCGACATCGGCCAGGACGTTGAGCTGCAACCCCGTGGCGGTCACCACGATGTCGGCGGGCAACTCCTCGCCCGATCGGAGCCGGATGCCGTGCTCGGTGAAGGTCTCGATCTGGTCGGTCACGACCGACGCCTTGCCCGAGCGGATGGACTCAAACAGGTCACCGTCGGGGACCAGACAGACGCGCTGGTCCCACGGGTTGTAGCGCGGCGTGAAGTGGCGCGCCACGTCGTAGTCGGCCCCCAGTTGATCGCGCACCATGCCCACCAGCCGCGCCTTGGCCCGATCGGGATACTTGCGCGCCAGGCGATAGAAGTACATCGACACGAAGACGTTCTTCAACCGGGTCAGCCGGTACGCCCACATCGGCGGCAACCAGCGCTTGAGTGTCTCGGCGAGTCCGTCGCGCGACGGGCGCGAGACGACATAGGTCGGCGAACGCTGCAGCATCGTCACGTGCGCGGCCGTCTTGGCCAGCTCCGGCACGAGCGTGACCGCCGTCGCCCCGCTGCCCACGACCACCACCCGGCGCCCGGCATGGTCGAGCGACTCGGGCCAGAACTGCGGATGCACCAGCGTCCCGGCGAAGCGTTCCTCGCCCGCGAACGTCGGGCGATGACCCTGTGCGTAGCTGTAGTAGCCGCCGCAGAACATCAGGAAACTGCAGCTCAGCGAGCTGCGCTCGCGCTGCGGCCCGCGCTCCACGACCACGCGCCAGCGCGCGTCCCGAGCCGACCAGTCCGCGCTCACCACGCGGGTGTCGAACCGGATGTGCCGGTCGATGCCGTGCTCGGCGGCGGTCTCGGCGATGTAGCGCCGTATCGACGCTCCGTCGGCGATCGCCTTGGCCTGGCGCCACGGCTTGAAGATGTAGCCCAGCGTGTACATGTCCGAATCGGACCGCACGCCGGGGTAGCGAAACAGGTCCCAGGTGCCGCCGATCGCGCCGCGTGCCTCCAGCAGTGCGTAGCGCTTGCCGGGGCAGCGGCGCTGCAGGTGCACGGCCGCCCCGATCCCCGACAGGCCCGCACCGACGATCAGCACGTCCTGGTGCTCGAGCGTGCGCTCGCGGGTGGCCTCGCACAGGAACTGCGCCGCCTCGCGCACCGAGCGGCGCGCCTCGGGCAGCCGCCACAGCAACTGCCAGACGTGCGACACCGTCGGGAACACCCGCAGATCGACCACCACGCCCGCCGCGCGCGCCTTCTCGGCCAGCCGCAGGCTGTCGTCGCGCAGGACCTCGTTTTCCCCCACGTGCACCATCAGCGGCGGCAGACCGTGCAGATCGCCGCACAGCGGTGAGGCGAGCGGCTGGCGCCGGTCGGCGCCGGCGAGGTAGGCGACGGCCAGATGGTCGAGTTGCGCGCCGTCGAACATCGCGTCGCACGCATTGTTGCTGACCAGGGACGCACTGTCGCCGGTGAGATCGGTCGACGGCGAGAACAGGACCGCGGCGTCGGGCAAGGCGTCGGCGCCGTCGCGCAGCGCGAGCATCAGGCCCAACGCCAGATTGCCACCCGCACTGTCGCCGGCCAGGACCAGGCGGCCCGGGGTCTGAGCGCGCAGCGCGCGCCACGCCGCCTGCACGTCGTGCACGGCGGCCGGGAACGGATGCTCGGGCGCCAGGCGATAGTCCGGCACGAAGACCCGCAGGCCCTGCAGCGCCAGTGCCGCGGTCAACGGGCGGTGGGTGCGCGGTGAACAACCCACGAAGCCGCCCCCGTGCAGATACAGCAGCGTCGCGCGCACCGCCGCGCCACCCGGCGCCTGGACCCATTCGCCGGGCACGCCCCCGAGCACGTCGTCGGTGTAGGTCGCGCCGGCGGGCGTGGGCAGCGGTTGGCCGAACACGCGCCGAACGCGCGCCATGTCCGACATGTCGCGCAGCGCCGGCTTGACGCGCCGGCGCACGATGAAACTGGCCAGGTGGGCCTGCCAGCTGGCGCTCACCGCGGCACCTTCACGCCGGTGCGCCGGGCGAGGCTGCGCGCCACGTGGCGCCAATAGGTCACCGGGAACAGGCGCTGGATGAACGCCGCGCGCTCGGCGTCGCGCCCGACCAGCACCCGCGGCTCGCGCCGCTCGATGCCGCGCAGGATGCGGCGTGCCGCCTGATCGGGCGGCATGGTCAGCAGCCGCAGGACCAGTTCCTTGCGCTGCGCCACGTCCGCCGGGTCCAGTCCGGGGGCCACCCGCGCGTTGTCGGCGATCCGTGTGCGCACGCCGCCCGGGTGGATCAACGTGACGCCCACTGGCGAGCCGGCCGCCTCCAACTCGTGGCGCAGCGACTCGGTGAAGCCGCGCACCGCGAACTTGCTGGCGCAGTAGGCGGTCTGCCCGGGCGGGGCGATGATCCCGTAGATGCTGCTGACGTTGACGAGCTGCGCCGCCGGCTCGCGCGCCAGCACCGGCAGGAACGCGCGGGTCAGGCGCACCACCGCCCCGAAATTGATGCTCATCAGCCAGTCGAAGTCCTCGGCCGGCACCTGCTCGAAGGCGCCGCCGAGCGCCACCCCGGCGTTGTTGACGAGCACACTGGCGCGACCGTGCGCGCCCAGCACGGCGTCCAGCAGCGCCGCCGCGGCGTCGCCGCGGGCCAGATCGAGCGCATGGACGCTGACGCTCACACCGTGCGTGCGTGCCGTCGCAGCGACCGTGTCGAGCCCGGGCCCGTCGCGGTCCACCAGCGCCAAGTGCATGCCGCGCTCGGCCAGCAGCGGCGCCAGGGCCGCACCGATGCCGCTCGCGGCACCCGTCAGCACGGCCACCCCTCCTCTCAACGCCCATGGGCTCGACATGACCCTGCTCTCCTCGCATGCGCCGTCGCTGGACCTGGCGCCCCGGTCACCGGCGTCGACACGGTCGCAGTATCGCCTGAGACGCGCTCGCCTCGATGTCGCGTGCGCGGCACGCGAGCGTGCCCGCGCGAATTCCGGTCCAGGTACCGCCCGCCCCCCGGCATCGGCACCCGGATGGCGGCGGCGACGCTGCGCCCGCGTCCCGGGGGCGACCCCGGGTCGATGCCGGTCGCGCGCGCCGCACGGCGCGCTCGCGCCGGGTCGGGCTGCCCGTCGCCGAACGCGCGCCCGCCATTTGTGGCGGCGGCGACCGCCGAATTCGCCGGAATGCGCTGCCCTCGCCGGCCGCGCCGGCCCAAGAAGACGCCGTCGTGCGGACGGGACCCGCCCGCGCTCAAGCTCGGTCGTTGAGCTGCCGATGACGGGCCCATGAACACGATCAACAACCTGAAAATCGGTACCCGTCTGTCGATGGGCTTCGCCCTGCTGATCCTGCTCAGCCTGATCGCGGCGGGACTCGGCATCCAGCGCATCCTCGCGGTGCGCGCGGTGGCCGACAAACTCGGCACGGAGGACGCGCAGATGCTGGTCCTGACCCAGGGCTGGCTGCGGGCGATCGAAGCGAACACCGCCCGCAGCTGGGTCGTGTTCTTCTCGACCAACCCGCAGGCCGTCCAGCGCGTCAAGACCGACATGCAGGCCACGGTCACGGCGCAGGCCGAGCGGATCAAGCGCATGGACGCGCTGGTCACGTCGAGCGAGACCAAAGAACTGATCGACGCCATTTCCAAGCAGCGCGATGTCTACCAGGCACTGCGTGGCGCGCTGTTGAAGCGCAAGGAGGCCGGCGAGGACGTCGGCGCCGAGGTGCTCGACAAGGTGTTTCCCGCGGCCGACGCCTACTGGGCCGCGGTCAACCACCTGGCCGAGTTCCAGAGCCAGCAGCTGTCGGCCACGCGAGACGACGCCGACGCCGCCGCCCGGCAAGGTGTCCTGATCCTGGCCACCGGCAGCGCCCTGGCCCTGGTGGCGGGCCTGGGCCTGGCCGTGGTGCTGACACGCTCGGTCGTCGTCCCGCTGCGACGTGCCCAGGCGGCGGCCGAGTCGATCGCCGACGGCGACCTCAGCCAGGACCTGGCCGCGCCCAGCGCCGACGAGGTCGGGCAGCTCATGCGCTCGATGACGCGCATGGCCGAGTCGCTGCGCCGCGTCGTGGGCGTCGTGCGGTCCAGTTCCGACTCCATCGCCACCGGCTCGAGCGAAATCGCCAGCGGCAACGCGGACCTGAGCCAGCGCACCGACAAGCAGGCGTCGAACCTGCAGCAGACCGCGACGTCGATGGACCAGGTGACCGCGCACGTCCAGCGCAACGCCGAGACCGCGCAGATGGCCAGCCAACTGGCCGGCTCGGCCAGCGAAGTCGCCACCCGCGGCGGCATCGTCGTCGGTCAGGTCGTCGCCACCATGCAAGCCATCACCGCATCGAGCAAGAAGATCGCCGACATCATCGGGGTCATCGACGGCATCGCGTTCCAGACCAACATCCTGGCCCTGAACGCCGCCGTCGAAGCCGCCCGCGCCGGGGACCAGGGACGAGGCTTTGCCGTGGTCGCCAGCGAGGTTCGCAGCCTGGCGCAGCGCTCGGCGGCCGCCGCCAAGGAGATCAAGGGGCTGATCACGGACAGCGTCGAGAAGGTCGACGCCGGCAGCCGGCAAGTCGGCGAAGCCGGACGCACGATGGACGACATCGTGACGCAGGTCCAGCGCGTCAACGACCTGATCGGCGAGATCAGCTCGGCCACGCGCGAACAGACGCAAGGCGTCACGCAGGTCAGCAGCGCCATCACCCAGCTCGACCAGGTCACGCAACAGAACGCGGCCCTGGTCGAACAAAGCGCCGCCGCCGCGGACAGCCTGAGCCAGCAGGCCGCCAAGCTGGTCAGCGCGGTCGGCGTGTTCAAGCTCGGGCGACAGTTCGACCGCTAGCGCGGCGTGGCCGCGCCCCCCGGCCTCCGTCCGGTCGGCCGGCCGCGCCCGGCGTCAGTCGTCGCCCAGCCGGAGCCGGCTGGGCTGTCGCTTTTCGATCGACGATTTCAGCAACGCGGCGCTGCGGAAGATGCCGTGCGCGAACTTGCCGTAGGGCAAGGTCGCGAACAGCGCCATCACGATGCCCAGGTGCGTGGCCAGCAGCCACGGCATCGGTGCGGCGTCGCGCCATCCGAGCAAGGCCAGCCCCGATCCGCTGGTCAGCAGCAGCAGCGCGATGAACGCACGGTCCATGGGCCGCTGCCGCGGGTCGCCCGCCTGGGGATCGCGCTGCAGGTTCAGCCACAGCAAACCGGCCGGCCCCACCAGCAGCCCGACCCCGCCCAGCGTGCCCAGCACGACGGGCAGGCTGATCCACGGATACGGCGCCTGCAGGCCCAGCAGGTAGTGGGCCAGCGTGGCCACCAGCGTCGCCGCGAAGCACAGCATGAACCCGTAGAACGTGGCATGGTGGAACCAGCGACGCGCCAGCGTGAACCGGTCGTCGGCCTCGTTGCAGCCATCGCCGTGGCCACCGCCCAGGTACGTCATCGACAGGACATCGGCGCCGGCCTCCGCCGTGGCGCTCGCCCACGCGTCGCCCGGGCCGTCCACCGGGCGCACGTCGCGCCAGAACCGGGTCACGCCCACGCCCAGCGCCAGCGCGGCGGCCGCGAAGACCGCCCCGAACGTCGCCGCCAGCAGGTTGTGCGGGAACACGGCGTAGAAGTTGCCGTGCAGCGGGTCGTGTCCGCGCGCGCCGGCCAGGGCCACGGCCAGCGCGAAGAACAGGGCTAGCCCGCCCGCCAGCGCCAGCGCCACGGTCAGCCCGTTGCGCCGGTACAGCGCCGCGACGCCGCGGGGCCACGCGTAATCCACATAGGTCTCGCCCCGCACCGTGGCCATCGCGCGCGGAACGTTGACGGCGAACTCGTGCGGCGGCGCGTACTGGCACGCGTGGTAGCACGCGCCGCAGTTGTGGCACAGGTTCGCCAGGTAGTGGATGTCGGCCTTGTCGAACTCGAGCCGGCGGGTCATGGCCGGAAACACCGCGCAGTACCCCTCGCAGTAACGGCAGGCATTGCAGATCTGCATCTGGCGACCGACCTCGGCCTCGGCCGGCGTCAGCATGATCACGCGCGCCGGGGTCGACAACGCCTCAGGCGGGCGCACGGCTCGCCTCCCGCGCCAGGCGCGACCCGGCGGCGGCCGCCGCCTGGGTCCCGGCGATGCGTCCGAACGCGGTACCGATGGCCATGCCGACGCCGGCCGTGTAGCCTTGGCCCAGCACGTTGCCGGCCATCACTTCGCCGGCGGCAAACAGGTTCGTGCTCGCCTGACCGCCGAAATGGACGGCGGCGCGCTCATCCACCTTGACGCCCAGGTACGTGAAGGTCACGCCCGGGCGCACCGCGTAGGCAAAATACGGCGCCGTGTCCAGCGCCCGCGCCCAGTGCGTCTTGCCAGGCACCACACCGTCCGTGCGGCAGTCGTCCAGGATGGTGTGGTCGAACGTTCCGGGCCGGCAGGCGGCGTTGTACTCGCCGATCGTGCGCACGAAGGCCGCTTCGTCCAGGCCGATCGAGCGGGCCAGTTCGGGCAGCGAGTCGGCCCGCGTGCCGGCGAACACCGGCGGCATGAAGCGCCCGACCGCCTTGGCATCGATGATCGAATAGGCGATCTGCCCCGGCTGCTGGGCCACCAGGCGGCCCCAGATGGCGTAGCGCTTGGGCCAGAAGTCCTCGCCCTCGTCGTAGAAGCGTTCGGCCCGGTTGTTGACCACCACGCCCAGCGACACGCAGTCGATGCGCGTGCAGATGCCTCCGTCGTACAGCGGCGCGCGCGCGTCGATGGCCACCATGTGGGCCTGGGTCGGGTCGCCGATCGAGTCGGCGCCTTGCTCGATCAGGTCCTTGAGCAGCACGCCGGTGTTGAACCGCGTGCCCCGGATCAGGAAGTTGTCGGCCACCCAGTGTCCGTCCACCTGGCCCCAGGCCTCGCGCAGCCACTGCCGGTTGGACTCGAAGCCGCCGCTGGCCACGACGCAGGCCCGGGCCTCGAAGCGCTGCGCCGCGCACCTCGCCGCGATGAACCGGCCTTCCTGCAGTTCCAGACGGTCCACCGGCGTGTCGTAGCGCACCTCGACGCCCAGCCGCTCGGCGCTGCGGTAGTAGGCGTTGACGAGCGCCTTGCCGCCGCCCATGAAGAATGCGTTGGTGCGGGCCACGTGCAGCGTGCCCGACAGCGACGGCTGGAAGCGCACGCCGTGGCGCACCATCCAGTCGCGGCACGTCGACGACGCGCGGATCACCAGGCGGGCCAGGCGCTCGTCGGTCAGGC
>Ga0182021_10004893_pt1 | contig 15797 bp, 6 predicted proteins | sample 612E3MmetaG_FD_120493 | JGI IMG/M metagenome (GOLD analysis project Ga0182021, IMG submission 120493) | Permafrost microbial communities from Stordalen Mire, Sweden - 612E3M metaG (Illumina Assembly) | ecosystem: Environmental > Terrestrial > Soil > Wetlands > Permafrost | place: Sweden... | reverse complement strand
TGGGCTATGAAATGCAAGTGAAGGATTGCTTCCGTCTGTATATGCCTTAGCAACTCCTGTTGTGAAATCATAGGTTAGTGAACCGGATGTGAAACTATGAGTAGTTGCGCTCCAAGTTTCCACCGTGTTAGGGCTTTTTACTACTATATAGTATGGTGTACCATTAACAGCGGTTGAAAAAGTGAATGAACCAACTCCTGCAGTGCTTAATGTACTTGTTTTTGACTCAACAACTGCTAAAGTGGAAGCATCATGCAACTCTACAGTAACCGATGGAGTCGCAAGCATTGCAGTTCCGCCTGCAACATACATTGCTTCCAGCAGTGCTGTTAGAGTCAGGACACTTTCACTTGCACGAGCGAGAACGAAATCACTGAAAGAAGAAAAGTTAATTGCAGATGTAATATTACCTGAAGTTGGAGCAGTTCCTGAACCGCCTAAATTAACCCAGTTGCCTGACCCGTTATCCTTGGCGATCCTGAGTATGGATGCGTCCGAAACCAAATCATCCGTACTATAACTCAATTGTACAGAAGCGGCTGTTACACCAGAACCAGAACCTTTTGTAATATTGAAATACCTGACAGATGATACACTATTTAGAGACCCGGGTAATGTTCGTGATGTTGGCGCACTTTCAAACTGCTCAGCAGTATATACAGTAGCGGTGGCAGCTGATTGGGTCACTGTTAACTGCAATGGACGATAAGCTGTCCCCTTTCCAATAGGAAATACATTAGTAACAGGAATAGTCGCGGCAACTGTTCTGGCTAAAGGACCATTTACAAAACTTGCAGAACTGCCCCCCGATATAGTTGCAGAAGAACCAAGAGTTAAAAGTTTAGATGAAGTTGTAGTTAAATTACTACCTGTCAAAGTAAGTATGCCGTTAACTGTTACATTGGATCCAAGAGTAACTCCCAGAGTAGAAGATATTGTCAGATTGTTCAATGCAGAGGTTGATGTAGGCATTTCATAACTTGTTGTATCGCTGACTAAAGTGCTCGAATATTCCAGGTTAATGTTACCTGCAAAGGATGGGGCAGTAGTTAAAATTCCCCTAGCTCTTTTAATAGTTGATCCGTTTCCTAAGGTTAGAGTTTTATCATTGGCAGAACCATTATTATCAAAGGTCCCCAGGGTAAGGGTCAAAGTTCCTGTAAAGGTTCTATTATCATGGAGTGTTACTCCACCCGAGTTATATATTTGAACCTTTTGGGGACCTCCGGTGACAGGCCATTCAGCATCGGTAGTGGTCTGGGCAGAGATTTGTCCTGAGGCACCATATTGGAGCTCTGCGGAAGCACCATAATTAAGTGAAAATCCTCCCAATACTAAATTTGCAGTACCAAGAAATTCCAGTGTACCATTTACTGTTATTGAAGAGCTCAAGGTTTTTGTTAAGCCACCAGACAGGATAAGATTGTTATATGTTGTAACTACTGCCGGTAAGGTCTGAGCTACTGTGGATCTTGAATATCTCATAGTCCCGTTATTAATAAAATAAGGAGGGATGGGAGTAGTCGAAGATGCGGCATTGAATTCTCCCCCGCTTTGTACCTCTACCAAGGATGTGGCATGCCAGAGATTTGTAGTTCCACTATTATATAAAGTTCCTCCGTTGAAAACGGTTATTTTTGCACAATTAAAAATGCCAGTACTCCATCCAGTATCGAGTGTATCAATACCTCCACTCATGATATCGATACCTCCGATATTTACACGATTACTACTAGTTGATGTAAGTTTCACAATTCCATAAACCGTCATTTTTCCTATTCTGGAAGCAACCGTATCAGAAAGATTTATTCCCCTTCTGATGTGAGAGCCTCCTCCCACCATAGTAAAAACACCATTAGTTCCTACAGTAATAGTTCCAGCAATTCCAGTTCCTGTTAAATTACGTGATTCCAAATCGTCAGTTGAAGCAAGCTCAAAAGTACCGCTGTTAATTTCAAAACTGGTTCCCCAGCTAAAACGCATATTAGTTCCAGCGGTAACGACCTTTCCTGCTGATTTATCAACTATTATTTCCATGAAAATTGTTGAACTTGCAGAAGAGCTCCATCCGCTTAAAGTCTGGGTTGCTGCACTTCCAGTAAATTTTAATTTAGCTCCTGTAGGCCAGGCATTGAAAAGAAAAACTTGATGCGCAGTTGAGAATATTGTAAAATCCCCATATATACTTAGCACACTTGAGGCACTCCCCATTGTAAGATGAGATGAAGTGTCTCCGAAGCTTATACTATTGCAAGTCGCATTTCCATTGTCAATATTAACAACATGGCCTGCAGCAATTATTACATTCTGAGCGGAACCGGGAACGACTCCACCAACCCAGGTTGAACCAGAGCTCCAATCGCCGTTTCCAGCAGAGGTAATTGTTTGAGCCATCAAGAGACTTGTAAAAACAAAAAAGATTAAACCAGTAACAGTTAGTAAAGATATTTTTTCCATTTTATCACCCATATGGTTTATGATAGAATTTAATTTAGTGTTATTTCGACAAAATTATTTTATGATTATTTATTGTTGTTCAATTGTTTTGATCGGTCTTTTTACTGAAAACCCAGGAGCTCCGGGTGGAACCTGTCTTTGGACAAAGAAAGTATTATTGTTATCTATAAATGTGTAATCATCACCAGTTACATAACCATCTCCGTTTACATCATTCACTAAATGATAATCAAAATTGGTGTTATCATTGTCTACGCCTGTGTAATCATCTCCGGTTACATATCCATCCTGATTAACATCACCGCTGTAAATGCAATACTTGCCACTATGAACTGCAAGTGAAGGATTGCTTCCGTCGGTATATGCTTTATCAACACCGGTTGTGAAATCATATGTCAGTAAACCGGATGTGAAACTATGTGTAGATGCGCTCCAGGTTTCTACCGTGTTAGCACTTTTTACTACTATATAGTATGGTGTACCGTTTACTGCAGTTGTAAAATTGAATGTACCCACTCCTGCTGTACTTAAAGTCCCTGTTTTTGACTCAACAACCGCTAATGAAGATGCATTGTGCAATTCTACAATAACTGATGGGGTCATAGACATTGCTGTTCCACCACTGACAAACATTGCTTCAATTAAGGCTGTAAGAGTTAGCACACGTTCACTATTAGCACGGGCAAGTACAAAATCACTGAAAGAAGTAAAGTTAATTGCAGATGTTATAGTACCTGTAGTTGGAGCACTTCCGGATCCACCTAAATCGACCCAAGTTCCTGAACCGTTATCTTTTGCTATTCTCAACAAGGATGCATCTGATACCAAATCATCCGTGTCATAACTCAATTGTACAGATGCGGATGTTAACGCAGATCCAGTTCCTTTTGTAATGTTGAAATACCTGACAGATGATACGCCATTCAGGGATCCGGGTAATATTCGTGTGGTTGGTGCACTATTGAATTGCTCTACAGTATATACAGTGGGAGTGGCAGCTGACTGGGTTAATGTTAACTGAAGGGGACGATAAGCCGTTCCTTTCCCGATAGGATAATTATAAACAGTAGGAGATGTTGTTGCAATGGTTCTGGCTAAGGGACCATTTACGAAAGTTGATGCACTACCACCCGAAATAGTTGCAGAAGGACCTAGTGTTAAAATTTTGGCGGAAGTAGTAATTAAATTACTACCTGATAAAGTAAGCATGCCATTCACAGTTACATTTGATCCAAGAGTAACCCCTTGGGTAGAAGATATGGTAAGATTATTTAATGCAGAAGTCGAAGCCGGCATTTCATAACTTGTTGTATCGCTAACTACAGTACTAAAATATTCCAAATTAATTATCCCTACAAAAGAGGGTGAGGCAGATAAACTTCCTCCAGCTCTTCTAATAGTTGCACCATTTCCTAAGGTGAGAATTCTATTATTGAGAAAACCGTTGTTATCAAAGACTCCTAAAGAAAGAGTCAATGTTCCGTTAATGGTTCTATTTACATGGAGCGTAACTCCACCTGAGTTATATATTGTAACATTCTGCGGACCTCCGGAGGCAGGCCATTCAGCATCAGTAGTGGTATCAGCAGAAGTTTGTCCCGATGAACCATATTGAAGAACTGAAGAGGGGCCATAATTCAGGTTATAGACACCCAAACCCAGATTAGCAGTACCGCGTAATGAAAGGGTACCATTAACTGTTATAGTAGAACCTAACGTTTTTACTCCGCTACCTGAAAGGATAATATTATTATAAGTAGTAATTGCCGCGGGTAAAGTTTGCGGAGCATCAGTTTTAGAAAATCTTACGTTACCATTGGCATTTAACGATTGAGGCATGGGAAAGGTTGACGATACAACATTCAATTCACCTCCAACCTGAACATCGAGTAGGGTAGGTGTCACTGTATTAGAATACCAATATGCAGTAGTGATATCGTTTTGAAATGTCCCTCCATTTTTAATAGCCACAGTACCGACATTAAAAGAGCCGGATACAGTACTTCTACTTGTAGGGACATCAACTAAACCGCCATTTTCGATATTTATTCCTAAAAGATTTATTCTTGAAGTAGAACCACCAGCAAGGTAAGCGGTGCCGTAAACTGTAATAATTCCTGCTTTTCCTAATTCCTGGTCAGTAGAAGTACCTTTTCGATAATAAGAGGAAGAGCCGACAATATTAAAAACCGCACCAATATCTACAGTCATAGTTGCTGCTGTTCCAGTTCCCAATAGATCGCGAGTTTCTATATCGTCAGTTGAAGCGAGTTCAAAAGTGCCATCTTTAATTTCAAGACTGGCACCCCAGCTAAACCGCATATTATTTCCTGCAGTTGAAACTTTTCCGGTCCATTTATCAACGATCATTTCCATAAATGAAGTCGAACTTCCTGTAGTGCTCCATCCGCTGAGTATCTGGTTAAAACCACCTGTGAAATTTATTTTAGCACCTGAAGCCCAGCTTGAAAACGCATTGTGAGAAGTCGAGAAGAGTGTGAAATCTCCATAAACATTGAGTATTCCACCAAGAGCCAGTGCAATTTTAGAAGTTGATGAGCCAAAGTTTACCGCAAAACATTTAGCAGTACTTGAACTGACAGTTATTGTCTGACCAGCAGGAATAAGCACGCAATCAAGAGTATCAGGCAAAAGAGCGCCAGGCCAAATAGAGGTATCGGTCCAACTACCAGTTTGGGTTGGACTCATAGGAATTGACATTGCAATTGCATTTGCAAGCTTTCCCCAATTTGTTTTATTGTCTCGAAGACCAGTTAAAGCCTGTTCAATATGAAGGAATCTGCCTGTAGCCGAGTTAGAATTTTGAGTACAGGGAACAGAATTACCGTTGATAAGTCTTCCCTGAACATTTGTTGTTCCAGTTAATCTATCCCAATCAGTATCAATGTGAGCTATTTTAAAGGTCAGACTAGTATCAATCTTTGCCATATTATTAGCAACCCTAACCAAATAATCAGTTCCAGTGGGAGTACCCGATGATCTTCCGTTTCCCATAATAACATCTGGATCACCAGTAGTTTTTCCAAAACCATGATTTTGGACAACAATTAATCCAGAAATACTAGAATTGAAAATTTCTGTTGTTTTCTGAAGTACTCCGTCTACATTATGGGCCTGGTCTGAGATCCTGTAAGCTGTACCAATATTACAAGCATCAGTGGTACCGTCACAAGAAGTAGCGATAGTACTGTTACACCTGTGAACACCTGAAATATACCATGCACCAGCATTTACTGTTTGAAAGATATAAAATCCCTGCTGCCCTGTATTATGATCATATATGGGATGAGGGGATTGAATAAATAATTGTGGTCTTGAGGCAGCGGGGTTATAAATAAACGTTCCCCAATAATTAGTAAAAGAAGATTTTTTTTCAAGAACATAATAGAGTCTATTTGGATTAATTGAAGTATCTGTGTATTCTAAAAGCTGGTATCCAATTGAGTCTGCCCGGTCTTGTGCTGAAGAATAAGAACTTTGAAGAATATCGGTAATTATACGCCCCCAGGTAGCAAGATTGGCAGAGCCAGGTAAATGGTATTGGTCCCCATCCTCACCGGGCAAACCCGAAATGAATGTATTGATCCGGCTTGAAAGATTACCGGTCATAATTATAGGCCCGCAATAAATGAAGGAACCTAAGGACAGGAGAACAAATATTATAAAACGTTTCATTTTAATTAATAATTTTGATTACTTATTCAGTATCATTTTTTTAACAATTTTCACATCGCCAGCAGTCATTATATAGAAATAAACTCCACTTGATAAACTCTTGCCGTTATAATTTGAAGAAAATGTAAATTGATATGAGCCCGAACTCATATATCCCGAGACTAAAGTTGCTACCTTCTGACCTACAATATTAAAAACGCTTAAGTTAACATCAGAAGCTTTAGGTATATCAAAACTAATTCTAGTTTCCGGATTAAAAGGGTTGGGATAGTTTTGATACAATTCAAAATATTTGGGTATGTATTTTTCATTTTTGACCAGAAGTGGAGTTCCCTGATCACTTACAGTAAACTTAGAAAAGGAGGTAACCGGGACAGAAATTGTTCTTGGATCATTTGCTGAAACATCGAAAGGAGTTCCGATATGATCCCAAATAGTACCATTCCCAATAGTTTGCCAGACAACAGCATTATTTGAGGAGCTGAAGGTCTTTCCATTGTCATCCTGAGAAGACCAACTAAGAGTTAAATTCCTGTTTGAATAAGGGGCTGAACCTCCAGCATTTATATTCCACACTGCATTTATTCCCTGATTACTTCCATAAGTAACATGATCACCGGTAACTCGGCTAATTGTTACATTCCCGATATCACTATTTCCTGTAATATTAGCATTCAAAAAATTGATTGAACCAGTACCAATTGATCTGCTTTCCATAACAGCATTCCCAAGTATCCTTGCAGAAACCAATTCTTGAGGATTAACAGCAGTCAGACCAAAATGTATTGTTTTCGGACCGGTATAAATATTACTACCGCTGACAGATAGAGCACCATTTACAAATATATCAGCACTCAGCGTTATATTCTGTGTAGTAGATATAGTTAAATTATTCAATATAGAAGTTGAGGCTGGCATTTCGGGACCTGTAGTATCAGAAACTACAGAACTGTAATATTCCAGGTTAATGTTACCGGCATAAGCGGGGGCAGTGGTTAAACTTCCAGCAGCTCTTCTGATCGAAGCATTATTTCCTAAAGTCAGAATTTTATCATCTGCACTTCCATTATTATCAAAGACACCACCGGCAAGAGTAAGAGTACCTGGAACCGTCCTATTTGCATGGAGAGTAACACCGCCAGAATTATAAATTGTTAAATTTAGGGGACCATTAACATCCGGAAATTCAACATCAGAGGTGGTCTGGGGAGAGATTTGTCCCGAAGTTCCATATTGTAGAATAGCCAGGGGTCCATATGTCAAAGTAAAACTGCCTAAATCCAAAGCAGCTGTTCCCCTAAGGGAAAATGTACCGTTAACAGTAATATTAGCACCTAATGTTTTAACACCTGAACCGGAAAGGAACAAATTATGAAAATTAGTCAGGAGAGCCGGTATGGCCTGAGCAGTTGATTTTGAAAATCTTATAGTTCCATCGCTATACATAAAGGCAGGAGGTAAATAAGTGGATGAAGCAACAGAATTAAACTCTCCCCCACTCATAAGCAATACCGAAGATGTGGAATGCCACAAATTTGTAGTAGTATTTATTTGCAAGATACCGCCATTGAAAACAGTTATTAATGAACAATTAAAGAGGTTTAGATTCGAAGTACTCCAGCCAGTATTTATTGTAACGGTACCTCCACTCATAATATCAATACCACCCAAATTTACGCGATTAGTACTTGTAGAGGCGACTGTAACTTTTCCATAAACTGTCATTTTTCCAGTTCTGGCAGCTACCGTATCAGTTAAAAATGTTCCTCTTCTTATATGAGAAGCTCCTCCGACCATAGTAAAAATACCGCCCGCCTGGATTGTAAAAGTTCCATTAGTTCCAAGTCCTGCAAAATCTCTAGTTTCAATATCATCTGTACTATCGAGCTGGAAAGTTCCATTAATAATTTCGAGGCTTGTACCAAAACTAAACCTCATATTATTTCTACCGGTAGTAACTATACCAGCCGATTTATCAACTATCATTTCCATAAATACAGTTGAACCGCCGGCGGCAGTATTCCAACCGTTTAACGTTTGAACAGGAGCCGGACCCGTAAATCTAATTTTTGCGCCGGCAGGCCATACAGTAAAGACCTTGTGAACCAATGAAGCCTGAGTAAAATTACCATAGACATTAAAAACGCTTGCAGCATCTCCCATAAGAAGATGAGATGATGAATCGCCAAATGAAATTGAATTACAATTAGCTATATTATCGATAATGACTTGATGACCGACGGCTACGACAACATTATCATTTGAAGTAGGGACTGTACCTCCCCATGTATTCTGATCGCTCCAATTTCCACTATTAACAGAAGTAATCTGGGCATAAGCATTATTGCTTAGAACAGATAAACCAATACAACCGACAAAAAGCATGCAGATAATTTTTTTCATATCGATACCTTTAATTTTATAATTATATTTTCCTTTTTCAGAATTGGACATAAACTTCAGTCATAAAACGAGTTTCTGAAAAGCGATCTTCAGTTGAAGAAATTGTACCGCTATGGCTAATGTCATATGCTGGTCCATTAGGAAGGACTCTTCCATACCTGAACTGAAGACGAGTATTTTGCGAGAGATTGTAATAAACCCTGACGGATAATTCATCATCGTGCTCATTATAATTATCGGTATTTACATAGTCATTAACTTTAGTATATGAAAACTGAACCCGCAAACCAGGGAGCATTTTAGGAACGAAATAGATTCTAGTATACCAAATCCTACATCCATCGGCATACATCCCGTTATGGGGCTGATCGCCTCCGATAGTACCATTCACATAACCGGTAGCCTCGCCCCAGAAAAAACTTGGGAAAGGAGGGGCAAAACGTTCTATATCAGGTGTATTTTTGTTGTCTCCCTGATAGGCAGCATAACTAGATTCAAGTTTAATTGTACGGAAGGGACCCAAAGCCAGTTTATAGCTTAAGCCGGCCATATATCCGATCCCATGAACTTTAGGTAATCCCGGGGCAGTATTTATTTTCTGATATGCAAAATCACCGAAATATTCGAGGTTATTATCAAATAGAGTTGAGGCATCACCTATACCTACAGTGAAATTATCATTATTTAAACCTCTTAATCTTTGAAGGACAAAATAAGACATGAGATTCTGGCTATAAACATTTGCACCTACTTTAGCCACGTAGATCTGATCACTTCCCGGGTCGGGATATAATCCGCTGGCGCTTAAATTCTGACCGGTAATAGCCCCGAACAAAGTTAAATCAAAAATATTATAAGCGAGGTCGAGTCTTCCCCCATCAAATTTATCGAGGTAGTAATAGGAATCGCCAAATACGAGACCGTTGCCAAGTGCAAACTGCTGCCTTCCAACTCTTAACCTAGCCTGATCAAAAACGAGAAAATTCGGTCTTGTAATATCAACAAAGAGCTGGCTTATACCATATGTGACATTACCAGTTCCACCGATATTTCTTGTAGGAACAGATTCACTTTGATTTACAGTAATAAATTCAAGATTAAAGTTTGAGTATTTATCAATTTTAATCTGAGAACGGAGACGACCAAGGGTCCTCAAATAATCTTCAGGACCTCTGCTATCCATAGTACCCTTAAATTGATCACTATACCATCTAAACCGGAAATCTCCAGAAAGATTAAATTGGGAAAACCCATTTGCCTGCAGAAGAATAATATAGACAAGGAAAAAATAATATTTAATTGATTTGATTTTCAACATTTCTTCACCTTTAATTGGATGTATATACTATTCCGTTAGGAGCACCAGGTCCGAACCTCGGAGCCTGGAAATATAATAGCACAATACCAGTTTTAGATAATTTGTAAATATAATCGAAGTTACCTGTAGAATTGGCTAACCAGAAATTACTACCATCCCAAGTCATACCAGTTGCAAACCTGTTAGAAGTTGTTCCTCCCAGAGGAGTTGGAGTAGCAAAAACGGAAGTCCACTTCTGAGACAATTTATTATATACAAAAACAGAATCAATATCCTTATCATTGCAATAGAGATCTCCATCGACAAAAACAATACCCCGTGGCTCTCTTCCGGGCGCAAGTATTGTATCCAGAATTGCACTACCAACCGGATCAAACCTGATTATTCTTCCTAAACCTTTTGAAGTATCGGAAGTGACAGCCCATAAATAATTAGATTCCCAACATAAACCCCTTAATGTTCCACCAACCACGGGTAATGGATTTGAGGGAATCAGAGTAGTAGATGTTGTATCAACCTGATAGATCCTCTTATCAGTACCGGAAACAGAGACCCAGAAATGAGTCCCGTCAAATGCAATACCCTGAGCAGTTTGACCCGAAACTGATGCAGTAGACCATTTTTTAACAACAGTTGTATCACTGATCCTTATCTGATAAATAGTATCAATAGTGGTAGTAGTGGCATCCTGTACTATCAACCAGAGATATGGTTCCGTATGGATAGCAGTAACCTGGAAAATAGAATCAGCCTTAGCAGTCACTCCACCTGGATTAGTAACAGTTAAACTCCTTTTGCCGACATTAGCCGAAGTAGAAATACTTATATTAGCTTTGAGTTCGGAACCACTAATATAGTTTAATGAATTCACTGATATACCGCTTCCAAAATCAGCCGATAAACCCGTCCCCTGCCTGAACCCTGTACCCGTAATATCAACATTAATAGTTTCACCAAGAGCTCCTGAAGTTGGAGAAATTCCCATGATTTCAGGGGGACTACCTGAACGTACATCATATGAAGCCCAGGCGATAGAGCCAGGTTCAGAATAAGGTAAATCAAACCTTGATTCTTCATGTCCATCATAAGTTACTTTAAAGAGATGATCAGCAGTACTGCTACTATTAATTATCCAGAAATACTGTCCATCGAATGCTATACCTGTTTCATAAACATAAGAAGTCCCTCTTGGAGGAACAATTGCAGAAAATAGGGTGTCGAAAAAGGGAGTGCTGGTATTATAGAAATAGACCTTATCCTTATCTTTATCAGTGAAATAAAGCCCAGCCGAAATTCCCCTACCATAAACATCAGTATATCCTTTGGCATAAGTAAGACCTCTCGGAGAAGGAGAAGGAATCGGGACTCCAAGTCCGCCGCCATTTAAAATGGCTCCCGTTTTGGGATCAATTTCATATAATGCGGGAGAAAAATTATATGTTGATGAACCACTATTGATAACCCAAAGGTAATTTCCATCCCATGCAATACCTCTCACAGTTCCGTGTTTCTGCGGAGGCGCATCAAGAGATTTTACAACAGCCAAAGTATCACCACTTAAATCAAGCTGAAGAAGCTGATCCTCATTTCCTGATAGAGAAATCCAAAGATTTTTACCATCGAAAGCAATACCCTGGGCACTGGTATCGGGGGAAATAAGAGAGAGACTCCATCTCTTCAATTCCTTAAGTTGGGTGTTCAACATAATTATTGAATTGGATGCCTGGTCTGTTATGTAAAAGTATCCACCCGGACCAACCTGAGTGCTGTTGTTCCCGTCATTAATAAAAATATCACAGCCAAAGAAAAAAATCGGAATGATATATATAAGAAATAACAAATTTCTTAATTGTCTCAAAGGTTTCATTTTACCTCACTGTCTTTAAACTTTGAATAGTATTGTTTCATGGAAGAAGAATCATTTTTTTTGTTTCCGAATAATTACCAACGGTAAGCTTATAAAAATAGACACCTGCAGAAAGCTTTTTATTGATAGTGCCTGAAGAAAAGAATACTTTATAATCACCCCCGCGTTTTATTTCGTTCACCAAGACTGATATTTCTTTCCCCAGAATATCATATACCTTTAGCAGAACAGGTGAAATGGGATTGCCTTTTACAGAAAATGTTATAATTGTACCGGGATTAAATGGGTTTGGATAATTCTGACCCAGACGGAAGTTTTGAACAACCAGTTGAGGATCAGCAGCGGAAGTGACCTTAGATAAATTTTCGACAAGAGCAGAAACGACTTTAGTAATCTTTGAATCGGTGTTCCTGAGAGGATAATCATGTTCAATATGAATAAAGAGTTTATTATTGTCATTAGACCATTGCCCCTGAGTATTGGTAGTGGCACCTAATTGATTTAAATCAGGATAAGTAGACATACTAAAAACACCAGCTGTAAAACCCCTGGAGGTATAACTATCCCTAATTTTATATAGAGGAGAAGGAGGATAGAGTGTCCCGTTACTAATCACCACATCAGGATAATTGACATAGGAACTTTTATCAAATCCATGAATTTGAATAGCTGTATCGGGTGCAAATGTAGTATGGGCATCATGAAAAATACACTGGGTAACATGCGCCGGATCCGAAGAATCATCACTATTTGCATAACGATGAGTACCTGCAAGCAAGTACCACCTTGCCTTAGATTGAATGAAAACTTTGATTCCTACAATCTCCGTATTGGTATCCCACAAAGGATGGGGACATTCGATAGCAACATGTGTAACAGCATTAGGGTTCAGAATAAAAGTTCCCCAACCTTTTTTAACCGGATAGTCTTCTTTAAAAATATATAGAGTATCGTTGGACGGGGTATTATAATATTTATAGAAAGTATAGCCATATTGGGATAAAATTGATTGAATAGCAGAATAATCCAAATTATTGAAGGAATTAAAAAGTCCTGTAAAAACATTCATCTGCGCATCAGTTGGAATTACAAATCCTTCAGAATTCATACCTGGCATATGCTGCCTAATATCAAGAATTAAATCAACAATATCGCCCTGCGTGAAAGTCTGAGCCTGAGATTTAAGGGATATGAAAACAAGCAGGAACAAAAAGCAGATTTTTATTCTCATTGTAAAATACAAGGAAAAGGAAATAATATTTGGGCTGAAATCAAACTTCACAATTGAAAATTTTATATTATTTGAAATTGGCGCAAAATAGTGCCGGCTGGCGTTAATCAATCTTAGTGCCAATTTCAATAATGTATTTTTTTATCAGAAACGAGCATCAAGCAAGGAAGAGTTCTCAATTGTGAGTCAATTCAGCCCGATCAATTGGAACAAAAGAGCACATTTTAATACTAAAAGTTATTTTTTAGACCTATTTTGGAATGGCATAATGGTTGATTTAGTTAAGGTGAGATGAAATTACCGCAACATATAAAAAAATCAAAAGTTCTATTAATAACAGGAATTATAGTGTTCCTTTTAGTATTAATTTCTATTATGCTCAATATTTCGATTGAATTTTTGAACCGGAAGTTAATTAATGAAAATAAGGAATACACAGAAAAAAGTGCAACAGCACTTTGTAAAATATTAATAGTTCAATCAGACATTTTACAAATCACCAACTTATTATGTTCAGATTCATTAATGAATGATGAGAAACTTATATTAGATAAAAAACTTTCCATACTTTCTCAAAAAGAATTATCAAAGGTACCCGGAATGGAGGGGGGATTTTATTTATTAGTAATAAATGAGTTCAGTGGTTATTCATATCCTTCATCTCCCCCACCTATTCCGCTTTTCGGACCTCCTCCTCGTTCATATCAGATTATTAAGGATCAGGTTTTGGAAAGTATAAGGAAGGATGCTATTTTAACTGAATTTCACAAGTTTGATCCTGCAGTATTCCCTTTAACGACTATACCCGTTTTTATTAACGGTAAAATAATCGGCGTTGTATGGACAAGGATTCATATCGAAAGGGATCTGCCGATTTTAAGATTTAAAGAAATAGTTAATATCGCAGCGGCAGTTGCAATTGTTGGTTTTATCGTTATACTTTTTATTACGGTAAGACTGCGAAGACGGATAGAAGACATAAAGTCAGGTCTGGAAAAGGTACAGATCGATTCCAATTACAGATTAAAGAATCAGCCCGGGATGTTCGGGTTCATAAATCAATCAATTAACGGAATGGTTGAAACACTACAAGAGGAGAACAGGAAAAGGCAAGAACTTGAACGAGAACTACACCAACATGATAAGATGGCTTCTCTTGGGAAATTAATAGCAGGAGTAGCACATGAAGTAAAGACCCCGCTAGCGATAATAAAAACCAGAATACAAATGTGGGAGAGAGAGTTAAGGAAATTAAACCTGCCGGATTCCACTAATTTTATATCGGAAGATTCGATGAACCTGGTTGTAAATGAAATTAACCGTTTATCTAATCTTGTGAAGAGGTTATTGATATTTTCTAAACCTGCAGCCGGCAAGTTAGTAAAAAATGATCTTAATAATTTTCTAACAAACACCTTATCCTTAATCGGAAACGATTTAACAGAAAAGAAAATAAATCTTAAGACTGATTTTGATAACAATATTCCATTATTCCTTTTTGACCCTAATACACTTGAGCAGGTTTTTATAAACTTATATATGAACTCAATAGAAGCCATGCCAGAGGGAGGGGAGATAAATATAACGACCAAGAATAATGCAGAGAACCATACGGCAGAGATATTAGTGGAGGATACAGGGACTGGAATTCCTGCTGAAGTGAAAGAAAAAATATTTGACCCTTTCTTTTCGACCAAGAAACATGGCTCAGGATTAGGATTGTCCATCGCATACGAAGTGATAGCCATGCACAAGGGAAAAATTGAATTTATTCAGACCGATGTAAACGGAACAATTTGTAAAATTACATTACCAATTAAGTAAGAGCCTGAAATGAAAAGTTCCAAATTAATATTGATAGTTGATGATGAAGCGGCAATGCGGAAAAATATAAGCGATCTGCTTTCATCCGAAGGTTACTTAGTGACAGAAGCCGAAGACGGAGAAGAAGCAATTGTACAGTTTATGCAAAACACTCCGATGCTAGTCCTTCTGGATATTAATCTTCCGAAAATTGACGGATTAGAGGTCCTGACTCAGCTGAGGATATTCAACCCTGATATACCTGTAATTATTTTTACAGCTTACGGTACAAGTGACAGAGCAATCGAGGCAATGAAGGGGGGAGCGTTTGACTATCTTGAAAAACCATTTGAATTAGACGAACTACTTTTAACAATTAACAGGGCATTAAATTATTCCACACTGATAGGAGAGGTAAAACTTTTAAGAACGCAGATAACGGGAAGTAATCTAGTAATGGGGGAAGTTCAATTGATTGGACGAAGCTCAAGGATGCAGGAAATATTCAAGCTAATCGGGAGGATATCAACAACCGACGCCACAGTTTTGATCCAGGGTGAGAGTGGAACGGGAAAGGAGTTAATTGCCGATGCATTACAGAAACATTCAACCAGAAAGGATACTCCATATATAAAAGTAAATTGCGGGGCACTGTCAGAATCACTGCTAGAGAGTGAGATATTTGGTCATGAAAAAGGGGCATTCACGGGAGCGGTAGCTCAAAAACTCGGATGCTTTGAACTAGCAAACGGCGGGACTATATTCCTTGATGAAATAAACAATATGCCGGCATCATTACAAATCAGATTATTAAGACTGCTCCAGAACCAATCATTTTACCGAGTAGGAGGAGAAATCGAGGTAAAAGTAGATGTAAGGGTAATTGCGGCAACGAATAAAGATATAGAGCAGGAAGTAGAAAGGGGATATTTCAGAAAAGATCTTTTTTACAGGCTTAATGTGATACGATTTAATCTTCCACCGCTAAGAGAACGGACAGAAGACATTCCATATTTAATTGA
>Ga0182021_10004892_pt1 | contig 15799 bp, 12 predicted proteins | sample 612E3MmetaG_FD_120493 | JGI IMG/M metagenome (GOLD analysis project Ga0182021, IMG submission 120493) | Permafrost microbial communities from Stordalen Mire, Sweden - 612E3M metaG (Illumina Assembly) | ecosystem: Environmental > Terrestrial > Soil > Wetlands > Permafrost | place: Sweden... | reverse complement strand
CTGAGCTGACCGCCCTACGATCTGTCGCGTGTGCAGCGATTCGAGCGGCGTGCCGGCATCTGCGGCAGGCAGGGTCACCGAGCTGCGTTCCCTCATCAAGGGCTACGACGCCCAGTACTACCTCGAGGACGCCTCGGATGTTCCGGACGCGGTTTACGACGCCCTGAAAGACGAGCTGGTCTCGCTCGAGGAGCAGCACCCCGGGCTGGTTGCGTCCGACTCGCCGACCCTCACAGTCGGGATAGCCCCCTCGGCATTGTTCGCGCCCGTCACCCACCGCAGCCCGATGATGAGCCTCGACAAGGTCACCACGCTCGAGGAGATCCTCGCCTGGGGAGTCCGCCTGCAAAAGTTGCTGGCGCCCGAGAACGGGTCGCCCTTCGTCTGCGAGCCGAAGATCGACGGGCTCTCGATCTCGCTGACCTATGAGCGGGGGCGCCTGGTGCGAGGCGCGACCCGCGGGGATGGCCGCGTGGGCGAGGACGTGACGCCGAACGTCCGCACCGTCGCCGCCATCCCCGACGAGCTCGCCTTGGGGCCGGGCGAGATCCCCGAGATCGTGGAGATCCGGGGGGAGGTCTACTTCCCGGTGCCGGCCTTCGAGGAGCTGAACCGCCGCCAGCAAGCTGCGGGCCTCCGGTTGTTCTCCAACCCCCGCAACGCGGCGGCGGGCTCGCTACGTCAAAAGGACGCCGCCATCACCGCCACGCGAGCACTGGGGGCGTTCTTCTACCAGGTGGACGGCATGCCCGAGCTCTCCACGCAGTCGGCCGCGCTCGAGCTTCTCCGCCGCGCCGGCCTGCCGGTCAATCCGGAGACCAGGGTGGTACCGGACTTAGAGGCAGTGTTCGCCTACTGCCGTGACTTCGAGACGAGGCGCCACGGGCTCGGTTACGAGATCGACGGCGTCGTGGTGAAGGTGGAGGATCGCGCTCTGCACCTCCGGCTCGGTGCCACCTCGCACGCGCCCCGGTGGGCGGTCGCCTACAAGTTCCCGCCCGAGGAGCAGACCACCCTCCTCGAGGACATCCTCGTCTCCATCGGCCGCACCGGGCGAGCGACGCCGTTCGCGAAGCTCGTTCCCGTCCGTGTCGCCGGCTCGGTCGTGAAACTGGCTACCTTGCACAACGAGGACCAGGTCGCGCTGAAAGACGTGCGTCCAGGCGACACCGTCGTCGTGCGCAAGGCCGGCGACGTGATCCCAGAAGTGGTGGGTCCCGTGCTGGGCCTGCGGCCGCCCGGCTCGCAACGCTGGAGATTCCCCCCGGCCTGCCCGAGCTGTGGCAGCCCGTTCGTCCGGTTGAGCGGTGAGAGCGACACCTACTGCGTCAACAGCCACTGCCCTGAGCAAAGGGTGCAGCGAATCGTGCACTTCGCCTCGCGCGGCGCCATGGACATCGAAGGGCTCGGCGAGCAGCGCGTCGCCCAGTTCGTCGCGGCCGCCCTTTTGTCGGACGCAGCCGACATCTACCGGCTCGAGGCGCAGGACCTGCTCGCCCTGGAGGGCTTCGGCGAGCTGTCGGCGACGAACCTGCTGGCGGCCATCGACGACTCGAGGGAGCGTCCCCTCTCCAACCTGCTCACGGGGCTCGGCATCCGCCACGTCGGCGGCACGGTCGCGGCCGCCCTGGTCTCGAGGTTCGGCGATCTCGACCGGCTCATGGCCGCCTCCGAGGAGGATCTGGCCGCTGTCGAGGGCATCGGATCGGTGATCGCCGCCAGCCTGGCCCGCTACTTCGGGGAGGAAGCAAACCGGGCGATGGTGGAGCGCTTGCGGGCCGGCGGAGTCCGTTTCACAGCCGCAGAGGCGCCGCAGCTGCCCCAGACCCTCTTCGGCAAGACGGTCGTCGTCACGGGGACCTTGAGCGGGTTCACCCGTGAGCAGGCCGAAGCCGCGATCACCGGGCGCGGGGGCAGGTCACCCGGTTCGGTGTCGGCGAAGGCGACGGCCGTCGTCGTGGGCGACAGCCCGGGCGCGGCGAAGCTCGCCAAGGCGGAGGTTCTCGGAGTCCCGGTCCTCGACGAGGATGGCTTCGTCAAGCTTCTGGAGAGCGGCGACCTGCCCTGATTCCAGCGGTCGGGCCCCCCTCCACCGGTTTTGGGCCCTCAACCGTTAGCCTTTGACTGATACCCATGTCGAGCATCGTGGAACAGGTCGGCCGGGTCATCGGCGGCCGATACCGACTACTTGCCGTGGTCGGCGCCGGTGCTTCAGCCCAGGTGTTCGCCGCGGACGACACGCGGCTCGGTCGGCGCGTCGCCGTCAAGCTTCTTCATCCGGCCCTTGCCGGCGACGCGACGTTCCTCCGGAAGTTCCAAGCCGAGGCGAGACTGGCGGCGTCGCTCAACCACCGCAACGTCCTGCACATCTACGACTGGGGCGACGAGGACGGCGTCCCCTACCTCGTGCTCGAGTACCTCGGAGGCGGGAGCCTGCGATCCTTGCTCGACACCGGCTTCCTCCTCAGCCCCGAGCAGGCGGCGGCGATCGGCGCCGAGGCCGCCCAGGGCCTCGCCTATGCCCATAGGCGGGGACTCGTCCACCGTGACGTCAAGCCGGCCAACCTCCTCTTCGACGACGACGGTCGCCTTGTCGTGGCGGACTTCGGGCTCGCCCGGGCGCTCGCCGAGGCGGCGGTGACAGAGCCTCTCGGCAGCGTCATCGGCACCGCCCGGTACGCCTCGCCCGAACAGGTCGAGGGTCGCCCGGTCGACGACCGCACCGACGTGTACTCGTTGGCGCTCACCTTGTACGAGTCGGTGACCGGTCGCGTTCCCTTTGCAGGCGACACCACCGTCGCGACCCTGATGGCCCGCGTGGGAGCCGTGCTCCCGCCCGCCCGGGAGCTCGGGCCTCTCGCCCCGGTCCTCGCCCAGGCCGCCATCTCCGAGCCGCTGGCCCGCCTCGACGCGGCCGCGTTGGCGTCGGAGCTCGAGATGCTCATGCAGGAGCTGGACGGCCCGGAGCCCCTTCCCCTGGCGACGACGGACCTCGCCCTGCCCACCTCACCACGAGGTCCGGATCGGGACCCGACCGAGCGTTTCGGCGTCGCGGGATCATCGCCTCCCGGACCTTCTGCCGTGACGGCCCCGACCCAGCCGATCGAAGCCGTGCCGCCGCGCCCTCGAGGCGACCGGCAGGGCCCTCCGCCCGGGTCGCTCCCGCGAGCCGCCGCGCAACGGGCCAGGCCCGTCGTCATGGAGACGACGGTGCTCCCGGGCGTGAGGCGGATCACCACGGCCGGCGCGATCGTGGTCGCCGAGCTCCCGCCGAAGAGGCGCAGGCACCGGTTGCTGCCGTGGCTCCTGGCCGTTCTTGTGCTCGAGATCGGCGCCGGTGCCGGCCTCTTCGCGAGCCACGTCCTGCCCCGCGGGCACGCGGCGGCCGTACATCGCGAGACCGTCCCGCGGATAGCCGGTCTGCCCGTGCTAGCCGCTCGGGCCGCGCTCCAACATGCCGGCCTGTATCCCGAGCTCACCGCCGAGCAGTACAGCGCCACCGTCGCCGCCGGGGAGGTGATCTCCCAGGTCCCGAAGTCCGGTTCCCGTCTCAAGGCGGGCTCGATCGTGACCATGGTGATCTCAGAGGGGCGCCATCCGACCGTGCTCCCGAGGCTCTCGGACGGGATGCCCGAGGCAGCCGCCCGGTCCGCGATCCGCGCGGACCACCTGATCAGCCACTTCTTCAAGCACTTCAGCGAGACGGTCGCCGCCGGCGAGGTCGCGGGCTGGAACTCGGTCAGTGGCAAGAAGGTCTTCTACGGCGATGTGATCAACGTCGTCGTCTCGAAAGGTCCTAGGCCGGAGGTGGTCCCGTCGGACCTGAGCGGCGGCGTGGTCAACTGGACCCAGGCCCAGGCCGCCCTGGCCGTGCTCCACCTCGGCGCGGTCGAGAACCAGCAGTACTCGACCACTGTCCCGGCCGGCTACGTCATCGACACCAGCCCCGCTGCGGGCTACACCGTCCCGGGTCATTCGACTGTGGTCGTGGTGGTCTCCCTCGGGCCGCCCTATGTGAAGGTACCTCCGCTTAATGGCGACACGGCTGCCGTCGCGGAGCACACGCTGAGCTCGCTCGGCCTCAAGTGGTATCTCGTCGGGCCTCCGGCGGCGAACTTCGTCCTGACCGAGCTGCCCCCGGCTGGCCGGTCGGTGCAGGTCGGCACCACCGTGGACGTGTACCTGTACGGATAGCGGGGCACAGGCGCGTCGCCTCGGCGGTCAGGCGGCCCGGCTGATCTGCACCGCGGGGCGCCGAGCATCCCGCTTGACCCCGGGCGGTGCATCCTGCCAACGTGGCGGTGCGCAGCCTGAATGCGGCAGGAGACGGCGACGGGTCCTGCCGCCGGCAGTGTCACCCACTCCGGGCCACGGGGTGGCGGCGGGTCGACAAGAAAGAAGGGCACGGTCATGGGGGCACTCGAGGGCAGGGTTGCGATCATCACCGGCGCGGGGCGCGGGATCGGCAGGGAGCACGCCTTGTTGTTCGCGAGCGAGGGCGCCAAGGTCGTCGTCAACGACCTCGGCTGCGCGGTGAACGGCTCGGGCGACGACCGCACTACGGCCCAAAAGGTCGTGGACGAGATCAAGGAGCTGGGCGGAGAGGCGGTCGCGAACACCGAGGACGTCTCGGACTGGGACGGCGGCCACCGGGTTGTCACCGCCGCCGTCGAGGCCTTCGGCGACCTGCACATACTCGTGAACAACGCCGGCATCATCGGCGACAGGGTCCTCGTGAACATGACGCTCGAGGAGTGGGACCACGTAATCCACGTCAACGTGAACGGCCACTTCGTTCCGACCCGCTGGGCCGCGACGTACTGGCGCGAGCAGTCCAAGGCGGGCGCGAAGCCCAGCGCGGCGGTCGTGAACACCTCCTCGACCTCCGGGCTGCTGGGCAATCCCGGCCAGTCGAACTACGGGACGGCCAAGGGCGGGATCGCAGCCTTCACCGTCATCGCCGCCCAGGAGCTGTCCCGCTACGGCGTCCGTGTGAACGCCATCGTGCCCGCCGCCCGCTCGCGTATCACCGAGTCGACCCCGGGCCTCGGCGACATCGTGCAGCCGCCCGCGGACCCGGACGTGTTCGACTCGTGGGACCCCGGCAACGTCTCGCCCCTCGTCGCCTATCTTGCCGGCGAGTCCTGCCCGTTCACCGGCAAGGTCTTCTTCATCCAGGGCGGCACCGTGCAGCACTTCCAGCCTTGGACCCTCGGCGCCCGGATCGACAAAGGGGGACGTTGGACCGTCGACGAGCTCGCGGCCGAGCTTCCCAAGCTCGTCGGCAAGGTGCCGGTGCCGGCACCGGCACCCCCGACGCGGTAGGACCGGGCCTGCGGGCCTAGGCGGTGATCTCGCGAATTCTTCTCGCGAGCTCCAGATGGACGGGGTCCACGGGCATGTTCTGCATGTTCAGGAGCTGGGAGACGTCGCCGTCCACCTTGATGCGCCCCGACATGAACGCCTGTATCGCCGCCTGCGTGTCCCCGTCGACGAGGATCGCTTTCGCCGTCGCGTAGTCCACGGTGACGGTCAGGTCGGGGGATTCGAGATGTCCGGACTCCACGACCAGATCCCCCGAGCTCGTGTCCACGTGGGCTTCGATCGTGCCCTCGCCGAGCGGAGCCTCGATGAGGACGAGGTTCATGCGCACGCTCTGGGCGGTGGTGGCGGGCTCTGTGACGATCTCGTCGTGCATCCGCCTCACCTCGGCGGTCCACTCATCGCTCAGAAACGGAAACTTCTCCACGTCAGCTCCTCTCCGGCCCGTCGGCTCGTAGCGGACACTACCTTGCCCGCCGACGCCCGCACCCCCGGCAGGTCCCGCAGCCGCGCCGACGCCGACGCCCTGCTGCCGCCAGAAGCCCTGCCAACAACAGGAGGTCAACGCATTACGATGCGAGCGTGCCCTCGCCAATCTTCGCCGGTGCCGAGCCCTTCTCTGCCGCGGGAGGTCCGGTCGGCGTTGTCGTCCTCCACGGTTTCACGGGCAGCCCGCAGTCGATGCGCCCGTTGGCGATGGCCTTGGCGGCGGCGGGCTACTCGGTCGAGCTGCCGCTGCTGCCCGGGCACGGGACGAGCGTCGAGGACATGGTCCCGACTGGCTGGAACGACTGGTCAGCGGCCGCTGACGCGGCCTACGTGGCGCTCGCGGCCAGGAGCGAGCGGGTCTTCGCAGCCGGCCTGTCGATGGGTGGCTCGCTCGCCATCTGGCTCGCCGAGCGCCACCCGGAGATCGCCGGCCTTGTCCTCGTCAACCCGCTTGTGGAGCCTCCCGCCCCGAGCTTCCTCGAGATGCTGGCCGGGATGCTCGAACAAGGAGGCGGCCTGCTCCCGTCCATCGCCTCGGACATCGCCCTGGAGCGCCCTCCTGAGCCCGCCTATGACGCCACGCCGATCGCGCCGATGCTCTCGATGTTCGACGGCATAGGGTCGATCGCGGCCGGCCTTGGGGAGCTGCGTTGTCCGGTGCTGCTGTTGTCGAGCCGCAACGATCACGTCGTGCCCTCGTCGTCTGGGGACTTTCTCGCCGCGAACGCCGGAGGCCCGGTGGAGCGGGTCTGGCTCGAACGCAGCTTCCACGTCGCCACTTTGGACCACGACGCCGCCGAGATCGAGGCGCGTGCCGTCGATTTCGTCAACAAGGTCGCGGTGCTCCGATGACCGGACCGGAACGCCTCATCACGCCCGAGGACGTGCGGCACGTGGCGCGTCTCGCCAGGCTTGCCCTCGATGATGACGAGGTCGCCCGCTACGCCGTGCAGCTGTCGGCCATCTTGGAGGCCGTCGACGCGGTCCGCCGGCTCGACACCGCTGACGTGCCGCCGACTGCGCACCCGTTCCCCGTCGAGAACGTGCTGCGCCCCGACACCGAGATGCCGAGCCTCGACCGGGAGTGGGTGCTCGCCCAGGCCCCCGTGGCTGAGAGCAACCGCTTCCGGGTACCCCGCATCATGGGGGAGGCACCGTGAGCGCGCGCCCGGCTCCTGAGTTCGGCTCCCTGGTCGAGATAGCAGAGCGCGTCCGCTCGGGCACGCTGAGCGCCCGGGCGGTCCTCTCGCAGTCGCTCGACCGCATCCGCGAGCTGGAGGGCGACCTGCACTGCTTCAACGCGGTGACGGAGCAGGCCGCGATGGAGGACGCCGACCACATCGACCACCTGGTCCGCTCGGGGGCGGACCCCGGGCCTCTCGCCGGCGTGCCTGTCGCCCTCAAGGACAATCTCTGCACCGAAGGCGTTCCGACGACCTGCAGCTCGAAGATCCTCGAGGGATGGCTGCCGCCTTACGACGCGACCGTCGTGCGCCGGCTCCGGGACGCGGGCGCGATCGCGGTCGGCAAGACGAACCTCGACGAGTTCGCCATGGGCTCCTCGACGGAGAACTCCGCCTTCGGACCCACGAAGAACCCTTGGGACACCGGGCGCGTCCCTGGTGGATCGTCGGGTGGCAGCGCGGCGGCGGTTGCGGCCGGGATGGTGCCGCTCTCGTTCGGCAGCGACACGGGCGGGTCCATCCGCCAGCCCGCGGCGCTCTGCGGGATCGTCGGGGTCAAGCCCACCTACGGGGTCGTGTCCCGGTACGGGCTGATCGCCTTTGCCTCCTCGCTTGACCAGATCGGGCCTTTCGCGACCACGGTCGCCGATGCCGCGCTTGGCCTGGAGGTGATCGCCGGTCACGACCCGATGGACTCCACCTCGCTCGATCGTCCGGCGCCCAGCGTGCTCGCCACCCTCGGCGACGGCGTGGAGGGCCTGCGGATCGGGATCGTCGAGGACTTCTTGTCGGTCGGCTCGGACTGCCGCGACGCTGTTGTTGCTGCTGGCGAAGCCCTGTCGGCCGCAGGAGCCAAAGTGGACCAGGTCGCCATCCCCGAACTGCTCCTCGGGCTGCCGGCCTACTACGTGATCGCGCCCGCCGAGGCGTCCTCGAACCTGTCCCGCTACGACGGCGTCCGCTACGGGCTTCGTGTCGACGGGCCCGATGTCGAGACGATGAACGCCCGGACCCGCGGCGAGGGCTTCGGGCCCGAGGTGAAGCGTCGCATCATGATGGGCACCTACGCCCTGTCGGCCGGCTACTACGACGCCTACTACGGCCAGGCGCAGAAGGCCCGCACACTTGTCATCCGGGCCTTCGAGGCCGCGTACAAGAACTTCGACGTCCTGTTGACCCCGACGACGCCGTCGGTCGCCTTCCCGTTCGGGTCCAAGGTCGCCGACCCCATCGAGATGTACATGTGCGACCTGTGCTCCATCCCGTCCAGCCTTGCGGGTCATCCCGCCGCCAGCGTGCCCTTCGCACTGAGCTCCGAGGGGTTGCCGATCGGTATCCAGGTTCTCGCCCCGGCCTTGGGCGAGTCGGTGATGATGCGCGTCGCGGCCAGCCTGGAGAAAGCCGCGCCGCGCGCCGCGAGAGGCCCGGTGACGCCATGATCGAGTACGAGACCGTGGTCGGCCTCGAGGTGCATTGCGAGCTCTTGACGGTGACCAAGCTCTTCTGCGGTTGCCGGAATGCCTTCGGGGACGAGCCGAACACGAACATCTGCCCCGTCTGTCTCGGGCTGCCGGGCTCGCTGCCCGTGCTCAACCGGCGGGCAGTCGAGCTCGCCCTGAGGATCGGCACGGCCCTCAACTGCCGCCCGGAGCGCTCGATCTTCCACCGCAAGAACTACTTCTATCCCGACATGCCGAAGGACTACCAGATCAGCCAGTACGACGAGCCGATCAACGTCGACGGATGGCTGGAGCTGCCGGACGGGTCTCGAGTCGGCATCGAACGAGCCCACATGGAGGAGGACACGGGCAAGACGACCCATGTCGGCGGGGGCGGCCGCATCCACGAGGCCGGCTATTCCCTCGTGGACTACAACCGTGCCGGGGTGCCCCTCGTCGAGATCGTCTCCCGCCCCGACATCCGCTCCGCGGCTCAAGCTCGGGCCTATGTCGACGAGCTGCGCTCGATCCTGGTCGCGACCGGTGCCTCCGACGGCCGCATGGAGGAGGGGTCGCTGCGCGTCGACGCCAACGTCTCGGTGCGCCCGGTCGGCGCGACCGAGTACGGGACGCGATGCGAGGTGAAGAACCTGAACTCGATGCGCTCGCTCGAGCGGGCGGTCGACTACGAAGTGGCGCGCCAGACCGCCCTCGTCGAGTCCGGTGAGCGGATCGCCCAGGAGACACGCCACTGGGACGAGGGGGACGGCAGCACCCACTCTCTTCGCTCCAAGGAAGAGGCGAACGACTACCGCTACTTCCCCGAGCCCGATCTCACGCCTCTCGTGCCCGACGCGGGGCTCCTCGCGGCTGCCGCCGAGGGCGTCGGGCCCATGCCCGCCGAGCGCCGCCACCGGCTCTCGTCGCTCCTGGCCGGTGACGCCGAGCTGGCTACGCGCCGCGACGGCTCGACCGACCAGGTCGTGACGGTCGTGGACCTCGGTCTGGACGACCTCGTTCGCGACGCCGTGGCGGCCGGGGCCGACCCGCGGCTCGCCCTGGCGAGAGCCGCGAACGAGGCCGCCGCCAACCCGGAGGGGGCGAAGAGCCTTGATCCGGCAGCCTTTGCGGCGCTGCTGAAGATGGAGTCGGCCGGCCAGCTGTCGGCGACGCAGTCCAAAGAGGTGCTCGCCGAGCTCATGAGCCAAGGTGGCGACCCGGCCAGGATCGCCGGCCGGCTCGGCTACGAGCAGATGGACTCCTCGGCGTTCGAGGCGATGGTGGACGAGGTCATCAACGCCAACCCCGAGGAGTGGCAGCGCTTTTGCGGCGGGGACGACAAGGTGGCGCAGTTCCTTCTCGGCCAGGTGATGCGTGCCTCGAAGGGTCGGGCGAACGGCAAGCTGGTCGCGGCGGCGTTCGCCTCGCGCCGCCACGTCTGAGAGGCCGTCAGTCGCTCGGTCGGCGGCCGGTCGGGCCGGCCGCTGACGGCCAGGTAGTTTGAGGCCCGATGACTGACAAGATCCGCTCGCTCAAGATCCACAGCCAGGACGTCACCGAGGGCTTCCGCCGCGCGCCGTCGCGGGCGATGCTCCGCGCGGTCGGGATGACCGACGCCGACTTCGACAAGCCCCAGGTCGGAGTCGCCTCCACCTGGAACGAGGTGACGCCTTGCAACCTCCCCCTTGCCCGGCTCGCCCAGCGGACCAAAGACGGTGTCCGCGCCGCCGGCGGGTTTCCCTTCGAGTTCGTGACCATCGCAGTCTCCGACGGCATCTCCATGGGCCACGAGGGCATGCACGCATCCCTTGTGAGCCGGGAGATCATCGCCGACTCGGTGGAGGCGATGATGCACGCCGAGCGCTTCGACGCCTTCGTCGGCCTCGCGGGATGCGACAAGTCGCTGCCCGGGATGCTGATGGCCGCCGGCCGGCTCGACCTGCCGATGGTCTTCGTCTACGGCGGCACGATCCTTCCGGGACAGCTCGGTGGTCGTGCCTTGGACGTCGTCTCGGTGTTCGAGGCGGTCGGGGCACGCTCTGCTGGCACGATCGACGATGCCGAGCTGCTGGCGATCGAGCGCAACGCATGCCCGGGCGAAGGTTCCTGCGCGGGCATGTTCACCGCCAACACGATGGCTTCGGTCGCCGAGGCGCTCGGCATGGCCCTCCCGGCCGGCGCATCGGCGCCTGCGGTCGACCGCCGGCGGGACGATCTCGCGTACGCGAGCGGCCTGGCCGTGATCGCCTTGCTGGAAAAGGGGATCCGCCCTCGGCAGATCATGACGAAGCGGTCTTTCGAGAATGCCATCGCGACGGTCATGGCGCTCGGAGGTTCGACCAACGCCGTGCTCCACCTGCTGGCCATCGCCAACGAGGCCAGGGTCGAGCTCCACTTGGACGACTTCTCCCGTATCGGCCGGCGCGTGCCCCACCTCGCGGACATGAAGCCGCACGGCAAGTACCACATGACGGACCTGGACCGCATCGGCGGCGTCGCCGTCGTGCTTCGCACCCTCATGGAGGAGGGTCTGATCGATGGCGACTGCCTCACGGTCACCGGCAAGACGATGGCCGAGAACCTCGCCGACCTCGACCCGCCCGCTCCCGACGGGTCGGTCGTCCACGCTTTCGCCGAACCGATCCACGCCGACGGCGGGATCGCCATCCTCCGCGGGTCGCTCGCGCCCGAGGGTGCCGTGGTCAAGGTCGCAGGAATCGACGGGACCCTGTCGTTCACCGGCCGCGCCCGCGTCTTCGACGGCGAGGGGGCGGCCATGGAGGCCATCCTCGCGGGGAGCATCACCCCGGGGACCGTCGTCGTCATCCGCTACGAAGGGCCGAAGGGAGGCCCGGGCATGCGTGAGATGCTGGCGGTCACGGGCGCCTTGACGGGTGCCGGCAGAGGCGGCGACTGCGCCTTGGTCACCGACGGGCGTTTTTCGGGGGGAACACAGGGCTTCTGCATCGGGCACGTCGCGCCCGAAGCTGCCGTCGGGGGTCCGATCGGGCTCGTGGAAGACGGCGACGAGGTCGTGCTCGACGCCCACACAGGCCGACTCGACGTCGTCGTCGAGCCCGCTGAGCTCGAACGCCGCCGGGAGCAGTGGAAGCCACCCGTGCCCCGCTACCCGAGCGGGGTGCTCGCCAAGTACGCCCGTCTTGTCGTCGGCGCGGAGCGGGGCGCCATCACCGAGGCATAGCCGAGCGGCGCTACGAGCGGGGAGCCACCGCGGACGGCCACGGGCGCGCGGGTTGCGGATCACCAGCGCCTCTGCAACACTTGTCGGAGATGACCGCCAACGGCAGCCTCGTACTTATCACCTAGCGCACAACGCCTCCCGCGTTGTTGCGCCTGCGACCTCCCCGAAGGGGAGGTCGTTTCGTTTTCCGGCATCAGCGCAATCGGCCAGCTGGCCTGCGAACATCAGTCAACAGCCCGCGACCCACCAAACCGACGAGAAGAGTGAGAGGAAAGCCCCGATGGAGCTCACCGGAGCACAAGCCCTTGTGAAGAGCCTCGAGATGCAAGAGGTCGAGGTCATCTTCGGCCTTCCAGGTGGGGCGATCCTTCCCGTGTACGACCCCATCATCGACTCGCCGATCCGGCACATCCTCGTCAGGCACGAGCAGGGTGCGGGTCACATGGCAGAGGGGTACGCGCAAGCCACAGGCCGTCCTGGGGTGGCGATGGTCACGAGCGGCCCAGGCGCCACGAACGTCGTCACCGCGCTCGCCGACGCCTACATGGACTCGATCCCTTTCGTCTGCGTCACCGGCCAGGTCTCGACGAAAGCGATCGGGACCGACGCCTTCCAGGAGAGCGACACGACCGGTATCACCCTCGGCGTCACCAAGCACAACTTTCTCGTCACGAAGGCAGCTGACATCCCCCAGGTCGTCCGCGAGGCGTTCCACATCGCGACCACGGGCCGTCCCGGCCCGGTGCTCATCGACTTCCCGAAAGACGTCGCCACCGCGACGATGGAGTGGTACTGGCCCGATGGGGTCGATCTGCCCGGATACCGTCCGGCGTCGCATCCTGACCTGTCCGCGATAAGAGCGGCGGCCGCGCTCGTGATGGAAGCCGAGAGGCCAGTCATCTACGCCGGCGGCGGCATCTTGAAGTCCAATGCCTCGGACGCGCTGCGCGAGCTGGCCGAGCTGACCGGTATTCCCGTCGTGACGACGCTCATGGCCCGGGGCTGCTTCCCGGACAGCCACCCGCTCTGCCTCGGGATGCCCGGGATGCACGGCAATTACACCGCGGTGACTTCCATGCAGAAGTCGGATCTGCTGATCGCCCTCGGCAGCCGCTTCGACGACCGCGTGACCGGCAAGGTCTCCGCCTTCGCCCCGGGGGCCAGGGTCATACATGTCGACATCGACAAGGCCGAGATCGGCAAGGTGCGTCGGCCCGATGTCGGCATCGTCGCAGACTGCCGCCTCGCCATCGAGGCTCTCGTGGAGACGATCAAGGCGGCCGGGCCCGCCGATCACGGCCGCCTCACGCGTTGGATGAAGACGCTCAAGAGCTGGCAGGCAGAGTATCCGTACACCTACGACCGCTCGGAGCCGGACCGGGCGGAGGTCACCATGTCCGGAGTAGGGCGGCGTCCCACGCTCAAGCCGCAGTACGTCATTGAAGCGCTCAGGGCCACGACGCCGAGAGACACGATCCTCGTGTCCGGCGTGGGCCAGCACCAGATGTGGGCGTCCCAGCACTGGGGCTTCGAGTATCCGAGGACATGGATCAACTCCGGGGGCCTCGGGACGATGGGCTTCGCGGTGCCGGCGGCGATCGGCGCCAAGGTCGGTCGCCCGGACCGCATGGTGTGGGCCGTCGACGGCGACGGCTGTTTCCAGATGACGGCCCAGGAGCTCGCCACCGCCACCGCCGAGCGCATCCCTGTCAAGATCGCCATCTTGAACAACGCGTACCTCGGAATGGTGCGCCAGTGGCAGCACATGTTCTACGAGGAGCGCTACTCGGAGGTCTACCTCTCGCCCGACCTTCCCGATTACGTCGGGTGGGCCGAGGCGATGGGATGTGTCGGCCTGCGGGTGGAGAGTGCCGAAGAGGTGATTCCGGCGATCGAGAAGGCCAATGACATCGACGACCGCCCGGTGGTGATCGACTTCCGGACCGACTCGATGGAGCAGGTCTTTCCGATGGTGCCCGCAGGTTCGTCGAACGACGACATCGTCGTTCACCCGTCCCAGCGTGTTCCGGGCTCCGAGACGTTGCGATGACCCGGGACTACACGCCGATCGGTCCCCGTCACCGCCTTCTCTCGGTCCTGGTCGAGAACAAGGCCGGAGTGCTCGCCCGCGTCGCAGGCCTTTTCTCGCGGCGCGGCTACAACATCTTCTCCCTCGCCGTCGCGCCCACCGACAACGAGCGCTTCTCCCGAATCTCGATCGTGGTGGACGTCGACTCGGCGCCGCTCGAGCAGGTCGTGGCGCAGCTCGACAAGCTCATCAACGTGGTCGAGATCGGCGAGCTCCACCCTGACGAGGCTCGCGAAGCCGAGCTCCTGCTCGTCAGTGTCGCCGCCGACGCCAGTCAGCGGTCACAGGTGATCCAGCTCGTCGGCGTCTTCGCCGGGCGGATCGTCGACGTCGGACACGAGGCCATCACAGTCATGGTGGCGGGCACGCCGGAGCTGCTCGACGATTTCGAGTCGCTGATGAAGCCGTACGGGATCGCCGGGCTGCAAAGGAGCGGCCGGATCGCGCTTCCCAAGCTTGACCGAGGATCGACGGCCGGAGGGGCGGCCGTGACGGCATCCCATATCGCTTAGTACGGTTCCGGAGCGGTCCCTGGACGCTCCGCAGACCCCGACGCAGTACATCCCCATCAGCTACAAGGACAGGAGTCATGGCCAAGCTCTACTACGAGGACGACGCGAACCCATCTTTGGTGCGTTCGCGCAAGGTGGCGATAATCGGCTACGGCTCTCAGGGCCACGCGCATGCTCTGAACCTCCACGATTCCGGAGTCGACGTGCGTGTCGGTCTCCGCGAAGGATCGTCGTCGCGTGCGAAAGCGGAGGCGGCAGGACTACGGGTGCTGGAGGTGGCAGGGGCGGCGGCAGAAGCCGACCTCGTGATGATCCTTCTTCCCGACACCGAGCAGGCGAAGGTCTACGAGGCCGAGATCGCCCCGCACCTCGCCGACGGTGACGCCGTGTTCTTCGCCCATGGCTTCAACATCCGCTTCGGCCTCATCAGCCCGCCTCCGGGTGTTGACGTCGCCATGGTCGCCCCCAAGGGGCCGGGCCACCTCGTGCGCCGCACCTACACCGAGGGCGGGGGCGTGCCGTCGCTCATCGCCGTATCGGCCGACGCCTCGGGCAAGGCGATGGAGCTAGCGCTCTCCTACGCGGACGCTCTCGGAGCCACGCGGGCCGGCGTGCTCGAGACGACTTTCGAGGAGGAGACCGAGACTGATCTGTTCGGTGAGCAGGTAGTGCTCTGCGGCGGTCTGACCGCGCTCGTCATGGCGGGTTTCGAGACGCTGGTCGAGGCGGGCTACCAGCCCGAGTCGGCTTACTTCGAGTGCCTGCACGAGCTGAAGCTCATCGTGGACCTCATGTACGAGCAGGGCATCGCCGGCATGCGCTTTTCGGTGTCGGACACAGCCGAGTACGGAGATCTCACGAGAGGGCCACGCATCATCGACGAGCGCGTGCGAGCCGAGATGCGCCGGATCCTGGCGGAGATCAAAGACGGGACGTTCGCCAGGGAATGGGTGGCAGAGGACCGCGCGGGCCGGCCGAAATTCAACGCGTTGCGCGACGCCGGCAGAGCCCATCCCGTCGAGACCGTCGGAGCCCAGCTTCGGGCGATGATGCCGTTCGTGACCGCAGGGCGCCAGCGGCTCGAAGACGTCTCGGGCGGGTAGGCATACCAGCCCGAGACCCGGCTCTCACGCCGGGAGCTCCTGAGGCGGCGCCGGATCCGGCTCCGGGACGCCTGGTCGGCGCCGCCTACCCGATCCTCGAGTTCGATCCCGACCCGAGCGCTCTCATAGAGCCCTCCGTCCACCTTTGCGCCCCGTCACGCGACGAGGTCGACGTCCCCGCACGGGCCGTCGCCTGCTTCTTCGGAGACGTGGTTGCACGGATCGCTCGAGAACGCGCCGCCCCACAGGTCGCGCACCTGTACTCCGAGCACGGGGCCCATCCGATCTTCGAACTGGAACACCGGGGCGAGCGCGTGGCCTTCTTCCAGCCCGGGGTCGGTGCACCTCTCGCAGCGCTGTTCGTCGAGGAGGCGATCGACTACGGCTGCCGCGCCCTCGTCGCGTGCGGGGGCGCCGGCGCTCTCGACGTCGACCTCGCCCTCGGTCAGCCCGTCGTCG
>Ga0182021_10004890_pt1 | contig 15801 bp, 11 predicted proteins | sample 612E3MmetaG_FD_120493 | JGI IMG/M metagenome (GOLD analysis project Ga0182021, IMG submission 120493) | Permafrost microbial communities from Stordalen Mire, Sweden - 612E3M metaG (Illumina Assembly) | ecosystem: Environmental > Terrestrial > Soil > Wetlands > Permafrost | place: Sweden... | reverse complement strand
TCGTAGAGCCAGTCTTCTTCCAGGAAATCCGGGAACTCGGGATGGCGGACGTAGGGAAGGTGGGCGTGAAGAGTAAGACAAAGATAGCCGGAGGGCATAGGTGTCGAAGTCGTGGTCCGGAGCCGGGAAGCCGTCAGGGACGGCTTGAACGGCCGCCGGTTCTCAGCTTCCGCCTCCGTTTTTCGTCTTCCGGGAAACGTCGATCTCGATCGACTCCGAGAGGTCGCCGCCCTTGTTGACCGCGTGAATGGGGAACTTTTGCTGCCCGTCGGGCAAGGCGAACCGGAACGAGAAGGTGCCGTCCGGATTGAGCTTCACGGGCTGGCCCTGGAAGGTGACGTTGGCGTCGGGCTCGGTGGCGCCGTACACGATGACTTCGGCGTCGGCCACGAGCCAAAATTTCTTGCTCGGCCGCTCCAGCGGCCGCGACCAGGAGGACCCTCCGCCCAAAAGAACTCCCGACCAGGAGGAGACGGCCTTGAACATCTCCCACCGTTGGGCCAGCATCCGCGCCATGTCGAGGGAGCCGGCGCCCAGCTTCCCGGCGCCGGACAGCTCGAAGAGCCTCTCCCATTCGGACTTCAAGATCGCCCATTTCTCGTCCAGCATGTCCGAAATCTGCCCGTTGGGCATCTGGACCGCGTTGGAGACGGCCAATAGGACGAACCGCCCGTCCGGAAGCACGAGCCCCAGCTTGGCGTACCACCCGCCTCCCGGGCGGCCCAGCCGCACATACCAGTTACGGGCCTCCAGGGAGACATCCACGTCAAAGGCGACTTTGCTTTCGTCGCCCGCCGCGAAAAATCGTAGGACGGCCCGGCCGCTGCGGGCGCCGGCGCCGAACGTCTTTTCGGCTTCCGCCCACGTGTAGGGGGCGATTTCCCAATACGCATGCATCCAATTCGGATCCCGCGGACACAAGACCAGGCGCGTGACGTTGTAGGTGGCGGGCAAAGCGGGGCCGCCGGCCGGAGCCGGGACGTGGGGCAAATGAGGGACGTGAACATGAGAAGTCATAAAGACCGCCAATGAAGTAAGGATTTTGCCTGCGCGGCCGCGGCCGCGCAGAAGAGAACCCGCGCCAAACGGGTGAATAGTACCAAACAATTTTCCCACAAGCAAATACTTTCTCCTTTCTTCCGTTTGATGCGGATGTGGGATTTTGGTAAATAAAAAGGTAATCTCCCTTTCGCCGGGGGCCGGCTCTCTCCCCCCATCGAGCCCGGCTCCCGGCCTATTTTGCCTATGAATAACGGCGCACCGGCCCCCCCGCGGTCATTTCGGACCACGATGGTCATTGCGGCCATTGTGGTGGCCGCCGTTTACGGAAAAAGTCTCTTCCACGACTTCGTTTACGATGACTTTTGGACCATCGTTCGAAACCCGTCCTTGACCTCGGTGAACCCCGCCCGGTTCCTTTTCGACCGCCGCACGGCCGCCGCTCCCGAAAGCGGCATTCCCGGCACCGTTTACCGCCCCCTCCCCACTTGGACGTTCGCCCTGAACCGGAGGATTTCGGGGTTGCGGCCCTGGGCCTGGCGGGCGCCCGACTTGGCCCTTCACGCCTTGAACGGGGCTCTCGTTTTTCTTGTTCTTTCGAGCGTCCTGGGTTTTTCCTCGGCCGCCGGGGCTCTGGGGGCGGCCATATTCCTGGCGCATCCCGTGCAAACGGAAACGGTCGTCTGGGTCACCCAACGGTCAAACCTTCTATGCGCCGCCGGCGTCTTCGCGGCCCTTTGGCTGGCGGCCCGGGGAAGTCCCTGGACCACCGCGGCCTTCGCCGCGGCGCTCCTCTCCAAGGAAACGGCGGTATTCCTCCTCCCGTTCCTTCTCCTCGCCCTGGGTCCTCAACGAAAGAAGTTGGCGGCCCGGTTGACCCTGTTGACGGCTGGTTACCTTTTTCTTCGGATCGGGGCGGCGGGCGGGTTCGCCCAGCGAGGTTGGCGAGGCTCGTTCTTCGAAAACATCATGGTGGGGCAGGCTGCGTGGCTGGAATACGTCAAGCTTCTCCTGTGGCCGGCGAAACTGGCGGCCAGCCACGATCAATACCTCATTAGCCCCTGGGAACATCCGGCGCCCTGGATCGGGGCGGTTCTCCTCGCCGCGTGGATCGGCGGAACCGTCCTTTTGTGGCTTCGGGGGTCCCGTCGGCCGGCTTTGGGAATGGCGTGGATCGCGGCCGCCTTAACCCCCCACATCGGCCTCTTCCCCTTGGACACTTTCGTGGCGGAGAGGTTCCTTTATTTTCCGGCGGCGGGAATGGGGGTTCTCGCCGCAGCCGCATGGGACGCCGGGAAGGCCCGCCGGGCAGCGCGTCTTCTTTGGGTGCTGCCGGCCGTCTTCGCCGTTATGTCCTTCCGCCGGACGGCCTCTTGGCGCAACGATTTGACGCTTTGGCAATCGGCCGTCGCCGTCGAGCCGGGGAACTCCTTCTCCCGTCTCGCCTTGGCCGAGGCTTTCTATGCGCGCGGCCGGTTGACGGAAGCCGCGCAGGCCACACGGGAAGCAATGACGCTCAACCCCTCGGCCCCTTTGGCCTTTGCGGGACTCAATAATCTGTCGGGAATGGCGTTGAAGGAAGGTCGGCCGGGAGCGGCGCTCATTTTTGCGAAGAAGGCCTTGAGGATTCAGCCGAATTCGCCCGTCGCCAGGCGAAACCGCGACCGGGCGGCCGCGTTAAGATAAGCGGCTTCGAAGAGCTTCCAACTCCCGACGAAGGGCGTCGGGAAATCGGCCGCCGAACTGATCGTAGAAAGCTGCGATGCCGTCGGCCTCCCGCCACCATCCCTCGACGTCCACTTCAAGCAGTTTTTCCAGGTCGGCGCGGGGAATATCGAGACCGCTCAATTCCAGAGACTCGGGCGAGGGGACCATTCCAATGGCCGTCGGGCGCGCGGGGACCGATCCCTCCACTCGTTCGTGAACCCATTTAAGGACGCGGCTGTTTTCACCGTAGCCGGGCCACAAGAAGCGCCCCGAGGCGTCCTTCCGGAACCAGTTGACGAAGAAGATCTTGGGGAGCTTGGACGGTTCCGTCCGACGGGCGAAGGAAAGCCAGTGGGTGAAGTAATCCGCCATGTTGTAGCCGCAAAAAGGCAGCATGGCGAAGGGGTCGCGCCGCAGAACCCCCGCCTGGCCCAAGGCCGCCGATGTGGTTTCGGACCCTGCCGAGGATCCCATGAAGACCCCATGCTCCCAGCTCAAGGCCTCGGCCACCAAAGGAATCGTTGAAGGACGGCGGCCGCCGAAGAGGATCGCGGACAAGGGCACGCCTTCGGGTTTTTCCCAATCCGGATCGATCACGGGGCACTGGGACGCCGGGGCCGTGAACCGCGCGTTGGGGTGAGCGGCCTTCCGCCCGTCGGAAGGCGTCCACGTCTTCCCTTCCCAATCGATCAGGCTGGCCGGAGGTTCCACGCCCATCCCCTCCCACCAGACGTCCCCATCCGGCGTCAAGGCGACGTTCGTGAAAATCGTGTTCGAGCGGATGGTGGCCATGGCGCTGGGATTGGACGCCTCGGAAGTCCCCGGCGCCACGCCGAAAAAGCCCGCCTCGGGGTTCACGGCGTAGAGCCGGCCGTCCGAACCCACACGAATCCACGAAATATCGTCTCCCAGGCAGGTGACCGTCCAGCCGGGCAGGGTCGGGCGCATCATGGCCAGGTTGGTCTTGCCGCAAGCGCTCGGGAAAGCCGCCGCGAGGTAATGGGTTTTTCCCACCGGCGACGTGAGGGCGAGGATCAGCATGTGTTCGGCCAGCCACCCCTCCTTGCGCGCCAGGACGGAAGCGATGCGGAGGGCCAGGCACTTCTTGCCCAAAAGAGCGTTCCCTCCGTAGCCCGAACCGTAGGACCAGATGGAAGGGTCGTCGGGGAAATGGACGATGTATTTCTTGGCGGGATCGGGCTCGCAGGGCCACGGCTCGTCCTTCCTTCCCCCCCGAAGCGGCGCCCCGACGGAATGCAGGCACGGGACGAAGTCGCCCTCTCCCAGGGCCTTGAGCGCCACCGTCCCCATCCGCGTCATGATCCGCATGTTGACGACGACGTAGGCGGAGTCCGTGATCTCCACTCCCACCTTGGCCGAGGGAGAACCGGCCGGCCCCATGAGGAAGGGCACGACATACATCGTCCGGCCCTCCATCGAGCCGTCGAAGAGGCCCGTCAGGGTCTTCTTCATCTCGACGGGGTCCGCCCAAGGATTCGTGGGACCGGCGTCCTCCCGGCGGACCGAGCAGATGAACGTGCGGTCCTCCACCCGGGCCACGTCGCTGGGGTGCGAGCGCGCGAGGAAACTACCGGGGCGCTTGGCGGCGTTCAAAGGGGTGAACGTCCCTCGGCGGACGAGCTCCTGGCAAAGTTCCCGGAATTCTCCGTCGGAACCGTCGCACCACCGAACGGAGGCGGGCCGGCACAAAGCCGCCATGCGGGCGACCCAGTCGGCAAGTTTAGGGTTTCGGGTCCCTTCCGGAACCGTTCGTGAGGGCATCGTTTCGTTCATGGGGTGCACAATAGTGTCAAACTCGAAAACATAAGTAAATTGGAATATTTCTTATCGAAAACGCGGTTGACCGCCGTTGGTTCCCGCCGCTTGTCAGTACAGAAATCCCTCCACGTCATAATAGGCCGATCGGGGGCGGCGGCCGTCGGGCCGAGCCGGCACGGCTCGCCGGAACTCCGTCTCCTGGGCGGCGCGCTCTTCGGCGCCCGCGGGGGTCCGCCCGGACTCCAGCAAAGCCCTGCGATGGGGATCCCCGTGCCGGTCGATCAAAGGGGAAAGGAACACCATATCATTCCCATCCAAGGGAAGCTCGGACAGAAGCTTCACCGTGCCGTCCGTATGGGCGCGCGCGCCTTCACGCCCGCCGGCCCCCAAGAGAAAGACCGCTCCCACGGAAAGACCCGCGGCTTTGAGCTTGACCACGGCCCGACGGACGTCTTGGGCGCCGCCCGGCTTCTTGAGCCAGGTCCGCACCCCGTCGTCCCCGGATTCCACGCCGATCGTGGCCCGACGGAACCCCGCGCGGGCCAGGGCCCGCAGCCGGTCGGCCGGCCAGCGGAGGACCGACCGCGCCTCGGCGAAAGAGTGGATGCCCCAGGCCCCGTCGTCCGACGGCCGAACAAGCCGGGGCTGCCGGCGGCCGATCTCCCGGCAAAGGCCCACCAATGTTTCCGGCGGCGCGGCGAAGGCGTCCGCGTCGCCGATGAAAACCGACGTCCGACGGTCCATCGCGGGACCGAAGTAGGCCTCCGACGCCTCCATGTGCCGGCGGATCTCGGGCCTTGAGCGGATCCGCGCCGGCCGGTCGCGGTAGAGGTCGCAGAAGACGCACCGGTTCCAGTGACAGCCTTCCGTCGCCTGAACGATCCAGGCGAGATATTGGTCGGGAGGCAGCACGCCGATGGGATGATAGATGCGGGCATATCGAGCCGCGTCGGCGTCCAACCGACTTTGAAAAGCCAGAATCTTCGCGAGGCGCCGCCGCCAATCCTCGGGCGAAGATGGGCGCCCGCTCAAGTCCCGGAACAACCCCTTTCGCATCCGAGACGGGAATTCGTCCAGGAGGCGCCCCAGGAGATCCCGAACCCTCCGCTCCCGCGCGGATTTTTCCGAGACGGACAAGAGCCGATGCCCGCGTGAAGGCGAGGACGCGCCCGTCCTCCAATGTTTCTCCATCCAACGGCCGTCATGGCCACGGGCGAAGAAGAGCCCCCCCTCGTGCAAAGCCGTCGGACGCCCGACGGCGTCGAATTCCAGAGTGGCCGTCCCCGGAAGGACGAAGGAGTACGTCCCAGGCGAAACCGCCGCCATGACCGTTCTATTCATCCGCTCCCGGTCATGCCCCGGGCGTCCAACAGGCGGGACAACTCGTCCTCCGGCAGGACTTGGTTCTCCCGGCAAATCTCCCGCACGGTTTTGCCGGTCCTCACGCTCTCCTTGGCGATTTCGGCGGCCTTGTCGTAGCCGATCCGGGGAGCGAGGGCCGTCGCCATCGAGAGGCTTATTTCGACGTAGGCCTCCGCCGTCTCCTTGTTGGCCTTGATCCCGTTCACGCATTTGTCGGCCAGGAGGCGGCTCGCGTTGGCGATCAACGTCATGCTCCACAAGAGGTTATAAATAATGAGGGGCTGCATCACGTTGAGCTCGAGGTTGCCCGAAAGGCCGCCGACGGCGACGGCCGCGTCCGCTCCCACGACCCACGCCGCCGCCATCAAGACGGCCTCGGGGATCACGGGGTTGACCTTGCCCGGCATGATGGAGCTTCCGGGCTGGAGCGCCGGGAGTTCGATCTCTCCCAGTCCGCAGCGGGGACCGGAGGAAAGCCACCGCAAATCGTTCGCGATCTTCGTGAGGGAGACGGCGACGGTCTTCAAGGCGCCCGATGTTTCCACGGCCGCGTCGCGGGCCGCCAGCGCCTCGAACCGGTTGGGAGCCCCGACGAACGGGAGGCCGGTCTCCTTCGCCAACTCCTCGATGACGCAGTCCACGAAAGCCGGGTCCGCGTTCAGGCCCGTGCCCACCGCGGTGCCGCCGAGGGCCAGTTCGGCCAGATGCGCCCGGCAGTTCTTCAGCCGCGCGATTCCGTGGTCGATTTGGCTCGCCCAGCCGCCGAACTCCTGGCCCAGGCGCATGGGGACGGCGTCTTGAAGATGCGTACGGCCGATCTTGAGCACGCCGTCGAAGGCCTTGGCCTTCTCTTCCAGGGCGCCTCGCAGGGTCTCGAGCGCCGGGACAACGTCTTGCGTCAGGCTCTCCAACGCCGCCGCGTGAAGCGCCGTGGGGATCACGTCGTTGGAGCTCTGCCCCTTGTTGACGTCGTCGTTGGGGTGCACGGGGGACTTCGACCCCAGGGGCTTCCCCAAGATCTCGTTGGCCCGGTGGGCCAGGACCTCGTTCATGTTCATGTTCGTCGAGGTGCCCGAGCCCGTCTGGAAAACGTCCACGGGGAATTGGTCGTCGAACCGGCCGTCCGCGGCCTCGCCGGCCGCGCGGGCGACCGCCTCCGCCGCCGCCTTGGGCATCCGGCACAGACGGCCGTTCACCAGGGCCGCGGATTTTTTGACGAGGGCGAGCGCTCGGATAAACCGGCGGGGGAAACGCCACCCGCTCACGGGAAAGTTCTCCACCGCTCGCAATGTCTGGATGCCGTAATAGGCGTCGGCGGGGACCTCACGGGTCCCCAGCGAATCCTTTTCCGTGCGTGTCTTCATGGGCCTCCTCCGTCGAACCGAAACCATTTTAGATCATTTCCGAATCGAGCGGGCCTCCATGTGATAAACTTTCCGTCTCAAAATGAACGAAAGAGATATCGTCGTCATCGGGGGCGGGCACGCCGCGATCGAGGCCGCGCTGGCCGGCGCGCGGATGGGTTTCTCCGTCCTCCTCGTCACCCTGGACAAGGCCCGGATCGGGCAGATGTCCTGCAACCCGGCCGTGGGCGGCGTCGGGAAAGGCCAGGCCGTCCGGGAGGTGGACGCGTTGGGCGGCGAAATGGCGCGCCTGACCGACCGCGCCGGCTGCCAGTTCAAGATGCTCAACCGCGGCAAGGGCCCAGCCATGTGGAGCCCCCGCGCCCAATGCGACCGGTCGCTTTACCGCGAAACCGCAACAGCCGCCGTCCTGGCTCAACCGGGCCTGACCGTGCTTGAAGATGAGGTCGTCGCCGTTCGAGAGGAGGGCGGGCGGGCGACGGGCGTGGAAACCCGTCGCGCGGGATTCATTCCCTCCCGCACCGTCGTGGTCTCAACCGGCACGTTCATGAACGGCCTCCTGCACCGGGGACTCCGATCTTTTCCGGGCGGGCGGCTGGACGAGCCGCCGTCCATCGGCTTATCCGATTCCTTGCGGGCCCTGGGTTTTGAGGTGGGGCGCCTGAAAACCGGCACGCCTCCCCGGCTGGACGGCTCGACCATCGACTATTCCAAGTGCGAACGGGCCGCCGGCGACGATCCGCCGACCCCTTTCTCCCATTTCACGAGGTCCCTGCCTCAACCCATGCTCGACTGCCGGCTGACGCGAACGACCGAGCGCACCCATGACATCATCCGCCGCAACCTGCACCGCTCCCCCCTCTATAGGGGCCTCATCCGCGGGACGGGGCCGCGTTACTGCCCTTCGATCGAGGACAAAGTCGTCAAGTTCGCCCACCATTCGTCCCACCTTGTCTTCTTGGAACCGGAGGGCTATCGCACCAGCGAGGTGTACCCCAACGGCATATCGACGAGCCTGCCCGAGGACGTCCAGGAGGAACTGGTCCGGAGCATTCCCGGTTTGGAGAACGTCAAGCTCCTCCGTCCCGGCTACGCCGTGGAGTATGACTTCTGCCCGCCCACCCAACTGAAACCGTCGCTGGAAACGAAAGCCGTCCAGGGTCTCTACTTCGCCGGCCAGATCAACGGCACGACCGGCTACGAAGAAGCGGCGAGCCAGGGCCTGATCGCCGGGATCAACGCCGCGCTGTTTCTGCGCGGAGGGGAACCTCTCCTCCTCCGGCGGGACGAGGCTTACATCGGCGTCATGATCGACGACTTGGTGACGAAAGGATGTCGCGTGACGTCGAGCGAGCCCGACGGCGATCGGGGCGGGCCGGCCGGGGCTCCAAGCCGCGGAGCCGACGAACCCTACCGTCTCATGACCTCGCGCGCCGAATGGCGGCTGAACTTGCGCTGGGACAACGCGGACCTTCGCCTCATGGATCACGGCCGCCGCGTGGGGCTCCTTTCGGAAAGCGTTTACGGGCGGTTCCTTGAATACCGTCGCCGGGTGTCGGAAGCCGTCCGAGCGGCGCTGCCGGACGCGGCCGCCGACGCCGCTTATCCCGTCCCCGGCGCTTCGAACTCCTCCGGCGAGGGGCCGAGCGTCTCTTTTGCCGCTCCGGCTTCGACTTCCGACGACGCGTCGAACGGCCCCTCCTGGGACGAGCGGCCCGTCCAACGTCAGGTGGCCATCGAGCTCCAATATTGGGGCTACATGAAACGGCAACGGCAGGAGATCGCCAAGGCCCGGAAGCTGGAGGACCGTCGCATTCCGGACGACGCGGACTACGACGCGATGGAGGGACTCCTGACCGAGGCCCGGCAGAAGCTCAAAAGCGTTCGTCCTGTTTCCATCGGCCAGGCGGGCCGGATCCCCGGCGTCAATCCGTCGGACGTCTCCATTCTGCTCGTCCATCTGGAACGCCGGCGCCGGACGGCGGAGGCCGCGCCCCGTGCTTGACGCCCTTCTTGAAGGAGAGTCCGGGGCCCTCGCCCGGCTGGGGGCGCCCGCCGAATCCTTCGGCCTCCTTCGAGACATCCTCCTCGATGTCCGGCAGGCTTCGACACGGGCGAACCTCGTGGGCGATGCCTCCGACGAGGCGCTTTTCTCCCACCTTATGGATTCCCTTCAAGCCCTCGCCGATCCCGCCGCCCGGCGGGAGGACGCCCGCATCGTCGACGTCGGGACCGGCGGGGGGTTCCCCGGGTTGGTTTTGTTGGCCGTCCGAACGGGCTGGCGCGGAACGCTCGTGGATTCCGTCAAGAAGAAGACGGACGCTTTGGGGCTCATTTTGGCCGGGCGATTGGGCGGCCGCGGCGAGGCACTCTGGGGCCGGGCGGAAACGCTGGCCCGTGAGACGGGCCGTCGGGACTCCTACGACCTGGCCTTCTGCCGGGCCGTGGGCCGGTTGACGACGGTCATGGAGTTGACTCTTCCTTTCTTGAAGCCCGGAGGATTTCTGCTGGCCCATCGAGGCCACGAAGCCCCGGACGAGGCCGAAGCCTCCCGGTCCGCGGCCGAACTCTTGGGCGGCCGGATGGAGACGCCGACGCCTTACCGGTTGCCGGGTTTGGACAAAACGCGCTATATTGTCCGGGTCGCCAAGACGGGTCTCACCCCGCCGACCTATCCCCGCCGCAACGGCGTTCCGGCCAAGCGGCCCCTTGCATGAGGACGACATGACACTATGCGCCTGCGGCTGGCTGCCGCGAATCGCCGATGCCGTAGGATACGCGGTCGAGTCCGGACACCAGGACGGGGAGTACCGCCTGCGAATGTCTCCCACCGCGAGAATCCAGATGTCCTACTGCACGCTTTGCGGCGGGTGGGACAAGGACGAACGCGCGGGCGCGCCGGATTGCCGATGCGGCACCGTTCAACGCTGGTTCAAGAACCCCGCGCTTTCCTTCGTTTTTCTCGAAGACATCAACGAGTTCGGGATCAAGGACCTGGGGCCCAGGCTCCTCTTCTGCCCGGTGTGCGCCGGACGGGTCACTCATACGAAACTTGAAAGCGATTCCTCCCGGATCACGTCGAAATTATTACCCAAGAAACACCGGGCCTGGGTCTGGGGCCTGGTCGCCGCCGCGGCTCTCCTGGGCTGCGGCGCGGCCTGGTGGATGTGGTTTCGCCCGTCGCCTTTGGAAAGGGCCCGCAAAGATCTGGACCGCGCGGACCCCGCCGCGGCGGTGGAGGTTCTGCTCAAACGGCTGGATAAGGGACCCCGGGACGCCGCGGAGGCGCTGGACCTGAAACGGGAGTTGGCCCGGGCGTATCTCATGAAGGGCGCCTACGACAACGCCGAAGCGGCCCTGCGGGCGCTGCTTCAAGCCTCTCCCGACGATTTCTACGGAAATTTAGCTCTTGGATTCCTTTTTTTCTCCAAAGGCCAGGACGCTTTCGCCGCCGAATCCTTTCAGAAAGCCAAGTCCCTGGAACCCGGGGACCTGAGAGCCTCCCACGCGCTCGTCGCTCTCTATAATTTTCGTGGAGAACACGACAAAGCGCGGGCCGAGGCGCTCGATCTCTTGAACCGCGCGCCCACGGACGCGCAGGCGCGCATGGGCCTGGGACGGGCGGACTTGGGCCGCGGCCTTTTCGCCGACGCGGCGGCTTCCTTTGAGACGGCCATGGCCGCGTCCGCCGCCAATGAGGCCGCTTCGCAACTCCTTATTCAGGCCCTCCTGGGAGCGGGGGAGTATCGCCGGGCCGAGGAAGCGTTGGCGCCGCTCTTGAAACAGGCCCCGGAAGATCCTTCCGCCCTGTTCCTGCAGGCGGACTATTTCCTCGCCCGCTCGATGGGCGATCAAGCCGAAGCGATCTATCGCCGAATCTACGAAAAGGACGCCCGACGCCTCTTCGCCGGGGTCGCCCTGGCCAAGCTCCTGGCCCGCCGGCGCGAGACGGAAGCCGCCCAAACGTTGCTCATGGACATCGCCCAGCGGCTGCCCAAGCCCGACGACATCCCGCCCCCGTCCACTTCCGGATTTTATGAACCGTGGGAAACGCTCGAAACAAGGGACGCCGTGCGCCGGCTGAGGGTGGACTTCCATCGGGCCATGGCGGAGGTGTATGTCGCCCGGTACCTCCTGCCGGACGCGGAACGCGAGATCCAACTGGCTCTCCAAATCCTGCCCCGAAACCTGCCCGCCCGTCGCGCCTGGACGGAGATGAAACGCTTGGGCGGGGATGTTTCCGAGAGGGTGGCCGCCGCGCGGAGCTCGGCCGAGGTTTTCCCGGAACACCCCGAGGTCTTGATGGACCTCGCCCAGGCCTTGGCGGCGGCCGGGCGCCCGCCGGAAGCGTTGACTTACGCCCAGGCCGCCGCGGCGGCTTGCCCGGCCCTCTCCCGCGCCCAAGCCGTCCTGGCCGAGACGCGCCTCGCCGCCGGGAACAAGGCGGACGCCGCTCGGGCCGCATCGAAAGCCGAGGAACTTAACGACCGGGACCCCGAAGCCTATCTGGCCGACGGCTTGGTGAAAGCCGCGCGCGGGGACTGGCGGGAAGCCGAGGTTTCTTTCGGCAAAGCCGTCGAACTGGATCCCTTCCTGGCTTGGGCCCACTGGGAACGGGCCCGGACCCTGGACAAGCTGAACAAAAAGCGGCCGGCCCGCGCCCACCGGGACAAGGCCTTGGAATTGGAGCCGCGCGTCTTCGCGGGGAAAATGTGATCCCCCTCAAAGACAACATCAAGACCCGGACTTTTCCCTTCGTCAACTGCCTTCTCATCGCGGGAAACATCTACGGCTTCGTCCAGGAACTCACCCAACCGAACACAAAGGCCTTCCTCGCTTTCTTGAGCCGATGGTCCCTCGTTCCCGCCGCCCTCGCCCAGGCGCCGGACCGCGCCTGGGTGACCATCCTTTCGTCCATGTTCCTCCACATGGGATGGGCGCACCTCATCGGGAACATGTTGTATTTATGGCTTTTTGGCACAAACGTCGAAGACCGGATGGGCCACCGCCGGTATCTTTTCTTTTATCTGCTCTGCGGCGTATTTGCGGCCCTGGCCCAAGCCGCGCTTTTCCCCGCCTCGACGGTCCCCATGGTGGGCGCTTCCGGCGCGATCGCGGGCGTGATGGGGGCCTATTTCCTTCTTTATCCCAAAGCGAAGATCACGGCCCTGGTGCCGATCTGGATCTTCCTCCGGGTCATGGAAGTCCCGGCCATTTTCTTCCTGGGATTTTGGTTCCTGCTCCAGGCCTTCCAGGGATGGGGGGCGCTGGCCGGCGGCGCGGCGGGCGGCGTGGCCTGGTGGGCGCACGCGGGCGGGTTTTTGGCGGGAGGTGTGTTGGTGTTCTTCTTCCGGAAACCGGCGCCCCGCCAAAGTTAATTTTCGGGGTGGAAGGTCCGGCGGGCCTCGGGCGTGCCGATGAACCGCCAGTGCCAGGGCTCGTAGGAGACGCCCTGGGGGTTGTTTTTTGGGAAAGACAATTCGAAGTGGAAACGGGAGGCGTTCGCCTGAAGCCAGGCGAACGCCTTCGTCTTTTCAAAAGCGGGGTCCACGTCGGTGGCGGGGACCTTCTCATCGCCCATGTCCAGGGACCATCCCGCGTGGTGCTCGGAGTGGCCGGGCGGGGCCACCCATTTGGCGGCGGCCAATTCGGAGCCGCGGCGGGCGACGGCCTTCTTCCAGAGCCCTACCTGGTAGGCGGCCGATCGGAAACCGGAGATGGGGATGAGGCGTGCCCCGTCGGAGGCCGCCGCCGCGGCCATCGCCCGGAAGGCCTCGGCCGCCTCCCGGCGCAATTGAACGACCCGCCCGCTTTTCCGGTACCGCCCCGCCGAGGCCAAGGACGACGCAGGAGCCTCTTCGTAGGGATGGTGCCCGAACAGGTCGCCGGGACTCCCGGCGCGAAGAAGAACGGGAAGAAAAACGAAAAGGAGTCCCCGCCTCACGACGCGGGGGCGGGAACGGAAACAGCGGAGGGAGGCGACGAGGGCTGGGCGGGGGCCATCGGTTTCTGGGACCGCCCGCTCAAAATGGAGCGCTCCGTGTCCTTGTCGAAAAGGTGGAGCCGGTTGAGGTTGACCACCAACTCCATGGGCTGGTGGGGCTCGGCGTGGACGTAAGCAGGAACCCGCACCACCAAGTCCGTCTTCGCGACGATCACGTAAAGGTAAATTTCGGACCCCATGGGCTCCACCACGTCGACGACCGCCTTGAACATCTGACCGCCCGCGACGTCGTAGGTGTAGAACAAGCGGTCGTAGAGGTCTTCCGGCCGGACGCCGAGGGTCACCTCGCGGCCGATGTAGGGCCGGGCGGCCTCGGCCACGTCCCGGGGCGGAACGATGGCGAAGACGTCGCTCTTGAGGACGACGCCGTCCTTCCAAGGCTCCACCCGGACGTCCACGAAATTCATGGGCGGGTTCCCGATGAAACCGGCGACGAACTTGTTGACGGGATCGTGGTAGAGCTCGAGCGGCGGAGCCACCTGCTGGACGTCGCCGTCCTTCATGACGCAGATGCGGTCCCCCATCGTCATGGCCTCGACCTGGTCGTGAGTCACGTAGATCATCGTCGTCTGGAGCCGCTCGTGGAGGCGCTTCAGCTCGACCCGCATCTGAACGCGGAGCTTGGCGTCCAGGTTGGAGAGGGGCTCGTCGAAAAGAAAGACCTGGGGCTTCCGGACGATGGCGCGGCCCACGGCCACCCGCTGGCGTTGGCCGCCCGACAGGGCCTTGGGCCGGCGTTCCAGGAGGTGGCCCATGTTCAGGATCTCGGCGGCCTCCCGCACGCGGCGCGCGATCTCGTCCTTGGGAAGCTTCCGGAGCTTCAGCCCGAAAGCCATGTTCTCATACACCGTCATGTGGGGATAGAGCGCGTAGTTTTGGAACACCATCGCGATGTCCCGGTCTTTGGGAGGGAGGCTGTTGACGACGCGGCCGCCGATGGAGATGACGCCGGAGGTGACCTCCTCCAGGCCGGCGATCATGCGGAGAGTCGTGGACTTTCCACAGCCGGAAGGCCCGACGAGGATGAAGAACTCCTTGTCCGGAATGTCGAGGTTGGCGTTCTTGACGACGGGATGATCCCCGAAGGACTTGCCGACGTTGGTGAGGACGACGCGCGCCATGGTTATATCGGATCCCTTCGGCGGAATCCCGCCGAAAATCCGAGCTCAGCCCCCCGTGTTGCGTCTTCGACCCGTACGAAATCCCGCCCGCCGACACCGTGGATCGGGAACCCGCCAACCCATGCAACGATTGCCTTGCAGCGCTTTCAACCAAGCCGTTTTTTGGCCCGTACGGGATTCGAACCCGTGATCTCTGCCTTGAGAGGGCAGCGTCCTAGGCCGCTAGACGAACAGGCCAAAAAACGGCTCTGAATTTTCCCGCGCGGAATTTAAAGCGATCCGCCGATGGAAAACCGACGCCTTCCTCCCCGGCCGATCAAGGGACAAATTGTACTATAACAACCCCCGCTCGGCGTCATGAGTTGACTCCGTCCCCTTCAATTCCTTTTCAAGGCGGCCCCAGTTTTGGGGGTCGAGGCGGGCGCGGACGAGGACGCCTCCGTCGACGGCTTTCTCCTCCAGGACCCGGCCGGCTCCGTAAAGGAGGGGCAGCAAATCCCGTCGATCATGGGGCAGAAGGAACTCGCGCTCTTCGCCGCCTTTCTCCACCGCCTCTTCGACCGATTCCAAGAATGCGCCGAGGCCATTCCCTTGGGCCGCCGACGCGAGCAACCGCCCCTCCTCCCGAAACCGCCGGCGCTCGGCGGCGCCCAAGCGGTCCGCCTTGTTGAAAAGCAGGATCGCCGGAATCCCGCCGGCGTCCAAGTCCTCCAGAACCTTTTGCACGACGGAGATCTGGCGTTTCCACTCGGAATGGGCCGCGTCCACGACATGGACCAGAAGATCGGCCTCCTTAACGACGTCGAGAGTCGCGTGAAAGGCGTCCACGAGATGGTGAGGGAGCTTCTGAATGAACCCGACCGTGTCCACGAACACCGCGGGCCGGCCCCCCGGAAGTTTGACCCGCCGGGCCGTCGGGTCCAGGGTGGCGAACAGTTTGTCGTCGGCGTACACCGACCCCTTTCCCGAGGATCCGGCGACCAACGCGTTCAAAAGGGTGGACTTGCCGACGTTCGTATACCCGACGAGGGCCACGACCGGCATGGGGACCCGCGCGCGGGATTCCTTCTGGAGGGCGCGGTGGGTGCGAATGCGCTCGATTTCCCGGCGGATGCGGGCGATGCGCTCGCGGACGCGCCGGCGGTCCGTCTCGAGCTTCCGCTCGCCGGGGCCGCGCGTGCCGATGCCGCCCCGGGCGCCTCCCGTCTGCTGCTCGAAACGGCCGAACCGCTCGGTCATCCGCGGCAGGAGGTAGTTGAGCTGGGCCAACTCCACTTGGAGTTTTCCCTCGTTGGTCCGGGCGCGCCGGGCGAAGATGTCCAGGATGAGCCGCGTCCGGTCCACGATCTTGGCGGGGATGATCTCGGCCAGGTTCCGTTGCTGACCCGGCGTCAGGTCCTCGTTGAAGACGACGAGGTCCAAGCCCATATCCCGGGCGAGGGCGGCGATCTCCTCGGCCTTGCCC
>Ga0182021_10004888_pt1 | contig 15807 bp, 8 predicted proteins | sample 612E3MmetaG_FD_120493 | JGI IMG/M metagenome (GOLD analysis project Ga0182021, IMG submission 120493) | Permafrost microbial communities from Stordalen Mire, Sweden - 612E3M metaG (Illumina Assembly) | ecosystem: Environmental > Terrestrial > Soil > Wetlands > Permafrost | place: Sweden... | reverse complement strand
TAAAGCAAATAAAATCTCGCTAGCGGAAACCGACAACAACAACACGCCGAGAAGTTGCACGATCAGCGTGCAGAATTTCAGCGGCAAAACGCTGCCGAAATGGCAGGAGGTAAGCCCGATCGGCGCCATGTGGAAGAATATGCTCGCCGGAATTTTTGGTGTTATCAATAAAATCGGACTGTAATACCGGGCGGAAACTTAAAAATTAACCTCGATCAATGGCGTGGGCGCAAATACTTGCAGCGTATGTCGCGTGCTTTGTTTATATGCCAAGCCTTTAGAATAAAACGGGCCAATAGCTTAAAGACAATTACGCGCGCCATGATCGATAATTATCATGTATGAATTCATCATCGGGGCGTTCGCTTTGGCGATAGGCGGGTGCGTTGGTTATTATACCCGCCAGGCGATCGCTTATAAGCGCGCGGGAACAATAGAAAAAAATATCGCCAATAAGATCGCCAAGGCAAAACTGGAAGCTCAGAAGATCGCCGATGAAGCAACTCAGAAATCGCAAAAGCTTCTGGAATCGGCCAGGCAGGAAGTTTTACAGCGAAATCGGGATATCACCAAGACCGAAGCCCTGATATTTAAACGGGAAGCGGTATTGGAGCAGAAGGTAACCGAGTTTGAGGCCCAGGAAAAAGAATTCCAGGAAAAAATAAAAAAACTCAAAAGTTTAAAAGAAAACTTGGAGGAATTGCACAGTCAGGCGGTTGCCAACCTCGAACGGGTTGCCAACCTTACCAAGGCCGAGGCGCGCCAGGAATTATTAAACGCCCTGGAAAAGGAATATCAGAAAGACCTATTGGATAAGACCAGGGAGATGGAGTCGCTCGGGCAGGAGCCGTTTAGGAAGCGTGCCAAGGAGATCCTGGTTGGCGCGATACAGAAATTTGCCTTATCGCAGGCCCAGGAAGTGACAACGTCGGTGGTCAATTTGCCCAATGATGAAATTAAGGGCAGGATTATCGGCAAAGAGGGGCGCAATATCCGGACGTTGGAGCGTTTGACCGGAGTGGAGGTTATCGTCGATGAGACGCCGGAAACCGTCGTGATCTCGGGATTTGATCCGACGCGCCGCCAAATAGCCAAAATCGCCCTGGAAAAACTGATCCAGGATTCGCGGATACAACCGGCACGCATTGAAGAAACAGTCAAGGTAGCCGAAGAAGAGATCGCCAACCAAATAAAGGAAGCGGGCGACCAGGCTGCCTATGATACCAATATTCTCGACTTGCATCCGCGGCTGGTCCAGCTTCTCGGGCGTTTGAAATTCAGGACAAGCTACGGCCAGAACGTATTGCTCCATTCCATTGAGGTCGCGCATTTGGCGGCGGCGATCGCTTCGGAAGTCGGCGCCAACGTAAAGACCGTCAAAAAGGCCGGATTACTCCATGATATTGGAAAATCGATCGACCAGCAGATCGAAGGCTCACACGTCGAGATCGGGATAAAGATCCTGGAAAAATTCAATGTTGATCCTCTGATCATCGGCGCGATGAAATCGCATCATGAAGAATTTCCTTATGACAGCATCGAGGGCATAATTGTCCAAGTAGCTGACCAGATATCGGGCGCCCGCCCCGGAGCGCGGAAAGACACGGTTGAAAATTATTTGAAGCGCCTGGCGGAATTGGAGGGGATTGCGACATCGTTTAGCGGAGTGGAGAAAGCTTGGGCCCTGCAGGCGGGACGCGAGATCCGCGTATTTGTCAGGCCAAAGGAAATAGACGATTGGCAGGCAAAGAAAATGGCCAAAGAGATTGCCAAGCGCATCGAAGAGGAGCTGCGTTATCCCGGCGAGATAAAAGTGAATGTGATCCGCGAAACCAGGATTACCGAATACGCAAAGTAAATTCTAAGCAACCAAACGGGCGGGCCGCCCCGTTATAACGGGGCGAGCCTCGCTGGAAAATTTGTCTACAAATTTTGAGCGGGCCGCTCATCGCTTTGCGACGAGACGAGCCTCGCTCAAATTAAAAAAGCCTTCAAGGGCTTTTTTAATTTGAGCGGGCAGCGGGATTTGCACCCGCGCCGAAACCTTGGAAGGGTTTCGTGCTGCTGCTACACTATGCCCGCGAGCCCCCGCCGTGGCGGGAAAATTCCAATGACCAAATTCCAATGACCAAACAAATTCCAAATTATAACAAACACATATAAGATTTCATTAAGAAAATAAAAGTATTTACTAATTGTGATTTGTGATTTGTTTGTGATTTGGTGCTTGGAATTTGTGGTTTGTCTGATTTCGGGGTGCTGGGATTTGAACCCAGATTAAATCCTCCCAAAGGACTCGTGCTGCCGTTGCACTACACCCCGGCGATGAAACTATAATATCCTTTTATCGGGCATCAGTCAACGCCGGAGACGTCCGGTTTATGGTCGTATACCGGCGCGCTTTAAGGGTGGCGAGGCTGTTCGTTACCCGGCATATTTTGTATAATATAACTATAATCAATATATAAAACAGCATGTCAATTGTTTCGCAATTCAATATCGTCGGGCAATGCAAGAAATACGGCGTTCCGTTCTGGCAATGTCCCCAGCTCCTTTTCCTTGTTATGGGCGTGGCGATCATCGTTGCCATGGTGACGACTTACATAATCGGCACAATGTACAATTCCGACCCGGAAACCGTCGTTTTTGTAGTCCTTTTGCTGACAATGTTCCTTTTGATCCTGGCTTATGTAATAACGCAGAGCTTTGAACGGCTGGCCGAGACTAACCGACTCAAATCGGAATTCGTGAGTATTGTTTCCCACCAGATAAGGTCGCCCCTGACAAATTTAAAATGGATCGTTGAATTGTTGATGTCAGGTATTTTGGGAAAGATCGAAGACAAGCAGACGGAATATTTCAAGATTTTAAAGGAAAACCTTGAACGGATGCAGGAACTTGTCAGCGAGCTTTTGACGGTTTCCCGCATTGAGGCGACGAAGCTCGTATTCAAGCGCGAAGAGTTCGCGCTGGACAACATGGTTCGCGACCTGGTGACGGAGTTCAAGCCGATCGCCAAATCATCCAACGTCAGGCTGGATTTTGAATCCGACAAAAACTTGCCAAAAGTATATAGCGATCCTTTCCAGATCCTGCAGGTTATTGAGAACCTGTTATATAATGCCATCCGCTATACCAATTTCCCGGCTTCCGGCGGCAACCCGGAGCACGATTCCGGAAAAGTTACCGTCAAGCTTTACGCAAAGGGGAACACCGTAAGATGTGAAGTTGTCGATAACGGCATCGGAATACCTTTAAACGACCAGAAATTCATTTTCCAGAAATTTTTCCGTGCGGAAAACGTGCGGCGTTACCAGACAAGCGGTTCGGGGTTGGGACTTTACATATGCAAAAACATAATAGAAAGGTCGAAGGGTAAAATGGGATTTGTCAGCAAAGAAAATGAAGGTACGACATTCTGGTTTTCACTTCCCATCGGATTAAAATGATTCAAGAGTCACGGAGTCGGCCCATCTTCTGCGGCGTGTATCGCCACGGGTAAGGCTTTAGCGCATTCCAGCCGCCAATGAGGCTGACGACTACGAATCTGTGCCGACTGCGTAACTCTTAGCGATTATAAAAAATTATGCCAAAAAATATTCTTGTCATTGACGATGAAGCGGCTCTCCAAAAAACACTGGGGGTGTTTTTGAGCACGCAGGGCTATTCGGTGCTCTCGGCATTGGATGGCGAATTGGGATTGCAGACGGCGCGTAAAAATTTACCCGACCTGATATTATTGGACCTCGTCATGCCGAAAATGAACGGTTTCGAGGTTTTGCAGGCGCTAAAGGGTGATGCCGCCACAAAAAAAATTCCAGTGATAGTTTTAACGAATCTTTCAGAAATGGCGGACATCGACAAAGTGCTGGAGCTTGGGGCGACCACTTATCTGGTTAAGGGCGACCACGCGTTGACCGATATTTTGCAGAAAGTTAAGTCGATATTGGGCGACGAGTTAGCCTAAGATCGCTAAGAGACCATGCAAGTAGAAACGCAACAGCTTAGAAATTTTTTGCTGGATGCAAATTTAGTATCCAACGACCAGTTTAATGAATGTGTCAAACTGGCGTCGGAAGCCAATCAAAAGATTGACGATGTTTTGGTGTCGCGCGGAATAGTTTCTGCCGAAGAACTTACAAAGCTTAAGGCCTATATTTTGGGAATACCTTACGTTAACCTGGAAAAAGAATTTATTCCCCAACAGGTATTGCAGCTGATACCCGAGCCGATCGCAAAAGCCAACAATATTATCTCTTTCCGCAAGACTGGCCCGGTTTTAGAAGTTGCGATGTTGGATCCCGAGGATCTGCAGATCATTGAATTTATAAAAAAAACAACCGGCACGAATGTCGTTCCGCGCCTTACTAATGCTACCAGTATAAAAAATGCCCTCGTCCAATACCAAAAAACGCTCCAGGCCGAATTTGGCGAATTGGGGGTTTCAAAAGAAGAAAAATCAATTACGGATAAATCGGAACCGAAATCGCTGAAAAGCATCAAGATGACCAGCGAGGGCGAAACGGCCGCCGAAAATCAGGAAGGCAAAGAAGAATTAAAAAAAGTCGCCGAAGAAGTGCCGGTTATCCGCGTTGTCGATACCTTGATCAAGCATGCTGTTATCCAGCGCGCCAGCGACATTCATATCGAGCCGACCGAGCGCGAATTGTTGGTCCGCTACCGCATTGACGGAATTCTGCATGACGCCATGATTCTGCCCAAAACGGCGGCGGCGGGCATAATTGCCCGGATTAAGGTACTTTCCAATTTAAAGCTTGATGAGCATCGCTTGCCGCAGGACGGGCGCTTTAAGGTTGAAAGCGACGAGTGGAAATATTCGTTGCGCGTATCGACCTTGCCGGTATTCTACGGCGAAAAGGTGGTAATGCGTTTGTTGTCGGAAACTTCAAAAGCGTTTTCATTGGAAAAACTTGGTTTTCGGGGAATGGGTCTGGAGCAGATCAAGGATGTGCTTAAGAAAACAATGGGTATGGTGCTTTTGACCGGTCCGACGGGTTCCGGCAAGACGACTACCCTGTATTCGATGATGGATATCCTAAACGAGCCGGGTGTTAATATATCGACGGTCGAGGATCCGGTGGAATACCAGATGCCGCGGATAAACCAGACACAGGTCAATCCAAAGATTGGATTGACGTTCGCTTCGGGTTTGCGCACGCTTCTGCGGCAAGACCCGAATATTATAATGGTGGGCGAGATCCGTGATAATGAAACGGCGTCGCTCGCGATAAACGCCGCTTTGACCGGCCACTTGGTTTTAAGCACCCTGCATACAAACTCGGCTGCGGGCGCCATTCCGCGCTTGACCGATATGAAATGCGAACCCTTCCTGATATCGTCGACGCTGGACCTTATTGTGGCGCAGCGTTTGATCAGGTGCCTTGATGACCACAAAGAAGAATATTTTTTGAGCGACGCGGATCTAAAAGATGTTTCGCGATATTGCGATACGGATAAAATCCTTAAAATTTTGAGAGATGAAAAAATCGTTCCTGCAAAGGCAACATGGAAGAATATATCGTTTTTCCGCGCCAAGCCATCGAATGAATGTCCCGAAGGCTATAGCGGAAGAATCGGCATCCATGAAGTGCTGAAAGTAAGTCCGGCGATAAAAGACTTGATAGTGGCGAACTCGACGTCCGACAGGATCCAGGAACAGGCAAAATCAGAGGGAATGATATCCATGTTTGAGGATGGTTTTATTAAAGCGGCCGAAGGATTGACATCAATTGAAGAGATTTTGCGCGTCATTATCGAATAGCAGGAATTTTTAGAAATTCTTTTAAAACCCCGGTTAGGGGTTTTTAGTTACTCTCTAATCCTCCGGCTTTAGCCGAAGTGCATGTTGCGTACATTGTCAAATCGTTTCTACGGTTTGAAATACCACGTAGTCTGGGCGTCCAAGTACCGCAAAAGTGTTAGCCAAAGAAAAAGATCAGAAGCGAGTTGCGGTGGATCTATGAGATCCTTTGCAAAGCACTGGGAGATTGTTGGGTTAAACATCCGTAGATCACATCCATCTTCGCATTCTTGCCATGCCCCGGGATTCGAAGTTATGTGCTATGCAAATACAGAAAGGGAAGGTTGCTGCTTGGATGAAGAAAAAGATCAGGCGCGCGTCCACGAACTCTACAAAAAAATTGTTGTGGTTAAGGGGGTATTTTTTCCCACGATATCGGTCTAGTACCTCATCCAAAGATGCATCGACTTACCGATACCACTACAACCAGGTTGATCAGCTGTCTTTATTAAACAAATCTTAATAATTTGTTACACCCTGCGGTCTTGCCGCAGGGAACAAATTACGAGGATTCCAAAGGAGGTTACTCCTTTGGTCGATCCGCAGGGTAAACGCCCTGCGGTATCGAAATACATTGAAAAAATATAAGTATTTACTAATTTTAGGCAACTTTACCCGTTAAAGAAAATAAATGAGGAGTCCTTAGCGGAGCGTAAATAATATTGGACAGAACATCTTGTATCGCGCAGTTGCGGTATTTGCTTTGTAGTGATGGCAGGCGCGGTTTTTTTGAGTGAAGTGAGACTGTTGGCAAGAGGGACTTATACCGTTGTGGACGAAATTTCAACCAGATATATTGATAACTTTTAAACTTCGGGCGAATCCGGTCTAAAAATAATAAACAATAAATTTAACGTACTTGCGCGGCGCTGATCTAAAAGCAGAGAATAAACTTTTGTTTTCTTGAATAAGATATTGATTAAATATCATCCATACTTATCGATTTCGACGTTTTATTTAGCCCTTTTAGGAAAAGTTATCCACAGGCAAAATTACTTAACCGTGATTAGTATTCCGCCTGGACGTATATAAAAATACAAATCATTATCGGGCTGTTACGCATTTGACAGTTGGAGACGGATATTGCAGTATCGAGTAAAATTCCAATGTAAAAAATACAAATAAAAAACTGTCGCTAGAATTATTGTCCGGTGATCCACAATTTCTCATTGCAAAAAACTGGCTCCGGGCGTACGCCACTAAGCCCAATAATGTCAGCGAATACGAATAATCAGTCAGAGGAATATATTCGCGGATACAGTGATTTACGAATAAAAAAATTTGTCAAAAAAATACCGCATAAAAAGACTCTATATTTAATTTTTGACAAAAATCAAACCGATCTTATGGCTGGGCCAAGCAAAGATGTCGTAGTCGCGACGTAACCCTTGACAGCCTGATATAATTATTTTACGGATTGATTTTTATCGACACCTAAAAATGGTAAAAAAATGGATTTTTTTTAAAAAAACGCGGTACTTTTTGATTTTCGATTATAAAATCAAAATTGAGTTTTTTATTCAAAATACAGCTTAAAATACGTTCAAATGGCCTTGACCGTGTTGTATCGGATATCCGATAATTAAGTCATGGATTCTGATTTTGGCAATTACATTTCACTTCGACAGGCCAGCAAGTTATGCGAGTATTCGCAGGACTATTTAAACTTGCTTGTCCGCAAGCGGAAGCTGCGCGCGCTAAAGATCGGGCGCAATTGGGTGACGACCAGTGAGTGGTTGGAAAGTTACTTGCAAAGCGTTAAGGACGGCAGGAACAAGAGAATAAAACCGGCGCCCATTACAGACCAATCTCTTTTGGACCGGTATCTTCCTGCGCCGGAAATTTCGTCAGCTGTCGCATCGATCAGTGACGATGTTGTTGGAGATAAGATCGGTTGTCCTGTCCCCCAAAAGAAATCATATCCAGTGGCAATTTTTGTTTCTTGCTGGGCGGTGGCCTTTATATGCGCCAGCTTTGCTTTTAGTTTCTTCCCTGGCCACGATTTTTTTGCCAATAGAGTTGGGCCGTTATCGCAGCGAATTTTTGTCGATGCCGGCTTGGCGGCGGTCAAAATCCCGGCGATGGCCGCATCGTCTTTATCGGGAGCGGGTGTCAGATTAAGGGTGCTTGATATGGCAAAGGCGTCGGCCACCGGCGACGGTTTATCTGCCGCAATCGGCAAAACCAATTCATTTATTAAAAATAAATTATTTGCGTTCGGCGACTATCTGTTCCATGGAAAAACCGAAATTATCGCGGTTACGGAACCGGCGGTGGACGGGGTTGTTTTGCAAAAGAGCATTGATGATTTGGAAACAAATATGGCCAGTGGCGGGAAAAACAGATTTGATGATTTCCGCAAGGAATTTGATGCGGCTGATTCGGTCCCGGCCGCGTTGCCGTCATCCCAACAGGGTGTTGTTGTCGTCCCTTTGGCGGGGGATGCGGCACAGACCCGGGAGAAAATAAAAGAAAATTTTTCCGACCAGGTTGCGGTCAAGCCGGTTGATAACACGTCGGGCATAATCGTGCCGCAATTCAAGAATAAACAGGGAGACGATTATTTGTACATGATGGTTCCGGTAAAAAACAATTAGCGGCATTCCACACTGGAAAAACAATTAGTAATACTCACATAGAAAAAATGTTGCATATGACAAACAGGTATCTTTTTATTATTGCCTCGATTCTGTTGGCAGGATTGTTTCCCAGCCGGGCTTTCATGATGTCATCGACCCATTATCAGATAAACGCGGATTCGATAAACGTCGGCGGTGTAAAGCAGACCTCGACCCATTACAAAAGCGAAGACACAATCGGAGAGATTGCCACCGGGGTTTTGGCCAGCACTCGCTACAAGGTGTCGGGAGGCTACCAGGCGATGTGGGATTATCCGCCCGGGTTGTCGTTTGCGATCGGATCGAATAGCGCGCCGTTGGGCACGTTATCGATTTCGTCGGCGACGGTCGCCAGTACCAATTTTTTTGTTTCTACCAATGCGGCTCACGGCTATTTTGTCGGGGTGAGCGGCAACACTTTGACTTTCGGCGGCCACACGATCGCGGCAATGGGTACGCTTGATTCTTCCCATCCGGGCAATGAACAATTTGGCATAAACCTGGTGGCCAACAGCAGTCCCGGCATCGGTTCCAACCCGGCCGGCGGACAAGGAACCGCGGCCTCCGGTTATAATTCGGCAAATAATTTTAAATATGTTTCCGGAAATACCATTGCCCAGAGTGCTGCGCCTTCGCAAAATACCAACTTTACCATTTCTTATTTGGGCAATATAAGCAACGCTACCGCGACCGGCAATTATGCAACAAGTCTGACATTGGTGGCCACGGCAAAATTTTAAAAAAATATGTTCGGGACGATAAATCAACAATCAAAAATGATCAAAACAATCAGAAAGAACTCTGCCAATTTTTTTACTGTCATATTCGCGGCGGGCGGATTGCTTTTAGCGAATAACGCTTTTGCCCTGACCATTGCTCCACCGATTTTCGAGGTCAATGCCAATCCAGGGGATAATCTGACGCAAAGCATCAAGATTTTCAACGAGACGGATAATTGGACAACCGTCTACGTTTCCACTGCCAATTTTATTGCCAAAGCCGGGGAAGAAGGGACGCCGGAATTTTTACCGTATGTCGAAGGGGATAACAGTTTGGCCAATTGGATCGAGATAGACAAGACGCCGATCACGCTTTTGCCGTCAGACCAGAAGACGATCCCGTACACCATTCATGTGCCGGTCAGCGCCTCTCCGGGCGGGTATTACGCGGCGATATTTTTTGGCACTCAGCCCTCGGATGCGTCCGGGTCGTCTATCGGGTTGTCGTCCAAATTAGGCGCGCTGGTTTTGTTGACGGTTTCGGGAAACATCAACGAAGCCGGTTCGCTGCTGGAATTCAATCTTTCCGATCCCAAACCGTTCTACGACCATTTGCCGGTCGGATTGTCGGTGTTATTCCAAAATTCCGGCAATGTGCATTTGAAGCCGCAGGGCCAGATCACCATTACAAATATTTTGGGACAGGTTTCGGATAAGATCCCGGTTAACAATGAAGACAGTGGGAAAAATATTTTGCCCGATACCAGCCGGCATTTGGACACGGTTTGGACGCGCGGCGCCATCGAGGTAAGGGACAATGGATTTTGGGACAAGCTTAACAATGAGATCAGCAATTTTGCTCTGGGAAGATACAAGGCTAGTCTGGACCTGGGATATGGCACGCAGGGGAAAACCGCCGGCGCCAGTTTGGTGTTCTGGGTGTTTCCCTGGCAGTTGATCCTGGTCTTGTTTCTGACAGCCTTGATCCTGATATTTTTGGCGGTTCGGACAATCAGAGGCTATAACGGTTGGATCGTGAGGCGGGCGTTAAAGAAGATCAATTCGCAATCAAGGCCGCAATAATTTTTATCACGATACAGAATGGAAAAAATCATTTGTATTTCAACAATATTGGCGGGATTGCTCGCTGGCGGCGCGGTTTTGGCGCAAACATCGGGGCAGGCAGAAATAAATATTGAAGCCACTGTCCTGGAAAACATCCAAAATTTCGTGGAAAATTTATCGCCGGCATCGAATTCGTCTGGCCAGTACGCGCCGATAAAATTCGGCGAGCTATCAATGGTTATCAACAACGGCCAAGCCAAAACCAATTCTTTGGAAGTTCAGGTTAAGTTCGATGTCGATGGGGCTTACCAGATACAGTTGAGCAACCGGAACGATTTTTCCGGAGCCGGGTGGGAACCGTTTACCCAATTCAAACAATGGGAGTTGATGCCTGGCGATGGACAAAAAACAGTTTACGCGCGTTTTAAGAATTTAAGCGGTTTTCCGTCAAAGACGGTTTTTAGCAGTATCGTTTTGGATACCACTCCGCCGGCCAACGTCAGCGGATTTTTGGCCGGTGCCGGCGACCGCCAGGTATCTCTTAAATGGCAAAATCCGTCCGATGCCGATTTTAGCAAAGTTCGAATTGTCAGAAGCCAGGATTTTTATCCGGCCAATCCCCGGGACGGCGTGGAAGTTTATGATGGGAAAGGGGAGTCATTTATCGATTCGGATCTGGCCAATGGCGCGACCTATTACTACACCGCGTTTGCCTATGACGATCTGGGAAACTATGCCTCGGGCGCAATGGCGCAAGCGATCCCGGGCGCGTCGGGCATCACGCCTGTTACTATCCCTGAAATTCCGGTTGTTGTCGCGCCGCCGGAGATCGAAAGGATTGACCTGTCGCAATTCGATTTTATCCAAAACGGTCAGAAAATCGTTCCGGTAAATGGCGCGATAACGATTGACCGTTCCCAGCCTTTCACTATTTCAATACCATATGATTCGGTGCCCGAAGTTTTAAAAACCATGATGGTAACGCTAAAACAGGGCGACAAAGTATTTTCTTTCCTGTTGCGGGCAAACCAGGAAAAAACCGTTTATGAAGCAACGTTGGTGCCGCCCGATCCCGGAGTCTATCCGTTCACCATCACGATTCTGGATTACAAAAACCAGGCGTTCAAAAAAATCACCGGCGAGCTGGATATAGCAAAAACCAGCTTAGCTCAAACTTCGGCCATACAGTATGTGATCGTGAAGAAAGCTCCGCCCATCATATACATTTTGTCAGTTTTGCTGGCATTGCTTGCAGCCGAGGAGACGTATCGGGTGATCAATAAATTCCAAAAAAAATCAAAAACCAAAGTGCAAAAATTAAAGCCGCAGCCCAAAATCTAAAGAATTTGACGATTTTAAATAATTCGAAATTTGAATTTTAAGGAAAAATGGTTCTGCGCCCAATTGCCAAATTAATACTTTCTGTCGTGACCGTGGCATTGCTGCTGGGCGGTTTTGGCGCCTCGGCGGATACGTTCAATCCGCAGATCAATTACCAGGGAAAGCTGACCGACGCCAACAATATTGCGGTGGCCGACGGCAGTTACACTATCGACTTCAATCTTTACACGGCGCCGAGCGGGGGATCGCCAATCTGGACCGAAAACTGGGATGGCACGGGCGGGCACGCGCAAGTCACGGTCACTTCCGGAGTTTTTTCGGTAATGCTGGGAACGTATCAAAGCTTGAGCAGTCTTGATTTTAACCGGACGCTTTATCTGGGAGTGACGGTCGGGACTGATGCGGAAATGACGCCGCGCAAGTTGCTGGGAGCGGTGCCGGCGGCGTTCGAGGCTGCCAAACTTCAAGGACAAACTTGGGAGATACCGGGAACCATCGGCTCAACTACGCCCAATACCGGCGCGTTCACAACCTTATCGTCAACTTACAGCGGTTCATCGACCGCGCTGACCGTCAACCAATCCGGCGCCGGGTTCTTGATGGACGTTCAAAAAAGCGGCGCCTCGAAATTTACGATCGACAACAATGGCAACGTTGGCATCGGGACGACGAACCCGGATGTTAATCTGCAAGTAGGGGACGACACTGGGCAGCGGACGATCAAGATAGCCGCGGGCAACGCCGCTATGGGCAATAATTCACCAGTTTTGGATTTATTTTCCGATAATGACAAAGAAGCTGTTATTGCGATCGCCGGAGACAATCTGGTTTTTGCGAATACAGATGGTATTGCCGACTATAATTCGGCCACACTGCTAGCGGCGGCGAACATGATCATAAATACCAGCGGCAAGGTAGGCATCGGTACCACGGCTCCGTCGGGAATGTTGACCGTAGCCGGAGCGAGCGGCGATACGCGGTCGGTTACCATCGATGACCACGAGATCAAGTTCCGGGGCGATGGGGTAGCGCATATGTCGATTTTCGGTCCCGATACCGGCAAACCTTATGTAACTATCCAAAATACGAGCAGCGAATCTACTCCGGGGACAGCTGGAACGGATCTTTTTACGGTTCTTTCCGGTGGCAACGTTGGCATTGGCACGACGAACCCGGGACAGAAATTAGAGGTATACGGTTCGGCTTTGATAAACACCGGTAATTTATCGTTTTCGTCCACCAATGGTATCTTGGCAAATGACGTAGCGAACCTTAATGATACTGCCGCTGACACTCAAACGTTGATAGTGCCATTTTCGGGCAGTTTCCAAGCGAGCAATGGACGGGTGGACCAGGCGAATTATTTTAGCGGCTTGGAATTTAGGCATAATATCTACGACGATTACCGGTCGCAACTGGCTACGGCGACGTCGGGTAGTCTCCCGGTTCTGGATGTCCGCAACAAGACCAACGGCGTGTGGGGCGATTGGTTTTCCGCGGTTTTGGCGGATGTAAGCGGCAATGTCGGCATCGGGAACGCGAACCCTGGAGTATTGCTTGATCTGGGATCCGCGGGAAAGAACGGAATCCTTCGTTTTAACGGTTCGACATCTGGCGGCGTGACTTTTCAGGCAGCCGCCGTGGCGGGTAGCGGAACTTATATTTGGCCCACGGCGTTGCCGAATTCCAACAAGGTTTTGCAGTCGGATTCCAGCGGCGTGTTGAGCTGGGTAACCAGCGGTACCGGTTCAAGTCAATGGGATAGTATTAGCGGAGGCATAAATTATGCCGGAGGCAACGTCGGCATTGGGACGACGGCATCTTTAAGGAAACTGGATATTTTAGACGCCGGCAATCCCCAACTGCGGCTTACTTATACTAGCGGGTCTGCATACGGTGATCTGCAAATCGATTCCAGCGGGAATTTGACGATCCTGCCTTCGGGCGGAAACACGACATTAGGAAGCGGAACCGAAGTATTAACCGTTTTAGCTACCGGCAGTGTTGGCATCGGGAACACAAACCCGGGAGTATTATTGGATTTGGGGTCCGCGGGAACAAATGGTGCGCTCCGTTTTAACGGTTCGACCTCGGGCAATGTGACTTTCCAGGCGGCCGCGGCCGCGGGCAGCGGCGTCTATACCTTGCCCACGGCGTTGCCGAATTCCAACAAGGTTTTGCAGTCGGATTCCAGCGGCGCGTTGAGCTGGGTGGCGGGCGGCAGTTTGAGCCAGTGGACGGCCGCGGGCAATAACATTTATTACAACGCCGGCAACGTCGGTATTGGTACCACGAACCCAACTGCGGTGTTGCAATTGAAAGCCGGAACCGCGGCCGCGGGCACCGCACCATTGAAGTTTACCAGCGGCACATTGCTGGGCACCACCGAAGGCGGCACGCTGGAGTTCGACGGCAACCATCTTTATTTTACCGCCAGCGACGGTGGTAGCCGTTACCAGCTCGACGGGCAAGCCGGCGGCGCGGTTTTTTCAAGCTTGACCGCGGCCGTCAGTCCCAATACTATCGATAACACCAACTATGCCCAGACTTGGAATTGGTCCACAGCCTCGACCCAGAATCCTTTGACAATTAACGCCAATGCTCTGACCACGGGCACGGCATTAACTCTTGCCCACAGCAATGGTTCAAACATTGCCAGCGGCGGTTCGCTTCTAAGATTGTCGTCTTCGGGGATCGATACCGGCATCACCAACGGCGTGTTGCTGGACCTGTCGAGCGCGGCATCAACAGGGGGCACGCAGTTTTTGCAAACCTACACGTCGCTGACTAGCGGCATCGGGCAATCGATTGTAACCAACGCCCTGACCACCGGCCAGGCATTTTCCATTCCCCACAGCGGTTCGGTTATCGCCGACACCGGCTCATTGGCCAGGATATCATCAAGCACCAACGACACCGGCGGCGCGACCAACGGCGTGCTTCTCGATCTGTCGAGCACCGCCTCTGCTAGCGGCACGCAGTTTATGCAAACTTATTCCGGCCTGACCACGGGCGTGGGCATGAAAGTCGCGCACACGACCTCGGTTATCGCCGACACCGGTTCGCTGGTGCGGATAACATCGAATACCAACGACACCGGTGGCGCGACCAACGGTGTCTTGCTTGACCTGTCCAATACCGCCTCAACGGGCGGCACGCAGTTTGTGCAAACTTACCCGGCGCTAACCACTGGCGTTGGCCAATCGATCGTTGCCAATGCTTTGACTACAGGCGAAGCCTTGATCGTTTCCCACGGCAGCGGTTCCAACATCGCCGACACCGGCTCGTTGGTTAGGATATCATCAGCGGGAATCGATACTGGCGGCGCGACCAACGGCGTGTTGTTGGACTTGTTCAACAGTGGTTCCACTGCCGGTACGCAGGTGTTGCAAACCTATCCGGCACTGACCACCGGTATCGGAGAAAAGATTGTTACCAATGCCTTGACCACGGGCACGGCATTTATCATTCCTCATACCGGAACGACGCCCATTGCCGACACCGGTTCGCTGATAAGAATATCTTCCACGACCAACGATACCGGCGGCGCGACCAACGGCGTCCTTCTCGATTTGTCCAGCTCCGCTTCAACGGGCGGCACACAATTTTTACAAACCTATTCGGGCTTGACCACGGGCATCGGCCAATCGATCGTTGCCAGCGCCCTGACCACGGGCCAGGCATTGAACATTTCCCACACCGGTTCGGTTATTGCCAGCGGTGGCTCGCTTCTGAGATTGGCGTCCGCGGGCGCCGATACCGGCATCACCAACGGGATACTCCTTGACCTGTCTTCTACCGGCTCAGCGAGCGGCACGCAATTTATGCAAACCTACTCCGGGTTAACCACCGGCATCGGGGATACGATCGTGACCAACGCGCTGACCACAGGCCAGGCATTGAGTATTGCCCACGGCAGCGGTTCGGTTATTGCCAGCGGCGGCTCGCTTTTGAGATTGGCGTCCGCGGGCGCCGATACCGGCATCACCAACGGCTTACTGCTCGACCTGTCTTCCACCGGCTCGACTGCCGGCACGCAGTTTATGCAAACTTATCCGGTTTTGGCTACCGGCATCGGCCAATCGATCGTGGCCAATGCCTTGACCACCGGCCAGGCATTGAATATTTCCCACTCTAGCGGCTCAAACATCGCTGACACCGGCTCGCTGGTCAGGATATCATCCGCGGGAATCGACACCGGCGGCGCGACCAACGGCGTGTTGCTGGACCTGTCTTCCACCGG
>Ga0182021_10004887_pt1 | contig 15808 bp, 18 predicted proteins | sample 612E3MmetaG_FD_120493 | JGI IMG/M metagenome (GOLD analysis project Ga0182021, IMG submission 120493) | Permafrost microbial communities from Stordalen Mire, Sweden - 612E3M metaG (Illumina Assembly) | ecosystem: Environmental > Terrestrial > Soil > Wetlands > Permafrost | place: Sweden... | reverse complement strand
CCCATATCGAGCGTCAGGGAACAATTTCTGATAAATTGAGAGAAGTGTTTCCCAAGCAGCTTGGGGAGTTACAATTTGTGACGGTTATGAAAGTTGAGCAAATTGATTCATTGCTATAAATCGATGTCCATAAAAGGAAGTAGCTGTAGGACTGACACCCTCATTTAAACGAGGAGGCAATATCCTCTCATGGTATGCATCTGTAATGAAATCATGGGGAAAGGCGCTCCGCTTGTAACCACTTGCATCGGTCATCTAAGGTGTAACGGTGAAGGCGGTGGAGAATACCGACAAGATCTTCCATTTGGTCATCCCACCCAAGGCCAGTCGCGAACTCTCGGATGATGTGTTAGATACGGTTACTGGTGGCTTTGACCTTGGGCAGGGCCATACGGACCATATGAGATGTTATGTCGCCGGTATGCCCAGTTAGGTGCGCTTGTCATGCATGAGGATAGGGAAGTGACAGAAGCCTGCGTAACAGGGATATCTGACAATCTATCCGGCCTCAATAGGGCACATTTGCAAGGACACTATCCGAAAGGGTGCCGGTACTGATTTCAACTCAACAGACATGCTCACTCGCTTATACATGGCAGCAGCACCTGCCATGGTCAATAGTATAAAGAATAAGAACATAACATCAATGGGGACTATATTTCCGAAAATAACCCGCATACTGTTGCTGAAGAATGAAACTGCAGGAAGTACCTCTTAATAACACTGACTCACTCCCATGAGATTTCAGGCAAGTTTTCCGTCATGGCGTGACCGCCATAAGGCGTAAGCCAAATAGACCACAACACTTGCGTTGATGACTAATACGGTAACCTTGGGCCACGTCGCGCCCCGCATTATCGCGATCAGTTCGACGGGGACGTACATTGCTCCAGAAAGGAGTCCGAACCATTTGGCCCACTGCCTTTGATGCCATAACCCATACGCTTCTATGAAGCGAACCGTCGAGTAGAGAAGCGCCGAGAAAGCCATTGCCCAAAGATACCGGTCTGTCAAGTGCTGAGCCGCATCGATGAAAATCATGGGGTGATGTCTGGCTGGATTCAAGTGAAAGTGCCTAACGAGCTGCTCAGCGGCAGAGTGAAGATCCTGATGAATGAACGTCAGCAATCCAAACCCGACAAACACTACGAGCAACCCTTTTGTCGCTTCAAATAGAGCAACGACTCTAAGGGCGCCTCTTGAATGATTCGTTACCTTATGTTTCTTTGTTGTTTTCAAATTATCTGAAGAATTATGCAATACTGTCTTACATCTTATCATTTAAGACCATAGAAAGTTAGTGGGCGAAAAAGGCCACACCATTGCGCGCTATGTTGTGTCTTTACAGCTAAGAGTAAGAAGTGGATATGAGAGGCGAGAGTCCTTCCTGTACTCCGCCCTGTAGCTTTTCTGCCACAGGTGAGAGGTTCTTTTGGCAACAAGTAGTGGGAGTCGACGTGACTTATCAAGAGTTCGTGCAGCTAACAAAACAGTTTACTTGATCTAATTTTCGCTATATTCGGCTTGTATGTTCTCACAGAAATTATTTCTGAAGGGTATCCTAAATATAGTCAAGCTTACGGATCGGTAATCATCGAAGGTAGATCAAAACTACACCAAGTAAGCAATACCACTGGGGATTCTTTCGGTATAATGAATACTAACTTTGCATCAGGGAATTTCTCGACGCTCAATGCCCGTTCACAGAAAACGTCGGAAATGGTTAGCCTTAATGCACTGTGCAGTACGACATGGTAATAATCGAGGGGCGATTGCCGTTACCAATCGAGATTCCTTAGAAGGCGAAATTCGTTGCAAACTTTCTGCCTTTATTTAGGAGATTGTTAAGACATTTACTTGCGTTTTATCATATAGACGATACCAAAAAAAACGAGAATTCCGATAATGATCATTAATAACCAGCTGGAGTTCATTCCCCACCCCCAACCACCACCCATCATGCCGCCACCTTGACCGGTGTTCATCATGTTACCACCGTTACCGTTTCCCATCATGTTGCCACCTTGGCCGGTGCCTGTCTCAGCAAATGCTGAAATACTAAAAACAAACAGAACAGTTAAAACTATCATTAATCTTTTCACCTTCTTCCTCCTTTTGCCGCATGATTACTGATATGCGAATCCTTAATATTGTATCATTTTGACTTTTTCATAGCATAAAGTGGGGTATTTGAAGGCCAAGGCTTTTTTGGGGTTAGTTCTGTGTCAGAGTTCACCCCTCTCAGCCTAAGCGCATTACTTACTACCGATACCCAGCTAAAGCTCATCGCAGCTGCGGCGATAATCGGGCTCAACAGGAAGCCGAAAAAAGGATAGATAACAAGAACAGGTAAAATGTTTCGACAATTGCGCATATACAAGCCCGGAGCAGTTTCCAACACTAGTGTGCCTCACTGCGGTGTCACGTCGACAGTTATCTTGGCCAACAGGGGCGCAGCAGTTGGATCGAACACCCGATACGCGAGCAGTTTCAAGCGGTCATTCACGAGGAACCACACCAGAGCATAGCCCCAAACAGACAGTGCCCAGCCCCATCCGAGTGGCGTCATAAACAACCCATAAACGGCTATCAATGTAGCCACGACTTGTGTGCCGAACACCGCTATACATAAAATACGTGCGGGACGATGAGACCAGAACGGGCCGCGCGTGCGTGTGAGAAAGATCGTCAGATGTCCCGCCACGGACAGCTTCAAATACATCAGGGTTTGGATGTGTGCACGGTCGAGATGAAAGATGCGCTCGCCGAGATAGAACAAACCGAAGGCGGATACCACCCCGATAACACCCAGCACAGTGGCAACCCCCAGCACCATGCGCATGTTCCATGCCTCGGGCTTGTCCTTGTAATGAACGTTGTCATACGCAATGGACAAGATCGCAGCGTCGTTGAGTAGCGCCAACATCACTATCATCACTGCAGTCAGTGGATAAAAGTTAAACACCAGAATCGCCAGCGTCATGAACAACAGCACGCGCAGCGTTTCTGCGATGCGGTATATGGCATAGCTGTTCATCCGCTGGAAGATTTTCCGGCTCTCCTTGATCGCGTCTATGATCACAGATAAGCCCGGCGTCATCAGCACGATGGAGGCTGCCGCGCGCGCCGCATCCGTGGCGCCTGAAACGGCGATTCCACAGTCGGCTTTCTTTAGCGGTGGAGCGTCGTTCACCCCGTCTCCCGTCATGCCGACGATGTGACCGCGCTGCTGCAAGACGTCTACAATGTGGAACTTGTGTTCGGGGAACACCTGGGCGAAACCGTCCGCTTCTTCGATGGACTCCGACAGCTGAGCCGTCTCGTGATGTTTCGTGTCGCCGAAGCTGCTGGCATCGAGAATATTTGTGCCCATCCCTAATTTCCTGGCGGTCTCCTGGGCGATGGCAAGTGCATCGCCTGTAACCATCTTGACAGTAACCCCCATCTGTCGGGCGGTTGTAATAGTTGCCTTGGCATCTTCCCTGGGCGGATCAAACAGTGGCAACACACCAAGAAACTGCCATTGAGCTTCTCCTTCGGCCCGCGCCACACCAAGCGAACGGAAGCCGCGAGCTGCAAATTCGTCGACCGCCTTCTCGATAACGGGCTTGACCTGCCCGGCGTTGGCCGACAACTCTAAGATCACCTGCGGTGCGCCCTTGGTCACCTTGAACTCTTTTCCGTCAGTGCCCTTGATGGTGGCTTCGGTGCGCTTATGCACAGGGTCGAATGGCTGGAAATGGATCACCTGGTAGCCTTTTAATGCCTGATCATGTTTCAGCCCACCCAGCACGGCCAGATCGATGGTGTCCTTATTGTCAGCGCGCGATGCCAGCGCGGCGTTGAGGATAACTTGATCGGCATGGATGTCGTTCACGCTAAAAGGATCACCCAGCGTCAGCTTGTTCTGTGTCAGGGTTCCAGTCTTGTCTGAACACAGCACGTCCACGCCTGCTAATTCCTCGATGGCCGCTAACCTAGTCACAATCGCATCTTTCTTAGCGAGCAGGCGCGCGCCTACCGCCATCGTCACGGACAGCACTGTGGGCATCGCCACGGGAATCGCAGCCACCGTCAACACTAATGCAAATTGAAGTGTGGTGAGGATCGGGTCACCGCGGAAGATTGCGACGGCAATAATAACTGTCACCAGAGCCACAGCCAGGATGATCAGGTAATTGCCGATTTTCAACACCGCGCGTTGGAAGTGACTGGCTGTCTGCGCTCCCTGCACCAGTTGCGCTGTCTTTCCGAAGTATGTGTTCTGGCCCGTGGTGTACACAAGCGCATCGATTTCACCAGTGCGGATGATCGAACCCGAGAACACCGCCTCGCCGGATTTGTGCGCAACGGGCAACGACTCTCCCGTCAGCGCTGACTGATCCACTTCTATCTGATCACCCTCCAGCAAGCGTGCATCCGCCGGCACGATGTCGCCCAGACGCAGATGGATTACATCGCCCGGCACAAGTGCACGCGCTTCCGGGTTGGTCCACTTTCCATCGCGTTTCACTTGGGCCTTGATCGCCAGCTTGGCCTTCAGCGCGGCGATGGCGTTTCCCGCCTGGTGTTCTTCCCAGAATCCTACCACGGCGTTGGCCAGAAGCAGAAGGAATATGATGGCAAAGTCCGGCCAATGCCGGGCTACAGCCGAAAGGACTACAGCAGCTTCGATCATCCACGGGATCGGCCCCCAAAGATATGTGAGGAATTTCAAGATCGGATTCGTCTTTTTTTCTTCAATCTCGTTAGGTCCATATTGGCTCAGCCGTTTCTGCGCCTCGGCTTGACTGAGACCATCCGGCGACGATCCCAATTTTTCCTCCACTTCCTGCATGGGAAGGGATTTTAGATCGTCCATCGCATTGGGCTTGTATCCCGGCTTCAATTCGTGAGCCTTTAGCTGGTCGGTATAGGGTCTCATAATGGATATACCTCCTGTCTTTGATTTGGCACATGGCCCATGGATTGCTAGATACTTGCTGTCCTGTTTATGTCCATGGTATCGCGGCGCTGTATTTGTGTCCTTCGCGACCGAAGCCGCTAAGCCTCGGCCAACCACTTCCGCGCCGCAGCGCTATCAGCGTGATCGAAGTATTGGACCGTCGCTTTCGTGAACGGCTTGCAGAACGTTGCCATGCCGTGCTGCCATTTTTTTTCCCCTACCATTGCGAGTCTATCAATGTCGGCAAAGTGCTTGATGGCGAACTTGGTATCCTCCCACATCGCTGCAGCTTCCCATCCGTGAAGGCCGGTCATATCGAACAACACGCTCAACTTTCCGTTCTGGCGGACGAGTCGTTCGAACTCAGGCACAAAGTGCTCGTAATCTGCCTTTACCAACTTGCCGCTGACGTGAACGACAAGCACCTTCCCGCCATTTTCTTCATTGAGTTTAATGGACATTTTGGACTCCCTTGTTTTGATGCAGGTTAACACTATCTCGGTCAGCAAAAGCTTAGCTGAAGCCGGTCAGCCGCTTCTCACACCTTATATATTAATCGTAGGTGATGAAAGGCTTCGAATAGTGTAAATGCCGACTGCCTCAGATGTCATGCGCTTCCCGTGCTTTGGATCGTCCGAATAGAGCTTCCGAAGGTGCAACTCGCCGCGAGTGTGGTGAGTAGTGTAATGGTTGCTTTCATGCTTTTGTCCTTTCCATCGAGGCATTGTATTCGCCACGCCGCGCAGCTCGGTTGCATCTGGCGCTATGATACAGAGCTCGCTGTGCGGCCCGTTGCCTCCTTGCCTTGCCAAATCTTAGATGCCTTTGGTGCTGTCATAATCACGCTCAAGTTGTATATTATTGAGGCCTGAAGGATCGTCCTGGACCAGCAAAATATGTTGAAGTTCAGGCATGCTCATGACTCCTCTGTCCTCGGAATAGTAAAGCAAATGCAGCGCCTTGGTTCCCGGAGCCTGCGGCTCGAGTCTTTCCTCCGCATAGTTAAACAATCCGTCTTTGTATTAATTGGCGAACATTATTCCCAAACTATCACTTTCGCATTCAAGATCTCTTCGGAACTCCCAAGAATGAACCATCCGCCGGTAGGCATTTCTAAGCCTTTCGGCGTTCCCTCGGAAAGATCGATCAAGGCATCCCCGCCCATTTTTCTCGCTTCATCCTGCAAATGTTCAATTGCATCGAGCACACGGTGAAATGGGCCGGTGCTTGTAATTGCTATCCCTATCACTTTGTAGGGGCGGTTTATGCGGACCGCATCGTATATTGCGATGTGATATACCTTCGGCTTGGCCGGCCTCACAGTCTTGTCGAACGGAACTGCTCGCGTTTGAGTGCAGCCCGACAGGGAGGCAATTAACATAAGTACTATCCAGCACATCGTGAAGGTTCGCATTTATGAGCGGTGCCTCCTTTACGCAGCTTCGTTGCTCACCCCGTCAAGATACTCAATGGCAACCTTGACGCAATTTCAGACCTCCGCTTTACACGGAGGCCCGAAATTACTTTACCAATAAGCTGAATTCATTAGCAGAAAAACTAATCGTTGCTCTTAATTCAAGACAAAATGATCTCTTCTGTTTTTTGTCCAGCACTGTTCGGTGCTCTCAGTGCAGAGCGGCTTTTCCTTTCCGTAACTGATAGTGTCAATACGTGCTGATGGTATTCCCGCGGAAATCAGGTATTGTTTTGCGGCATTTGCCCTCTTGTCGCCGAGGGCAAGGTTGTACTCCCTTGTGCCCCGGTCATCGCAGTTACCCTCAATGATCACTTTCAGTTTCTGGTGCTTGGTAAGTATATTAGCCAGGTCGTTGAGTGCAGTTTTTGCAGTGGCTTCCAGATCAGCTTTGTCAAAATTGAAATGTATATCCTTCAGCCTTGCTTGGAGCTTTTTAATCTCCGCTAGTTCTTTTTCGTTTATATTTTCTTGTTGCGCCATCTGCGCAGGTTGTGTTACGACAACAGGTTTGCTTTCTACTACTGTCGGCGCCGTTTTTTGCATGGGAGCTTCACTCTGCACAACTGCTTTTTGAGAGCATCCGAACCCGATTATCACAACCATCAGCGAAGCTAAAATAAGCTTTTTCATTGTACCTCCCGAAAGAATAAATGAACTTCCGTTCATGCCGTGAATAATGTTCATGACAATTGCCGGCTTGTTCCTAAGTGTAATATGGATCTCTTAAAAAGAGATGCTACAGCGGTTGCAAATTTAGGTGTTTAAGTTTGTTGTGGCGGGGACAAGCCTGAAAATAATCTAGGGAAATTCTCGTAGGCGTTATATACGACATGCATGGATACTGGAAACGAGGGATTAGTTGGAAATATCAAACGCACATCCAGCATTGCCAAATCTGCCAGATGGATTAGGGTCGAGGCCTTGTCTTCGGATAAAACTGCTCTTTTCTTCAGGAGAAGAATTGCAGCGATCGGCTTGGAAGTCTCCTTACTGCTCTTCGACGCGAAAGTGGAGTAGATGAGTTCATAAAGATAAATATGCAAGTCGCTTCCATATACGGAGTCGGTTTTTGTTGCGCGAATCCCTTCGGGTGTTTTTTGATTCGCACCTGCATAAAGAAGCGGTGATGCCGCATAAATGGAAAAATATAGAACTAGGGCAAGGCCGAAGATCCGCTTTTTCTTAAAACAGGATATCATAAGCTCCTTAATTATCTAAAAATGTAATGACCAACCATAAAACACCTTGACTAGTAACTACAAGAAAATTATAATGTAACTATATTAATTTGTAAAGAGGTTTCTTATGAATCATGTCGGGATTAAAGAATTAAAGACCAATTTGAGTAATTATGTTGCCAGGGTTCGCAATGGAGAGCGAATAGTCATTACCGACCACGGACAGGAGGCCGGAATTATTATTCCCATATCAGAAGAGAGAGAACTTATTATGTCATTGACGAAAACTGGCAAAGCACAATGGTCGGGGAATAAACCAAAGGGGCTTAGAGGCATTAAGGTAAAAGGGAAAGCTCTTTCAGACACAATTCTTGAGGCACGCGAGTGATTTTATATCTTGGTGCGAGCAGTCTTATAAAGTTATACATAGACGAAGTATTTTCAGATATCGTGAGGGAATGGGTTGATCAAGCTGAAATTGTAGCGACCTGTAGGGTGGCTTTCACTGAAGTAATAGCTGCAATTGATATTAGATACAGAAATAATGATATATCAAAAAAGGATTACGAAATCTTAACAAATAGATTCTCGGAAGATTGGGTTAACTTTGCGACGGTAGATTTTGACGAATTTGAGACGGGCCGACTGATTCGGAAGTATGGATTGAAACGGCTAGATGCCATGCACTTGTCAGCTGCTAAACTCATTAAAAATAATCGAGACGACATCTCTCTCCATTTTTCATCTGCCGATAATGAATTATGCGGAGCCGCTGCAGCCGAAGGACTGAGGGTATTGACTTTTAAATCTGATGAACTCGATAAAAAGCCCCTATGACACATGCAATTTCTGTGAAACGACATAAACATGGCTATAGGATTAAATCAGTTCTGTTCTCAAGGAAGTCTGCCTGATAATTAGAGGTTGTTCAGGCATAATCTACCTGCATCAGCAAACATTCGTGGCATATGCCGTAACATGCGTAGGGTTATAAGGGTCGGCAGGCCGGAATAACTAAATAATTTCAGTTTTCTGGCTTTTTGCGATTTTGACTAACACGCTTAAATGACAGAGTGAGAGTGATGAAAGAGAAGCTTAAAGAAGAAACGATCATGTTCATAAGTGTCCTAAAGTGGTTCATTTTGGCGACAGCGGTCGGAGCCATAGTGGGCGCATCCACAGCCTTTTTCTTGTTAGTTTTAAACGGTAGCACCGATCTTATCAGACAATATCAATATTATTATATCTTGTTGCCGATTGCCTTTTTTATAAGTGCCCTCCTTATTAAATATCTTGCTCCGGATGCTGAAGGCCATGGAACGGAGAAAGTCATCGAGGCTGTTCACAAAAGGTTTGGAAAAATAAATGCGGCTACTGTGCCGGTAAAGCTTGTTGCCACAGTAATAACCCTAGCGGCTGGTGGCTCTGCAGGAAAGGAAGGCCCCTGCGCCCAAATTGGTGCGGGACTTGCTTCAGTTTTTTCCGATATATTGAGGCTTGGCAATCGTGATCGCAAGAAGCTGGTAATCTGCGGCATTAGTGCAGGATTCGCTTCTGTTTTCGGCACTCCAATTGCTGGTGCAATCTTTGGAATCGAAGTTCTTTTTGTCGGGAGCATTCTCTACGAGGTGCTATTGCCTTCGTTCATAGCTGGGATCACTGCCTATCAGGTTTCTTCGGCCTTGGGAGTGAAATATTTCCACCATCAATTAAATTTCACACCGGTTTTTAATGAAGCTTTCTTTCTTAAAGTACTCATCGCGGGGATTTTCTTTGGCTTGTGCTCCTTTCTGCTTATAGAGGTGCTGAGGTTGGGTCAAACATTATCTGGTAAGCTTAAAATATGGAAACCCCTTAAGGGTCTTGTCGGGGGGGCTGTACTTACGGGGCTCACCATGATATTTTCGACTCGCTATCTGGGGCTGGGTCTTGATACGATTGAGACTACCCTCCAAGGCGGAACAATCCCTTGGTACTCATTTATTATGAAGATGGTTTTTACCAGCCTCACTCTTAATTTCGGGGGGAGCGGTGGCATTGTCACACCAATATTTTTTGTAGGGGCAGCTTCGGGCGCCTCGTTCGCCAATGTTATGGGACTAGACGTCTCCACTTTTGCAGCCATCGGGCTAACAAGTCTTCTTGCCGGCGCTGCTAACACACCTATAGCCGCAAGTATAATGTCGGTCGAGATGTTCGGGCCAGCAATCGCCCCATACGCCGCCGTGGCGGGTATTATAAGCTTTCTCATGACGGGGCACAGGAGTGTTTATCCATCTCAGGTTCTAGCTGTTGTTAAATCTACATCCATTCAAGCTGAGGTCGGTCAGGAAATGAACATGATAGAAGCTACCTTCAATCCTAGAAAAAAGAGCGTTACAGGTATCATCGCGCGTGTTTTCCAAAAAATGAAATCGAAACTGGACGGACTTAAGTGAAAACTATCGTTAACATTCATTCAAAAGAGATGGCTGAAGACAACTATGAAACACTGTGCAACCATAGCCTTTTAACATTCCGAATGTTTGCCATGCTATTGCTGCATTGTCTGATATTTGCCTGTGTCGCCCATGCTCAGATTTCAGCAACTTTAAGTGCAGAGCCAAGTATCTATTCTGGGATATGCCCCGCTGAGATCAAATTCAGAGGGACCGTAACCTCAGAAAAGGCTGGGAGGGTCCAATATAGGTTCATCAGAAGTGACGGCACTTTGTCACCTGTTGAAACCATCGAATTCAGCACGCCGGGAGCTAAAGAAGTCAAGGGATTATGGATGGCTGGCGATGCAAGTACCACCCTATACGAGGGATGGCAGGCCATAAGAATTGTTTATCCCGAAGAAGTCGAATCAAAGGAGGCTAAGTTTAAGGTTACGTGTGATCAATCAGCGCCTGAGCTAACGGTCAAGATATGGAATAGCCCTGCGTCGGCAAGGCCTGGCCACGAACTTGGCTCCTCATTCAACGTTAAAGTGACTAACCATGGGAAGTTTGACTTAAGGGATGTGACAATAGATATTGTTCTTAAAAAGGATAATTCCTGCCCGATATCTACCCCAAACGTAATTGACTCCGCTCATTTTTTGGACGGTGCACCGCTCAAGGGGGAACGTGAGCAGGTGTCTTTAAAAGCAGGACAACAGCTGGAAATCAAGCTGAACGGGACCAACAAGATACCAGCAGATACTCCGATAGGGAATTATTATTTGTGCGCAGTAGCCAACGAGGGTAACCAGATAAAAGAGAGTGACAAAACGAGTTGTGCATGCCATCCGATTCATATCACCACGGCGGCAGGCAAAATCGACCTAGTAATTGACCGCATCAGTTTCAAGGTCGGGGGAAAATGCGAGCCTAACTATCCCCTTTATATTTTTGAGGTGACAGTGAAAAATATCGGCACCGCTCCATCTCCGTTGTTGCTGAATAAGACACTCGTGCAGGTGATGGACATGCACGACAACAGATGGGGAAACGGGGCCACATTAAGCTCGATACCGCCTGGTGGAAGGCAGACGGTCTTGATCCCTGTATATTATTTTACTGAAGACCCTATCTATATGACTAAGATGGTTCCTCATCCTTTCAGGGCGGTCGTTGACCCTTTGCATCTTATCGAAGAGGCCAATAGGAAAAACAATACCTCCGATATAATCTACCTCGATCCCGGTCTCATATGCCCCAAATGAGTGGAACTTGAAATAAGGATAAGCTAGATAAACAAAATGCTTCTCTCTTCGGCAGAGTATTTTGTTTGTAATTGGAAATATTCCTGGGAGACAATGCGTGGAATCCACGATTAGTTTTGAGATGGCAAGGCAGCTGCTGCTATCTTTTGCCATCATACTGGCTGCAGGCACCTTTTCGGTTTTTTTATCGCAAAAACTCAAGATCCCGGATGTAGCGACATTCCTCCTTGCAGGTATCCTTCTTGGACCTGAGGTATCCAGTATTTTACACATCTCGGTCGAATCCGCTTTGAACCAAATCATACTCATATTCGGCGCCTGCTATATCCTCTTTGATGGCGGAGCCTCAATAAGGTTGAATGTCCTGAAGCAGATCTGGATTACCCTCTTCTTGCTAGCCACAATAGGAGTTATTATTATGACGGCTATCACAGGCATTGTTGCCTATTATTTGCTGGGGCTTCCTTTGATCACAGCTCTATTGTTGGGTGCTACTATTGCACCGACTGATCCGGCAACGATAATCCCAATTTTCCGCCAAGTCAAAGTAAAGGAAAGTGTTTCCCAGTCGCTGATTAGCGAATCTGCCTTTAACGACGCAACAGGCTCCGTCCTTACGTTTGCAGTCCTATCTGTAGCTATGGGTTCCTCCGGCTTTTCGTTAACGGCATCCCTTGCAGATCTTTTGAAACAATCTATTGGCGGCGTTGTCATAGGCGGCGCAATTGGATATCTCAGTGCGCTGCTTATAGCCCATGAGAAGTTTGACTTCCTAGCCAAATACGCCCCTGTAATAACGCTGATGGCTTTAATCGGTACTTATCTCGGAGCGGAGGATGTACAGACGAGTGGGTTCATGGCGGTTTTTGTTTTCGGAATCATCCTCGGTAACAAGGAATCGTTCGGCTTTCGGATGAATATGCGTGAGCATAAAAAACTAGAAGATTATGTCGCAAGGACGTCTATGATTATGAGGATGTTCATATTCATCCTTCTGGGCTCGCAGGTCGATTTTAGTCTAATGAGCAAATTCCTGTTCGAAGGGATAATTGTCATAGCCATATTCATGCTTATTGCAAGGCCAGTTACCGTTTTTTTATGTGCCATTCCAGACCGGCGAGCCAAATGGAACTTCAACGAAATGCTCTTCATGTGCTGGACGAGAGAGACAGGTGTCATTCCAGCAGCACTTGCAGGCTTATTGATGGGAAAGCACGTGCTAGGAGCCGAAATAATAACTGCAGTTACGTCTATCGCTATCCTTATGACGATTCTAATCCAGACTATGACTGCGAAATGGCTAGCGGGAAAATTGGGATTGCTGGAATAAACAGCAATGCAATGAAAGTGTCTGCTTTTTCCAGCCTGTAATGAAGCGTTTTCAAGCGTTTGGTACGGGCTTGACTATAGTCAGCAGGTGTGAATCTGTTTCAACATTTTCTTGGAAACGTCCAGGACGACCGACAGACGTGTTTGGTGTATGGAGAACTAATCGCCCAACAAATTCTCTAAATAAGTTGTGTAGGGCGTACTTAACACCGAGCGGACTATATTTCTGAGAGTATTTCACACATTTGTGACAAGTCTTTACTGGGCAGATGTTGAAGGAGATATTGAGAATGTTAACGGTATTCTTAAGATTGCAGTAATTCGTACTACATTTCACGTGAAAGCGCTAAAAGACAAACATGAAAACGTCAAAACTGCATTGAGTTCATATCTTGTCATGTGCCTAGCGGCACAGAGCATTCTGCCTTGTATTCTGATAGTGGATAATCTAGTGCTAGAGCAGCTTGTCTGATTTATCTATTTCTATCGGTACGGTTTAGCCGCAAATATGGCGAGAGATGATCTTCGTTAATTGTCCAGCAAGCGATTCGGAGCTATTTTTTAAATAGTTTCAAATACTGTCCGTATCCCTCTTTTTGGAAGTCCTCTTTGGGGATGAAGCGCAGAGCTGCGGAATCCATGCAATAGCGCAGTCCGCCCGGCTTGGGACCGTCACGGAAAACATCTCCGAGATGAGAATCGGCGTGTTTACTGCGTACTTCTGTCTTAGTCGTAAAAACCCCACGATCTTCTTTCTCGACTATATTCCCGGGTTCAAGCGGCTTTGTAAAGCTCGGCCAGCCAGTCCCCGAGTCAAATTTATCTGTTGAGCTAAAAAGTGGCTCTCCGGAAACGATATCTACATAGATGCCCTCTCTTTTGTTGTCCGCGTATTCATTCCTAAAAGGCGGCTCGGTGCCTCCTTCCTGAGTCACTTTGTACTGCATTGGTGTGAGCTTCTTTTTCAACTCTTCTTTTGATGGTTTTACGTAGGCTCTCCATGGATCATTTGCAACATCTTTGACGGATACGGCTGGTGCTGTGTCAGAAGCGGTCTTTGCCGCTGGCCGATCCGGATTTTTTGAACAGGCATTCATAACTATGACTGATAGAAGAAGGATGCCGACAGACAAATGAATAAGATAATTATTCTTCATACGTATAAGTATATCAAGACTACAGATAAGACGAAAGCTGCTGCCCTGGATGAGGTCAGAGGAGGCAAGCTTGAGTTTCATATGGATCGAATTTTTAGACACATTGCGTTGATTTGCCAAGCTCCTCATAATAGTTTTAGCTAACGTTCTGATGCTGATTAAAATATTCAAAAAAACCTCCTTGCGATCATGCGTACCCCTTTCTTTCGACTCGTCAATTTGCTTAGTCCGTATAATTTCAGTGTGGAGCTCAAGAGTCAAGTTCGATCAGACTCCTCAGCGTATGGACTAACGCTCCAAGTAATATTCGCTCATAAGCACTTGACATGACATGGCTGGAGAGTACACTGAAGTGAAGGCGATAATTACGAATTATAGAAGCATAGAATCGTTCGGTCCCTGTTTTTTTATACTGACGACTCAGGATTTGAAATGCTATTACGGTAAAAGATAATGCCAAGGGATATACCGATAGGGAACGGCTCACTAATGGTACTTTACGATAAGAAGGGGCTTGTGCGGGACCTCTATTTCCCGAGTGTGGGTAGTGAGAACCACGCCCAAGGTCACGTCTTCAGGTTTGGAGTCTGGGTGAACGGGGTATTCTCCTGGATTGACGGAGAAGGATGGGCGCGATCGCTCGACTATGAAGATGACACGCTAGTAGCGAAAATCGAACTTGTTAATAAAACTCTCGGATTAGAAATCATCATGAGGGATGCCGTCGATTTCCATGTAAACATCTACGTGAGGGAGCTCACGGTAAAGAATCTATCAACACAGTTCGCGGAGATCCGGCTCTTCTTCCATCACGATTTCCATATATACGGATCCGAGATTGGCGATACCGCGTGTTACAAGCCTGAAGAAAAGGGCCTTCTCCATTACAAAGGGCGACGGTATTTTTTCATAAATGCATTGACCGAAGACGGAGTCGGTGTCACTCAGTTCGCAACAGGAGTGAAGGAGGCAAAGGGACTCAAGGGGACTTGGGTCGATGCGGAAGATGGCGTTCTTTCTGGTAATCCCATTGTGCAGGGCTCTGTGGACTCAATCTGCGCGGTTCATGCAACGATCCCCCCGGGCAAGAACGCTAATGCCTATTACTGGATGGCTGCGTGCGTTGACTGGAGAGGGGTGAAAAGGCTGAACGACCTCGTTGTTCAGAGGACGCCGGGATACTTTTTAAGGAGGACTGCGGATTATTGGCGGTTATGGCTCGATAGAGAGAGCATAAAATTTGGTGATCTCCCCGACACTATTAGACGGCTATATGCGCGAAGTCTCCTTATACTGAGAACGCACATAAACAATAATGGCTCGATCATAGCCGCAAGTGATTCAGACATCCTCAACTTTTCCAGGGACACATACACGTATATGTGGCCAAGAGACGGTGCCCTCGTCGCCTATGCACTCGACCTTGCAGGCTTTCCGATACCAGCACGGAAGTTCTTCGAATTCTGTGGAGAAATAATAGGGAGAGACGGCTACTTCATGCACAAGTACAACCAGGACGGCTCTGTTGCGAGTTCATGGCATCCCTGGATCCTTGAGGGGAAGCCGCATCTGCCGATTCAGGAGGACGAGACAGGATTGGTGATCTGGGCGCTCTGGGAGCATTTCAATATATATAGAGATGTCGAGTTCATAAAACCGCTTTACAGAAAAGTCGTTAAGGCGGCAGCTAATTTCATGTGCGAATTCATAGACCTGAGAACCGGGCTTCCGTTGCCGTCGTACGATCTATGGGAAGAGCACTTGGGGATTCATAACTTTACCGTCTGCGCTGTTATCTCTGGCCTGAAAGCAGCAGGCCGTTTCACTGCAGCCTTCGGCGAGACAGAACTGTCCGAGAAGTATGTGAAGACAGCCGATCGAATGAAGGATGCTCTGACAAAATACCTCTATGACAATGATCTCGGGAGATTTCTGAGCGGAGTTTCTGAGCGTCTTGGCGTGTTAAAGAAAGATTTCAGGCTCGATTCAAGTCTCTCCGGGCTTTTCGTCTTTGGCGTCTTTGCTGCATCAGAT
>Ga0182021_10004886_pt1 | contig 15810 bp, 12 predicted proteins | sample 612E3MmetaG_FD_120493 | JGI IMG/M metagenome (GOLD analysis project Ga0182021, IMG submission 120493) | Permafrost microbial communities from Stordalen Mire, Sweden - 612E3M metaG (Illumina Assembly) | ecosystem: Environmental > Terrestrial > Soil > Wetlands > Permafrost | place: Sweden... | reverse complement strand
ATGCTCGAAAATACTGATCCGGCGAAAGTATTCTTTCAGATGGACATTGGCCATTTAGTTGATGGTGGGGCAGATCCTCTTTATTATTTCAATAAATATCCTGGTCGTTTTAAACTATGGCATATTGCAGAGGCTTATGAAATAGGTTCAACCGGGAAAGTGGATTGGAAGGCTGTATGGGCCGGTGCTCCATTATCCGGATTGCAGTACGGAATTGTGGAAGTTGAAAAATACCACTTCGACGAGTTTACCAGCTGCCAGAAGAGTTTTGATTTTCTCAAAGCGGCTGATTATGTAGTGATGCCAAAAAACAGGTGATTATATTATTTTGAATAAAGAAAGGGGTCTGTTCAAGTCCCCTTTTCTTTTTAAAATCCTGCTTATTATTGCTAACCAATCGTTGCCAGCTGCCTTCTAATCTCCTGCAATGCAGGTGCTGCCTGTTCTCCCAGATTCTTCCAGCTGCATTCTACTGACATACGTCCCTTATAACCAGCCTGTTTTAAAGCTTTGAAAAATGGTGTAAAATCTTCTTTATTAACACCCGGAGCCGTACGACCATTTTTTTCAGCAATATGTACATGGTATAGAAGATCTCCGTACTTTACAATATTATCAGGACTTTCATTGTCTTTCAGCATATGGTAAAGATCAGCCAGAAGCCTGAAATTCTTATGATTGACTATTTTCACAATCTCACCCCCTTCTGCTACAGAATTAATAAAGTTGCATTCTCCGCTATTGAGAGGTTCAAGTGAAACGACGACATTATATTTCCCTGCAATTGGCGCCATTTTTTTACAAAGACTTATAAACTGCTGTCTTGCTTCATCTTTTGAAAATCCTTCAGGAATTGATCTCGAACCTCCGCTGCCGAATACAATGGTTTTTATACCTGCCATTTCAGCCCTGCGAAAGGCAGTTTCCATAAACTTCAGAATATCATCATGAACAGCTGCGGGACCAACACTTTTAAGATTTCCGGCAATAAAATTGTTGCATGCTTCAACCGGGAGCTTTGAATCTTTCAGAAGGGCGAGCTTCGCCTGAAAGGCTGTATCATCCTCTGTTGGGATTAGAAAACTTCTTACAGCTTCTTCAACGTAAGAATAACCGGCGGCAGCAATTATACCATTATTGGATATACCGGTGCATACACCTATCCTGTCAAGAAATTTGCCAGACTTACCGGCAATTTCATATGAATTAAATGGTCTTAAAAGCACCCCGGTTCCGAGAACGGCTGAATATTTCAGAAAATCTCTTCTTGATGTTTTCATAGTTTTATTTTTTATTCCTGATATTATACTGTTTAATTATCAAAAATAGAATATTAAAATCTTCATTGCAATTTTAAAATTAAAATCAGGTCATTTATTATTTCATGATGAAGTTAAAAATGTTGAAATGTTGAAATTTGAGGCTGCTCTGAAAAGTATTCTTTTTGCCACGAAGGCACTAAGGCACGAAGTTGCACCAAGGCTAAATCGTTGAAAATAATATCTTTGTGAACCTTGCTGTCTTTGTGACTTTGTGGCAATTGTGGTTTTTCGATTTTTAGGAGTGGACTCAAATTTTAACCCTTCAACCCTTCAACTTGCTAAACTCTTCAACTTAAAACATAATGCTTTCCAGTTAAAAAAAATCTATATTTGTAAACGACCTAAACTAACTTAGAATTATTGAATGAAACGTATACTTGTCACAGGAGGTGCCGGGTTCATTGGTTCTCACTTATGCGAAACACTTCTCATCGCCGGGCATGAGGTTATTTGTCTTGATAATTTTTTTACAGGTTCCAGACAAAATATTGTTCACCTGATTGAAAATCCCTATTTTGAATTAGTCCGCCATGACGTAATCCAGCCTTTTTATGCTGAGGTGGATGAGATTTATAATCTTGCATGTCCTGCATCTCCAGTCCACTACCAGTATAATCCCATCAAGACAATCAAAACCTCAATGATGGGATCTATTAATATGCTTGGATTGGCAAAACGTGTTCGTGCAAAGATTCTTCAAGCCTCGACTAGCGAAGTTTACGGGGATCCTGAGATTCATCCTCAGCCTGAAACCTATTGGGGACATGTCAATCCTAACGGAATACGCTCATGTTACGATGAAGGTAAACGGTGTGCTGAAACACTTTTCATGGATTATCACAGACAAAATAATGTGAAAATTAAGATAATCCGGATTTTTAATACGTATGGACCAAGAATGCATCAGGACGATGGCAGGGTTGTATCAAATTTTATAGTACAGGCACTTAAAGGTAAGGATATTACGATTTTCGGAGACGGTTCGCAAACCAGAAGCTTTCAATATGTCGACGACCTGATTACAGGCATGACAAAGATGATGGACTCGCCGGACAGTTTTATAGGACCTGTAAACATTGGCAATCCATTTGAATTCAGAATAATAGATCTTGCAAAAAAAGTTATCGACATGACAGGATCACATTCAAAAATAATCAATCTGCCTCTTCCTGAAGATGATCCTAAACAGAGGCAGCCCGATATTAACCTGGCATTAAAAACACTGAACTGGTCTCCCGTGATCAATCTTGAAACCGGGTTGGTAAGGACAATCGAGTATTTTAAAAACGAACTTAAGCTTGATAAATAATTAGTGTAAAGAATTATCTTTAATTAGTTTTACTGAATTGATGCAAGGGCCCATGTACTCAAATACTTTAAGCAGAGAAACCTTAAGAAAGCGTCGTATTAAATTCTGGTACTTTATTCTTGGTATTGTAATTTGCATCATCTTTTCAACAGCCGGAGAAAAGGTAATAACATACACATCATCAGATAAATACTGTATGTCGTGTCATGTTCATCCGGTTCCTGAACAAAACTGGAAACTGTCGACTCATTATGATAACAAGTCAGGCACGATAGTTCATTGTGTTGACTGCCATCTTCCTCCGAAGGGACATGGATATCTGACCGGAAAGGCAAAACATGGCATCAAAGACGTTTATGGCTATTTTTTTAAGGATAGTGCAAGCATAAACTGGGAAGAGAAGAAGTTGCTTGAAAAAGCCAGGGGTTTTGTTTATGAACAATCATGTCTCGTCTGTCATCAGAATTTATTTCCTGTTACTCTTTCTGTTGACGGAAACAACGCGCATCTTTTTTACACCACAAGCAAAGAAAAGCTGAATTGTATAAACTGTCATCTCTATGTCGGACACTTCGATAAGTATATGAAGCATCAGAAAAATGTAAATTTCGGAGTGACCGAATCTGCTTCAACTGTACTTTTTACGGAGGCTGCAAAAGTTGACAAATTTGAAGCTTTTACAGAAAAAATTCCCGGTACAAATGTATCCTTCGATATGGTAGCAATATCTGGAGGGTCGTTTAATATGGGTAGCCCCGATGATGAACCACTTCGCAAACCCGACGAAGGACCGGTTCATAAAGTGACTGTTTCTCAGTTCTGGATGGGAAAAGTTGAAGTGACGTGGGATGAGTATCTTGCCTTCTTTAAAGCAACTTCTTCGCAGGGGAGAACTGAAGGACAGGTAGTTAAGAATAAGAATGTAGATGTAATATCCGGAGCGACACCTCCATGGGGTGCCCCGGATCAGGGATGGGGCAAAGGTTCAAGACCTGCCATTACAATGTCATGGCATGCCGCTGATGTCTATTGCCACTGGCTTTCAAAAGTTACCGGCAAGAAATACAGGCTTCCAACTGAAGCTGAATGGGAATATGCCTGCCGTGGAGGAACCACAACACCATATTACTTTACCGGTGATCCGAAGAAATATACATCACAGGGTTTTTTCAGAAAATTATTCAAACCAGATACAGCCAATATAGCAGCACTGGTTGTTTACAAGGTCAATAGTTCATCCAGAACGGAAGAACCTTCATTTGTAAAAACCAATCCGTTTGGATTAAAAAACATGTCGGGAAACGTAGCCGAATTCTGTTCTGACTATTATTCTCCTGATGAATACAAAACTGACAGTGTCCGGATAAATCCGTCAGGCCCTTTGGCCGGTCAGGAAAGAGTTATCCGGGGCGGATCATTTAAAAGCGATGCAAAAGATGTGAGGAGCGCAGCACGTGATTTTACCAAAACAAAATCATGGCTTGTTACAGACCCGCAGATGCCCAAGAGCATATGGTGGTACTCCGATTGTATTGATGTTGGATTCAGGGTCGTTTGTGAGCCGGATAGCATTTTGAAAAAATAAGACTGTTCAAATAAATATTACAATGAAAAATGTTGACAGAAGAAAATTTCTTGGAACAACTGCCCTTGCAGGAATTGGTTTGTTAGGAGCAGGAGCGATTCTGAACAGCTGCAAGAGATCGTCTGAAACTAAAGAACTTGGGCTGCCGCCAATATTAAAAGGTTCGCCAAAAGGCAAAAAGCTCAAAGCCGGGCTGGTAGGTGCAGGGGCAAGGGGCACAGGGGCAGCTATCAATTTTATAAGTGCAGGCCCGGATTGTGAAATAATAGCATTGGCTGATGTTTTCCAGGATAAGATTGATGCCTGTCGTCAAAGATTCGCATCATTTAATTTGCCAATACCTGCTGAAAACTGCTTCGTCGGTTTTGATGCCTACAAGAAGTTAATGGCAATCGTTGACCTTGACGTTGTTATCCTGGCTACTCCCTGTAAATTCCGCCCCGAACATTTTCTGGAAGCAGTGATGAATAAAAAGCATGTTTTCATGGAAAAACCGGTCGCAGTTGATCCGGTCGGGATACGTTCAGTTATTACAACTGCCCGGAAAGCCCAGGCAATTGGACTTTGTGTTGTCACAGGAACACAACGCAGACATCAGGAAGATTACATTGAGTGCTATAAACAGGTTACAGGTGGAGCTATCGGCAGGATAACTTCAGCAAAAGCTTTCTGGAATCAGGATCATGTCTGGTTCAGAACACGCGAACCGGGCTGGAACGATATGGAATATATGATCCGTAACTGGAATAATTTCTGCTGGCTGGGCGGCGACCATATTCTTGATACTCATGTACATAATATTGATGTTATTAATTGGTTCATGGGCAAACACCCTGAAAAAGCGATCGGTTACGGAGGCCGGGCCAGAAGAGTGACAGGAGACCAGTATGACTTTTTCAGTGTTGATTTTGATTATGGAAATGGAATAAGCTCTCATAGTATGTGCCGGCAGATTGACAGCTGCGCTAATAGTACGGGCGAATTCATAGTCGGAACTGAAGGTTACACTAACTGTCAGGACACTATCTGGGATCTCGACGGGAAAGTGAAGTGGACCTTTGAATACCCCAAAGATGAAAATGGCAATTCAACTAAAACATTGAAAATTCCTGCATATGTTCAGGAGCATATGCATCTGGTATATGCAATCAGAACAGGCAGTTATGTTAATGAAGGGGAAGAGACAGCCGTATCAACGCTAACGGCAATTATGGGGAGAACAGCTGCTTATACTGGCAGATTAATTGGCTGGGATGAAATATTGAAATCTGACATGGATCTCGGACCTAAAGAGATTAAATTTGGTCCTGTTGATATGGTATTTGAAACTCCTGTTCCGGGTACTCCTGTAACAGTATGATCATAGAAATTCTTTAATCTTCAAAAAAATACTGACATGGCAAGCAAATCATCAAGAAGAGATTTTGTTAAGAGGTCAGCTACGGCTATAGCTGGCGCATTTGTGCTTCCAAATATAATCCCCTCCTCCGCTCTTGGGCTGGGAGGCAAAACTCCTCCCAGCAACAGGATTGTTATGGGTCAGATCGGAACCGGATCGCAGGGGACGAGCAATATGAGAGACTTCATTAAACTGAAAGACCAGGTTCAGTTCGTAGCCCTCTGTGATGTCGACGCAAAACGTCTGGCAGCCACAAAAGAAATGGTCGCCAAGACAAATAACAACAAAAACTGCAGAACTTATGGTGACTTCAGGGAATTCCTTGAAAAAGAAAAACTAGACGCAGTCTCAATTGCTTTGCCTGATCATTGGCATGGAATAATCTATACTGAGACAGTAAATAAAAAGGTTGATGTCTATGGAGAAAAGCCAATTTGCCGTACAATAAATGATGGAAAAGTAATTGTCAGTGCAGTCAAAAAGAATAATATAATATGGCAAACCGGAAGCTGGCAGCGTTCTCAGGAAAACTTCCACCGGGGTGCAGAACTCGTTATTAATGGGAGAGTTGGAAAGATTAAACTGATTGAGATTGGGTTGCCTGATGGCAGCAGAGGAATCGGAACTCCTCCGGTCCAGGAAGTGCCAAAAGAGCTAAACTGGGAAATGTGGCTCGGACCATCTTTAAAAGTTCCATTCAGAGGCGTATATCATTGGGACTGGCGCTGGATACTCGATTATTCAGGAGGTCAGCTTACTGACTGGGCAGGTCATCATATTGATATTGCAAACTGGGGAGCCGGACTGGAGCATACAGGGCCCTTTGAAATTACCGGGGAAGGGTTTTATCCTAACGAAGGAATTTTCAATGTCCCGGTTGAGTACGACATTCTGTGCAAATATGCTAACGGTATTGAGATGAGAGTTGCAAATGCATCGCGTTATCCAATGGGAATGGGTACTACGTGGTATGGCGATCTCGGATGGCTTCATGTAGACAGGGGAGGGAAGATTTCCGCTTCCGATCCAAAAATACTTGAAGAGAAAATTGGTGATAAAGAGATACACCTGTACAAAAGTGAAAATCACTGGCAGAACTTCATTGATAGTGTTCGCTCAAGAAAACCTGCGATTGCCCCCATTGAAGTTGCTTTCAGGGCAATTTCCGTTGCACTGCTGGGCGAAATAGCGATGACAACCGGTCAAAAGATAAAATGGGATCCTGAAAAGGAAGAGATTATCGGAAATCCGGTTGCGAGCCGTTTACTAAGTCGCCCTTATCGCAAACCATGGACATTACCAACTGTTTAAAAAGAATTTGAAATGAAAAAACAATACATAATACTGCTGATTGTTGCCGGATTATTATCTCTTTTTGCTGCTTGTAAAAAGGAGGCAACCTATAGAACTCTTATTATAACGGGTCAGAATAATCATAAATGGAAAGAAAGTTCGCCTATCCTGAAAACAATACTGGATGAAACTGGTTTATTCACTTGTGATATAGCTATCTCTCCTGAAAAAGGAGGCGATATGAACAAATTCAATCCGGATTTTTCCAGATACAAGCTCGTTGTGCTGGATTACAACGGCGAGTCATGGTCAGAGAAAACTAAAACCGCATTTGTGAATTATGTCAGTAGTGGGGGAGGTGTGGTAATATACCATGCTTCCGATAACTCATTTCCGAACTGGAAGGAATACAATGAAATTTGCGGACTTGGTGGTTGGGGAAACCGTAATGAAAAATCAGGTCCCTACATTTATTATAAACGGAATGAATTAATAACAGATACTTCTGCCGGGATAGCTGGTTACCATAACAAAAGGCATGAATATGAAGTAAGGATCAGAAATACTGCTCATCCAATTACCAAAGGATTGCCGGTGAGATGGATGCATGGCAATGATGAACTTTACAGCAAACTTCGCGGACCTGAAAAAAATATGGAGATTCTTGCAACAGCTTATTCCGATACTGCCGGGAAAGGAACAGGAAGAGATGAACCCTTACTAATGACAATAAAATATGGTAATGGAAGAATCTTCCATACTGCAATGGGACATGCCGATTCTTTGGGCGGACCGGCTATGCATTGTGCAGGTTTCATTGTTACCCTCCAACGTGGAGCCGAATGGGCCGTAACAGGAAATGTGACACAAGCAATGCCTTTTGATTTTCCTAATGCTGCAGGTGTCGTGCTCAGACCCGATTTCAAAGCGCCTACACTTAATGACGATATAACGAATATTGTAAACTATGATCTGGGTAAAAGCACAAAATACTATACGGATTTCCAGGCTAATATCCGAAAAGCATCGGGAGATTCCCTGAAGCTGCTGACATATGAAAAGATGATGGTTGATATTCTTAAAAATCCAAAAGCAAGTGTTGAAGCAAAGAAACTAATGCTCCGGGAGTTAAGCTGGATGGGTTCCGGATATTGTGTTCCTGTTGTTAAAGAGCTGGTTTCAAATGCAGATTTAAAAGATGAAGCTGATTTTGCATTGGCAAGACTTCAGCCCACCAAATGATCACCCCCTTCCCGGCCTTCCCCCCAGGAGGGGAAGGAGTAAAATCAAGCATTTTTTAAGTCCCTCCCTCTTGGGGGAGGGATTTAGGGAGAGGTTAAAAGAATGATATTGAACTGGTTATGTTATTAAGTACCTTGTTATGCTTTCATTGGTAGTACCCATATTTAATGAAGAGAAGCTGATAGATGAACGGGTCAACCGGACAGTCTCTGCAGTCGAATCTTTTTCTTCAGATTATGAGGTGATTTTTGTTGATGATGGCAGCACCGATAATAGTCTGAACAGCTTGCTTTTACATCAACAGAAAAACAAAAGGCTTAAAGTCCTCGCTTTGTCAAAAAACTTCGGTCATCAGGCTGCATATACTGCCGGACTGGAATTTACAAAAGGCGATCTTGTAGCGATGATGGACGGAGATCTTCAGGACCCCCCTGAAATACTGTATGATTTGTATCAAAAAATAATTAATGATGGATTCGATATTGTCAGCGGGAAAAAAACCGGGCGGAAGGGTAAACGGAATCGTAATTTTTATGCCTTCCTTTTTCATCTCCTCTTCAAAAATATTGGGGAAATTGAAGCGATGGAGAATTCCGGAAATTTTTCGATGATGACCCGTGAAACAGTAAATGAATTGCTAAAGATGAAGGAGAAAGTACGTTATCTGCCTGGTCTCAGAACGTTTATCGGGTTTAAACAGGGGTATGTTGAATTTGTCCGTGATGATCGTTTTGAAGGTAACCCGAAAATGAGTTTCAGAAAACTGTTTATGCTGGCAACTGATGCAATTTTTTCATTCTCAAAGTTTCCTTTACGTTTATGTCTGATTCTTGGTACTACAGGAACAGTTGTTTTTATGCTTGCCGGCATTTACGTGCTTATTGCAAAAGTCTGCGGTTTTGCTATAACTGGCTGGTCTTCAACTTTGCTTAGCATCTATTTTCTGGGATCAATCCAACTTGTTTTCCTTGGAGTTCTGGGAGAATATATTTATCGTAATTATAAGGAATCTCAAAACAGACCAATCTATTTCGTCAGGAAGTTCTATGACAGTTGTTCAGAAAAATAAATGGAAGAGAAGAGGTTAAAATATATCTTCCTGTTTTGTTCGGCTCTGCTTCTTGGTCTGATGCTTCTGATGAGCAGAAATGCCGGCGTTACCTGTGACGAAGTCCTTCATTATAATCAATCTGTCTCTGTTTATAATTATTATGCCTCACTGGGGAAAGATCAGGCTGCTCTGAACACTCCTGTAACACATCTTCAGTATTATGGTCAGTCATATGATAACCTGGTAACAATTCTTATCAGGTGGTTTAAGATTGATGATATATACATGTTTCGTCACATAATGAGCACCATCGCAGGCTGGCTTACAATTTTCATTACAGCATTATTTGCAATGTGGATATCAGGATATGGAGCCGGAATAATTGTGATTTTTCTTTTTGCAGTTTCTCCTACATTCCTTGGTCACGCCCAGAATAACCTCAAAGATATTCCATTTGCCATGGGTTATATTGCCGGTATCTATTACATACTTAAATTTCTGTACTCAGAATCAGGAAATTCCGGAAGAAATATTCTTCTTCTTATTATAAGCATGGCTTTTTGTATAAGCATCAGGGCAGGGGGATTGGTTCTGATATGTTACCTTTTCCTGTTCTTTTTTCTCTATTGGCTCTTTAAATATCTGAAAGAAAGGCGTGTAGATATCCGGGAGATTAAGAATAAAATAATCTGGTCTGTAATAATTTCTGTCACTTCATATTTTCTCAGCATCCTTTTATGGCCCTATGCCCTTCAGAATCCATTTCTTAATCTCTGGAAATCATACCGAGTTATGGTCCAATTCCCTGATACTTTCCGTCAGCTTTTTGAGGGAAAAGTTGAATGGTCTGATTTTATGCCATGGTATTATTTGCCTGAATATATTGCTATTACAATTCCAATAATTGTCTCTTTAGGATTAATACTGTTCATAATCTTTTCAAAAAGAGTTTTCAGTTCGAGTAAGTCTTTTATTTTTTGTTGCCTGATCTTTTCAATACTCTTTCCTGTGGTTTTTGTTATTGTAGAAAAATCAAATCTCTATAGCGCCTGGAGGCAGTTTCTTTTCATCTATCCGGCAATAGTTATATTGGCATCAATCGGATTCCTACAGTTATTTCAGGTCATTAAAAACAAATATTTGTCCTGGGCGTTAATTGTTTTAATGGCAGTGTTTTCCATCAATCCTCTGAAATTCATGATATTAAATCCTGAATATTCTTATATCTATTATAATCAGCTTGTTGGAGGCCTTAAAGGAGCTTATGGCAGATATGAAACAGATTATTATTTTGTTAGTCTGAAAGAGGGTTCGGAATGGCTTATAAACTACCTTAAAGAAAAAAAGATCACAGAACCGATAAAAGTAAGGGCCAATTTTTCAGTAAAATGGTTTTTCAGGAATCATCCTGAAATTCATAACGATTATTTCAGGTTTGAGGAGAGAAGCCAGTACGATTGGGATTATGCCATAATTACAAACAGATATATTCCTCCATTTCAGTTAATTAATAAATTTTGGCCCCCGGAAAATGCAATAAAAATTATATATGCTGATCAAGTGCCTGTCTGTGCTATTCTTGATAGAAAATCGAAGGACGATTTTTATGGATATGAGGCTTTGCAAAACGGCAGAACCAAAAATGCACTGAAATTCTTTGAACAGGCTTTGAAGATAAATGATAGAGATGAAATGATTTATTATAATTTTGCAACGGCATTATTTGATGACGGTCAATTTGAAAAGGCAGATACGGCATTAAAGAAATGTCTGGAAATTAATCCGGATTTCGACCTTGCTTTAATGTATCTAGGAAATATTGCGGCTGCACAAAACAAAACAGATGAGGCAGTTGAATATTATAAAAAAGTAATAAACGTAAACCGGAAATACATTGAAGCATATGTGGAGTTATCAAAACTTATTGCAGATAAGGATGTCTCTAAAGCACGTACCCTTTTAAGAACATGCCTGACTTTGAGTCCGCGTTACAAACCTGCAATTATTGCCTTAGCTGATACATACAGGCTTTCAGATCCGGAGATTGCAAAAAAATATGATGATCTGGCAAATAGTATTAAACAATAAAGCGTTAATAAAAATGAAACCCTCATGCATTGAAATTCACAAAAGAATATGAAAATTCTTGAGGGTTCCATTCGAAACGATTTAATTTACAATAACATAACTAATTTATTTTCGAATGAAAAAAGCAATTTTAATCTTATCGTTGGCTGGTGCTCTTATGACGGTTAATTCATTGAAGGCAATATCGCAGGATAAGCCGAAGCCAAAAAAAGATACTGTTAATATGGATACCGATGCCAAACCAAAATTTTATTATGCAGTTGAGGATGACAAAGCAAAACCACCTCTCAAAAAAAGTGGTGGGTCCACAGCAACCATTGTTATGATAGCCGGCGCTGCGGTAATAATCGGTATTACAGTTTTCTTCCTTCTGAAAAAGAAAAAGAAGTAACTTCTAAGTTTGCTTTTCAGATTGTAACCCAGGTATTCCCGTTTTTATTGGAATTGACAACAGCGTGTATGAACTTCATACCACGAACTCCATCATGCACCGTTGGAAATTCGCCAGGGTTGAAAGCTTCACCTCTGATTGATTTTGCCATACCTTTATAAATATTAGCTACAGCTTCATATATCCCTTCCGGATGACCGCATGGCATTGTATGACTCTTTTCTGCAAATTCTGTATTATAACCGTGAGCTGGTTTGAATACTTTAACAGGCTCAGAATCGCTTAACATGTACAGATAATTCGGATTTTCCTGGCCCCATTTCAGACTTGCTTTAGAACCATAAACTGCAATTGTCAGGTTATTCTCTTCCCCGGTTGCAACCTGGCAGGAACGAATCACTCCTTTTAGTTCTTTATCAAAACGGAGCATGACAGTACCGTCAAGATCAAGCTGGAAACCTTCTTTAACAGGGTTAAGATCAGAAAGTACCTGCCTGATCTCAAGACCTGTCGTGTATTCGATCAGGTTGAACGCATGGACGCCAATATCACCCATACAGCTGCTGGCTCCGGATTGTTTTGGGTCGAAACGCCAGACCCCTGTTATGCGGCTGCCGGCTCCATGGATTATTGAATTCACCCATCCCTGGTAGTATTGGGCATCAATCCGCTGGATAGTTCCCAATGCTCCACTTGCTATCAATTCTCTCATCTGGCGAACCATCGGGTAGCCGGTATAGGTATGTGTCAATGCAAATGTGAGTTTATTTTTCCGGACCAGGTGTTCAAGTTCGATAGCTTCCTCTACAGTCATTGTCATGGGCTTTTCACACATGACATGGAAATTATTTTCAAGCAGCATCCTGGCAAATGGATGGTGGAGATAATTTGGTGTAACAATTGACACCATCTCAATCCTTTCTCCTGCCGGAAGAGCGAGTTCACCATTTATGAGTGATTCAACACTTTCGTAACAGCGTTTTAAATCAAGTCCCTGCTGACTGGCAAATTCCTTGCTCTTATCATAGTCGACATCAAACACACCTCCAACAAATTCATAATCGTTGCAGATTCTTGAAGCGCGTCGATGAGCATCTCCGATGAAAGCTCCAATGCCTCCGCCGATCATTCCCATTTTAATTTTTTTCATAGTATTTTTGTAATAAAAATATTATTATAAAAGTCTAATAATTAATGTATTGCCAGTTCGTTTAACCCCTAGCGGCTGTCGAAAGGGGGTAAAATTATAGCTTTTTTACTTTGTGTTCCTTAGTGTTGTACTTTGTGATCCTTTGTGGTTCAATGATTTAGGTTTAACCACAAAGGCACACTAAGGTTTACACGAAGGTTCACAAAGGACTTTTTCAACATCCCCGATAGGGGGTTAAACTTTCTTCCTTTTTAAAAAATAGAGGTAAGTAAAGGCAACAATCAATATGCATGGAACAATTGCGACATATAGTAAGGTATGAGCGCCTCCACTAAGTTGCACTTGTGCCCATGTTGCTGCTTCTTTTGTTCCGGCTGCTGCTAATTTTAAAACTGTTAGAGTCTGACCTGCAGGAATTGCTGCGGCTGTCTGCGCATCAAATATTGCACCCAAAACAGGCTGGGCAATAGCACCTCCAAGGAATCCTATTCCACCCATGATTGCAAGACCTAATGCTCCGCTTGTCGGGATATTCTCTGAAACAAATCCAAGCATTGATGGCCAGAAAAATGCTACACCAAGAGCGAAAACTGCAGCAGCAGCGAAAACCATGCCTCCACTCGTATATCCAAGAAGAAGGAGACCTGCAAATGCCAGTATTGCTGAAACGAGCAATATAACAGTTGATTTGAGGTTGTGAATAAGTGTTCCACCAAACTGCCTTGTAACAGCCATTATTCCTGATATCCATACCAGTAGAAGAATAGGATTGTGTGAAACGTTAGACAATAATGCAGCTATCCACTGATTTGTTCCAAGCTCCGTTGAGGCAGTAAGAAGCATGCAGAAGGCCATGAAAAGGAACAGTGGACTTACACAGGCTTTCAACATATCTTTATAAGTGAAACCAGACACAACACGTTCTGTCTGAGGAAATTGCTTATTAAGGAACATGTATCCATACGCGAGCGTCGGCAGTAGCATCATACCCATAGCCCACCTCCAGTTGGAAAGTCCAATATTATTAAACAGGTATACAACCAGCCCACCAATCACTATTCCGGTAGGAAACCAGGCATGAAAACGGTTCAGACGGCGGGTCTTTTCTTCAGTGTACATGCTTGTAATAAGAGGGTTACATGCAGCTTCCACACTTCCATTAGCTACACCTATAAAAAGTGTTGAAATGAATAAAGTCCAGAACCCTGTAGCGATGATGGTAAAAATTATACCAACAACATGACAAAAAAATGCAATCGTAACAATTCGTCCGATACCTATAATATCAACCAGCGGGCCACCTAAAAACATTGCCAGGGTAAAGCCCCAGAAGGCCGTACCTACAATCCAGCCGACCTGAGTATGGGTCAGATGGAACTCTGTTGCCCATGATTCCACGAAAGAGCCTCTCGTTGCAAAAGCAAGTGCTGTGACGACTAATGCAACACAACTAGCATTAAATAAACGGGTTTTATTAACAGCCTCCATAATTAGGTTTTTAAAATGGTTTAGTATCTAAACAATTATTTGATAATTTAATCTGTTTACTTTTCAAAAGCAGCATCAAAAGCAATATTTGAGGCTGGAAAATCAATGGCACGGACAAATTCGCACGCCTCTTTTGCTCCATGTTCCCTGTCCATGCCGCTGTCTTCCCATTCAACCGAAAGAGGGCCATTATATCCAATACTGTTAAGAGCTCTGATTATTTCCTCAAAATTTATATTTCCACGTCCCAGACTCCTGAAATCCCAGTAACGGCCTCTTGTTCCGAATTCTGTATGACCTCCGAATACACCTGCTTCTTCAGCTCCTTCCGACCAACCTACATCTTTCATATGAACATGGAAGATTTTTTCACCAAAGGCATAGATAAATTTCACATAATCAACTCCCTGGTAACCAAAGTGTGAAGGATCGTAGTTAAAGCCAAATGCAGGATGATTATCTATTGCTTTCAATGCTTTGCGTGCAGAAGTTATGTCGAAAGCAATCTCTGTCGGATGAACTTCAAGGGCAAAACGGATTCCCAACTCCTGGTACTTGTCAAGTATCGGTTTCCATCTGGATGCGAATTCAGAAAAACCATTCTCGATCATCGACACCGGTACAGCGGGAAAAGAGTAGTTCAGGTGCCATATCGGACTACCTGTGAAGCCATTTACCACCTTAACGCCCAGTTTTTTAGCTGCCTCAGCAGTTCTGATCATTTCCTGGGCGGCACGCTTCCTGACACCTTCCTGTTCACCATCTCCCCATACATAGCCGGGCAGAATACTCTTGTGCCGCTCATCAATTCTGTCAGTGACAGCCTGACCGACAAGATGATTTGAAATAGCAAATACTTTCAATCCATATCTGGCAAGCATCTCTTTCTTTGCCTTGCAGTAGTTATCATCTGCTTTGTCAACTTCAAAATGGTCGCCCCAGCAGGCAAGCTCAAGACCATCATAACCAAAGCTTTTTGCTTTCTGGCATACGGTCTCTAAAGTCAGGTCGGCCCACTGGCCGGTAAAAAGTGTAATGGGTCTGTTCATATCGCTATTATTTATAGGTTCATTTTTTTGTAAGATGATATTTGTTCCAATTAAAGTCCGAAGCCCGACGCCTAACGCCTGACGCCTGTATTTATCACAGATTTAATAAAGCAACGGATCTATATACCGTTTCCTGATTAAAATTAATTACTATTAATTTATAACAAGTGTATAAAACTTTGAGGTAAAAAGCAAGTTCTGTATGCTGTTTTTAAACAAGATATTTAGCCTGGAAATTAATATCTTTTAAATGTATCTTTGTTTTTGCAATGTGAATGTATTTTGTCACAATTGAAGGGGTAGAATATGAAATTTAAAGGAGATTCTTCGCTTCACTTCGTTACGCTCAGAATGACAGTTACTTATGTTTTTGAGGTAGGGGGTGGATGGAGGCACCGCCTCCATCCACCCCCTACCGACCCTCTGACTCACTAATCAATTGT
>Ga0182021_10004885_pt1 | contig 15811 bp, 9 predicted proteins | sample 612E3MmetaG_FD_120493 | JGI IMG/M metagenome (GOLD analysis project Ga0182021, IMG submission 120493) | Permafrost microbial communities from Stordalen Mire, Sweden - 612E3M metaG (Illumina Assembly) | ecosystem: Environmental > Terrestrial > Soil > Wetlands > Permafrost | place: Sweden... | reverse complement strand
TAACTGCTCCATCCATTGTGGCTGATAACTTTTAGCAGCTTTTTGAGATAAAGTCGGGGTTCCCTTTAAAAACTCAGGATTTTCTGTAGAATACGGCCAGGCTTCGCTGCCTGGCAAAGGGATTTTCCATGGCTGAATCCGAATGACAAGAGTGATCGATGTGGCTCTGTTCACGTCGATAATCTCACCGTCGCATTTCATAAGACCACCCTGAGTAGTTATCCGCACAACACCATCGTAACCGCCTTTTCCGTTTACATAGACGTTGTGACAGGTAATCAAACCGTTAGAATGTACAATGCTTGAATCGATCAGCTTATTGCCAATTTTTTCCATATACAGTTTACAGGTGAGCCCTGACTTCGGACCAGCCAGCTGGAGGACAATAACATTGTCTGTACGAGACACGAACATTCTTCGGAAAAAATCACCCTCTTCCGTGTGCCACTGTACACGAACTTCACCTGTGGAGAAGTCTTCGATACGGGCATATTCTGTTATATCACTTACAGCTGGATGATCAATTGTAAGCAAAAATCCGGGATGGAACGGATCGGTCCACACCAAATTGCCATCCCAGCCCTGCTCCTTTGCCTTTTCCAGGAAAAATTGATGGCCTGCACCGTAACCTTTTTCGCCGATTATCCGGCGCATTTCTGGAAGAAAAGCACCCACGTCAGGTACAATTTCTCGCGAGCCAAGTGGCAGCCAAAGCTTGCAGTGGTTGACAATCAGTGTGTCTTTTACCGGATTGCCAGCCAGTAAAGCGCCCATGATCCCATTTCCGGAAGCCAGAGAGTCTTCCCATTTTGTTGCAGCAGCGGTGCTCACGGTTCCATGTTTTGGCATTAACGCGGTGGTGTCAGCCACCGCAGTGACCGGTAACCTATCAGATTGCAAACCTGCTTTTCCTGTGAGCAGGCTGCTGTTATGAAGGTTTATAAGGTCAGCGCCGAAACTGTCACCGGGAAACTTTGTTGTCAAAAATGGGATTCCGAAGGCCGAGGCAGAGACAATAGTTGCAGCTGCCTTTCCCGAGTTAAGAAGAAATTTACGTCGGCTTATTTTTAACTTATTGTTAATTCCTGCCCGGAGTGTGTTTCGTTCTTTTTTCATCATTTATTTCATTTAATATCAGGTCAATAAAGGCCGCTCTTTATAAGTTCACAGATTATATGTTTTATCCCTTATTAATTAAAATAAGGCATCCAGATCTAACGAAATTTAAGTACATGAACATCAAAAGCCCCAAAATTCAAGGTACATTTTTTATTCGTTACAGGTAAATCGTATACCTTATCTACTTTATTCAGATTTAAATCAATATTGGATTGGCGGTTGGTCTTATAATCAGGGTCATCAACATTAACTGAATTGTCCTCAAATAATACTTCAATGCCGGTGGAATTTCTAATAACCGGATTGGCTACTTTACTAAAGTCTAATGGAACATTAAATAAAAAGAACGGAGTCGGGTTTGAAATTATCATTATGCAGCTTTCCCCATTTGTTCTGATAGAATATCGTAATCCAAACCTTTCATCATTCGCACCTTTAAATATCTGATAAGAAGGCACAACAGGCCACCATTCATTAAATAAACCTTTCGAATTTGCAATGGTAATTGTATCAATATGCGAAAGATATTCTGAACACGCAGGCAGAATACCGTATTTGTCTGGTGTGTTAGTTTTTGAATAAATAATTGTGGCTGGATCGGAGCTTAATAAATTACAGTTTTTTAAATAGGCCAGTTCACTAATGAGATGTCTGAGAAACCTGTCATAATAATTTGGCAAATTGCTGCTCCCATCTGAATTGCGTATAAATCTATCAGGATTACCTTCATTATTGAAGTTTGCCTGTCTTGTAGCATCGTCATACGGAAGACCAAAATCGTCAGGTTTTGCATACATTTCGTTCAAATCGTAAAACACAACACCCTTAACTCCATGTATTATTGATGTGTATACATTAAACCATGCCAGATCAAAATTTGGATTTGTCCCTGGTAATAAAGTAGCTGTATGGGCGACAGCAAAAGTCCAGTCGACGTTTTTTGTGGATACTTCCCTTGCAACATCAAATTCAGCGTAGACATCCTTAAAATATAGTTTTTCGTAATCAATATTATCAAATTTCCATAAATAGCTGGAAGCCTGAGATAAATCAGAACTATTAAACTTATTATACTGTCGTGAATAATAGCCGGCATCGTAACATGCATCGAATCTGCTTGCCATCTTCAAATAGTCCTGTGCATAACTTGCATTGCCGGTTTTATAATTGTCATATCCGATATTCTGACCATGTGTTCCAGGAGCAATAATTAGTTTTTGTTTGTTATCGCTTGTTTTTAACTGATCAAATTTTATGAATTGCTCCTCCGCCGCTGCGAGAGGTATAAGAGTATGTCCGTAATAATTGGTATCTCCAATCGGAGCCCATCTGTCAGGTCGTACATTTACAATACCATTTTTATTAGTGTAAGGGAAGGGAGAAATAGGATTATATTCTCCAATCATTGTATGTCCCCATATTATATCTCTGTATGGTGTTACATTATAAACATCATTAAATGCCCGTAAAATATTGAGATAATAGCCATCCCATGTATCAGCGTCTCCCAGATCCCATATGTTTTTATTCCTGGCGGCATCGCCTTTATAATCTACCTTGTATGCAAAATCATTAAATGATGTCATGGCCTGCATTCCATGATTGCCAATCAGTATAATTAAATCTTTAAATTGTTGTTTTGTAGCAATAAAAGGTTCGTACATCCGGATAAGATTAAATCCGTCTTCTTTTAATATTCCAAAAACACTTGAATATTTTGTCGAACCAGGGGGATTATAGACAGAGGTTACGTATCCACTTGAACTTCTTGTCTGACCACCGGCAATTATTCCAATTTTAAAATCATTTGTCTGAGCATTTAATAATGGTCCTGTCATTAATGAAAACCATACATATACTAAAGAAAGGAGTTTTGCTTTCACTGCCAGGCTGAAATTAAATTGATCCTCAATATTCATTAATACATTTATTAATATTCAGAGTCACATTGAGACTTCCATTCGTAATATAGGTCTTGTTCTACATCAAAGTGAAGTTTTTACCAGTTTCAATTCAATTAACTGCAGCATCAGGTCTGAGATAAGCTCGCTGGTGTAGGGAGAGCCTTGCCATTCAAATCCACCTTTTCTCTCCAGCCATGGATCTGCAATTGCCTCGGTTATGGCACCACGATAAGGTCCTTCTGTTACCTGTGTAAAAAAATTTAGCTGCATCACTCTATTTTTCAGGGAATCAAATAACGGGTTATTTGTTTTTTTGTACAATCTGTCCAGGCATTGTATTTTACGATTACCATAATTATAAACAGAGTACTGGTTGAAATGCTGTTGTTCGCTATGTGCACACTGGGTTGGGTTCTTCACCCAGCTCAGCTGTTTCGGACACCAGTACAACAACGCATAATAAACGTTGGCAACAGCATGATCGAGGCAATCCTTATCACCTGTAAGATCATATCTGTTTAACCAGCTCTCGACCACAGCATAAATACTATCCTGTTCAAAATCTTCGGGAGGAAGATCAGGGTGCATCCCTGTGTACCAGAATCTACCCTCCACATTCTTCCGCAGAAATTTTTCCAGATCAAGACTCAGCTTATCATATCGAGCATCTCCTGTAATTTTGGCGATAATAGGGAAGCCGACAAGTGAACGTGCACAAACCACTGACTTAGATTTCTTCCCCGTTCCGATCTCTACCGTTTGAGGAAGTCCGCCATCCGGGTTTTGTTGAGCTACTATCCAGGAGAGTGAGTTAATTGCTGCTTTGTACCAATCCTGACGATCAATTCCCTCTTTCTCTTTCACAAGTTGCCAGGTTTGCAGAATATAACGCGATGACCAGAGATTCATGTCCACTTTATAGCCATTATGACCCCAGTCCCAGCTGCAAAAGCCTTCTGCTTCACCATTTTTCCTGAAGTACCAGCTTGTGTGAAACACCCCACTTTCCTGCTGTCCCTTTAATAAATAGTCAATCTGCTGAAAAGCTCGTTCTCTCCACATCTTTTCCCCCGTAATTCCAAACAGAAGATATTCAAAGTAGGCTATATATGGATTGTTCGCAATATAAATAAACGGGGAATTCCGGTGGTGTTCATAACCAATTCCTTCCCGCCAGCTTTGCATATTGCGACGACCTTCTATTGCAATATCAAATGCTTCCTGGGGAGTGCGTATGTATAGTGAATTATCCACCTTGTACTCATTCGTTTTTATCCAGTTTTGCATTATTGTCGAAATAGTTGAAGAAAACTTTCCCGCATCACAAAAAAATAGCTGAAATGGCATCTGATATGGAATTCCTGCCGACAATTTCCCTCCTCCGATACAAAATTGAGGAGGTAGTTCTCCATTTTCAAATCTAAAATCAGTCTTACCGGTCCAGGTCGTTGGATTCAAATAGTCAAACCTGCTATCAATAGAATATAAAACTGTCATCGTTAAATCGGGTTTATAGACGAGAGCTCCAGGTACACCACAATAGCGCATTGGCGATATCACAACCTTTTCACTGTATCCTGCAAAAGGGTAACTTTGTACACGCCATTCATTTGTAAATCCCTCCTGATAGGTAAATTCAACTTCCCACCCTTCCAAATCTTTATCAACTGACCACGAAGGTGTAAACTGTGCAGAAGTCTGCACGGGATCAACCTTCACTTCCATCTCACCACGAAACGTAACACCATCAATATCTATCTGACCCGTTAAGCGGGCAGTATGCGAGTCAATCTGCTTTATTTTTTTCCCATAAACCCATCGAATCTCTCCGTTTTTAATATTTCGAAGGAACATCATCCCCTTAACAGGCTGAGTCTCTATTGTTTTTCCATTTAAAGAGATAGTCCCAAGCCCCCACCCATCAGCAGATTTCAACAGTTGCCATTTTGTATTGACATCATTCTGAAGTAAAATTCCTACATCTGAACCGACCTTTGAGGAACTAAGCATTTTAGTTCCCAAAGAAAGACCGACGGTTGCAAGACCTGTTCTTTTTATAAAATCACGCCTGGTTTGATTCCTTTTATTTTTCATTACAATACATTTTTATTATAAATTAAAAGTCTCATTTATCTTTTAGCCTATTTGAGGTTGTCGCTTACTTCTTATAATTTGTTCGTGCGATTATTGCATTTTTCATTTAGAAGTTTATTTGATTCCAAATCAATTTACGAAATAGCGATCCCGATATAAAAAAGATATAGATAAAACTCATTAATTATTTGATTCTGTGGGTTCCATGGTCAGTATAATAAAACATTTATTAAATTATTGCTTAGACATTAATATTGGTTAACTTTATAAATATAAGCATTTCAGCCGATACATTGAAGTTAAACTTTTAAGATTTAAAAACATGAGGATTTGTATCAAAACCGGCATCTTATTTTTAGTTGCCCTGACTTACATTGCATTATTTTGCTTACAGGCACAAACTCCTGCATCATCAGGTGGAGTGCAAGACAACACTTCAGGCAAAGTGGAATTAATACGCAACTGGATACCTTCCATGGCGGCCAATCCACATCCGGATGCTCAGTGGTTTCATAAGGCAGCCTTTGGTCTGTTCATGCATTGGGGTATAGTCAGCGGTACCCCGAATGGCGAGGCATGGGATATGCGCGTTTATTCTGCTGCCGGAGCAACAATATTAAGGTAGGGTTCTATTGGTCAGGTCCTGACTGGTATCATGCGCGTGAATACATGAGCTACAATTATCCTGAAACCAAAGTTCCGCCATTCTACAACTGGAAGCACGAAAAAGTGGATTTCATCCCGCCAATGCCAGATTCGGTGAGAAATGAAATCAGGAATATCGCCCTGGGCCAGATTCATGAATTACTAACAAATTATGGAAAAATAGATTTATTCTGGACGGACGGCAGACCAGAAGGATTCACTCCTGCCGATTTGCGTAAATTACAGCCTGGTGCTATCTGGGGAAGAGGAGGCGAATACGCTACACCTGAGACCTGGGCCGACATGAAAATGAAATATATAAAGGAGGCTAACAGGCTTGGCTATCCATGGGAATTATGCGACATCGGTAATGGTGGTTCCTGGCATTGGAGCGAAAAGGCAGAGCAAAAAGGCATCAGTGCTGCACAATTAATAACAAACCTTGCAAAGGTGCGGGCACGTGGAGGCAACTACCTCATTAACATTGCACCTCGTCCCGATGGAGAGATGCCACACTGGTTTTATCCGTTGTGCGATCAGCTAGCTGTTTGGATGAAGACAGGTGGGGAGGCAATCTACGATATAAACACCAGTGGCTCTTTCCCATATCCCGACCAATGTGCTCAGCCTGTAACAGTTGGTTCGAATGCCTGGTATGTTTTCCCGGATACAAAGCCAGAAACTTTCAAGCAACCGATTGTTATTAACGATGTGGACAAACCTGCAAGTGTGACCTTATTGCGAAATGGTGCTAAAATACCATTTGAATTTGCCAAACGTACTCTCACTATTAGCATTCCGGTTAACCAACGTACAGATCTGCCGGATGTACTAAAAATTAAATGGACAAAGAAATAATCCACCATTCATTTTGCCAGATGAAAAACCGAATATTTTTACTAATGTTTTTTCCGATCTTGGTTTTTTTCATTTCATGTATAAAAAAACCACACGAAAAATTACAATGGCATCATCCATTGTATATGGCTAATAATGACTACTGGCGGCAGCGGATTCCAGTCAGCATCCGCAATAATATGCACCGGGAGCTTCTCGGTGATCCGGTTGAGATACAGGTTGGAAATAAAAAGGGTCAGGTTCCTCTCATCGGAGTTCCGGCTGAAGGCATTCGTGTTACTACAGCAATTGGAGGCGAGTTAATATTCCGTGTCTCAGACCCTGATGGAAATTTAATAGAAAAAGGGCCGATTCCTGAGAATAGCATCATTGTTTTTCCTGTCGAGTGCGCTGCGGATACCCTGACGACCAATTATATATACTTTAATAATCCTTCAGCATGGGCTATTGGTGATTTCTATAAGACTCACCGTGAGATATATAATGGAGGATTTGAAAAAGAGACTCTCACTGGTCCTTCAGGCTGGGAACTTGACCTGCCGGATGATAATCGTTTGGCGCAGTGGTTTAAAGGTGAAGCTCATAACGGCAATCACTGCATAAAAATCGTTGCTAAATCAGAGATACAACCAGTTCCTTTTGGTGCAAAGCAACAATATCTGCACCTTTTAAGTGGAGTTAGCTATGTTTTAGAAGGATGGATCAAAGCTGAAAATGTTAAGGGAGACGGCCGGCTGGAGGTAATGTTTGGTAATCTGAATTCTGAAGACTTTAAGCTGGGGACTTATAAGTTGAGTGGGGGAACCGGAACATATGACTGGAAAAAAGTAACAGCTGAATTTACTGTTCCCGATAATATAAGCGGAGCGCGCATTCAAGCCCTGATTGAAGGAACCGGAACTGTCTGGTTCGATGATATCAGGCTTACATGCAAGCAGGATTACAACATCGCAGCAACAGTACTTAAACAGGAGAAACTTTCATTGAAAGAAATCGGTAAAACTGATAATTGGTACGATGATAATCCAAACGACAAATACTCATGGCAATCACGGGCTGCAGTCAAAACTATAAACTTCAGCGATCAAATGAGTATTGGAAAACTTGTATGCACTGATATGGAAGGTGTTATCCACCGGCTACATGCTGAATTAGACAAAAACACAGCTATTCAGGTCACAGACGGCATACAGGCAATTCCATACTGCAGGATTGGGAACTATATTTTGTTTCGCCAGGACATTCCGGCCTTTTCAGAAAAAACCAATTATGTCTATTTCAATTCTGAAGATAGATCAGCAGAAAATATTAAAGTAAAAGATGTTAAAAACTTAGCCGATCTTGGACAGAATCTTATCCAGAATCCGGATTTTGAAGGCGGTAACCTGTCAGGCTGGATAGGCATTAATGGAATTGAGAATATAAAAGTCTCAACAGAAAGCAAAGAGGGAGCAGGAAGTGTCGAATTGCAAATAGAGTCAAAAAAGCAGGGAAAAGAGATCGGTCTGGAACAGACCTTGCCTGTTCAGGCTAATAAGTCATATTTGTTCTGTGCATGGATAAAAAGTTCTGACGTTGTCGGTCAGCCGGATTTTCTTACGGGAATCCGGCAAAGGACTTTAAGGGCACAGTTCATCAAAAGAGATGGTAAAGCTGCAGGAAAAATAAACAGGATTGCCGTTAACCCCGATGACTATTCAAATAACGAATGGTCGCAGTTGTTTATGCTTCTCAAGGTCCCGGAAAATGCCGATTCAGTTAAGTTACAGGTTGTCAATGCCTCACATGGTACTGCCTGGTTTGATAATGTAGTATTTGCTGAATTTATCACCGGAGCAACCAGCCCGCTTGCTATTGAACGTAAAGCGGCAAAAGATCTCAAAGAATTAACAGTTTGGCAGGAAGATCCTATTGTTAAAGTATTTCAGGATGATTTGCCTCCGGAAAACCTTAAAGAAGCTTCCATATCAGTTGCCCGAAATGAAGTTGAACCATTACAGTTGGTAATCCGTAGCCCGAAAGAATATAAACAGTTACAAATAAAAGTCATTCCTCCGACAGATCTGAAAGGAAATGAACTTAAACAGATAGAGATAGGTGTAATAGGGTATGTACCGATCAATTATCCTAGTAATTATATAAATGACAGGATAACTCCATATTGGCGCCAAAAAATCCCTTATGGGAATAGCGGATCAGATGGATGGGTTGGTATGTGGCCTGATCCGATTTTACCATTTCAAAAGTTTGAGCTCCCGGCGTTCGTAACTCAACCTGTTTGGATAGAAGTAAAGGCACCAAAAAAGGCCGTTCCCGGGGATTATGCAGGTAAGGTTCAACTGATTCACAATGCTGAAGTTATAAAGGAAGTTCCTTTTAAAATACATGTCAGAGATTTTGAACTTTCGGATAAATCTCATATGGTGGCAGAATTTGATGCACGCGTAAACAACTGGAATTTTATCGGTTCTGCCAAGTCAGAGACTGGCAGGATGAAGGAAATCTGGAAGATGCTGGCAGATCATCGTCTATGTCCCGACGGGGTAACTCCGGCTCCGGCATGGAAGAAAGAAAATGGAAAGATAGTTTTTGATTTTACCGAATTTGACAAATCTGCAGTGTATTATTTCAATGATTTGAAGTTACCCCGTATCTACTCGCCGTGGTTTTTCTATCTCTTTGGATGGGCAAATGTTCCTGAAGAAAAGTTCGGCGAGAAACCCTATCCTGGTGTCTTCCCATATACCGGTGTCGATCGAAGTAAACTGCGGCCGGAATTCAAAAAGGCCTATCAATCAGCTCTTAGATTATATTGGAATCATATGAAAGATAAGGGATGGGCCAATAAGGTTGTATTTTATGTTTCAGACGAACCCTTTACCGATCCTGATGTTACAGCACAGATGAGGGCCCTTTGTAAAATGATTCATGAAGTGGATAAGAAAATTCCGATATATGTCAGTACCTGGTGGTATCGCCCCGAATATGCTGGTTATGTTGATATCTGGGGCGTATCCAATCATGGCGGAGGTTGGGGGCGACCTGTCCCGGTATCAGATTTAATAAAAATCAAGCAGATAGGAGATCGACTTTTCTTTACAACTGACGGGAAAATGTGTACTGATACACCATATCTTGGATTTGAAAGGATGCTCCCTTATTTCTGTTATAAATATGGTGCAGAAGAGTACGAATTCTGGGGATCAAACTGGTATACTTTCAATCCATATGAGTATGGCTGGCATAGTTTCATAAGGCAATCCGATCGTCCCGGTGACCTGTATTGGATTCGTTATCCGAACGGAGATGCAAACTTCATTTATCCCGGCCAACCTATCGGCATTGATTCTATGGTTGCAACCATCAGGTTAAAACTTGCCAGGGAAGGAGTTGAGGATTATGAATACTTATATTGTCTGGATTCTCTTATTTCATTGAGGAGTAAAGAGGGGAAAAATGTTGGTCAGGCAGAAAAAGCTATTGAAAGTGCCAGGAACCTGGTCACCATCCCGAGTGCCGAAGGACGCTATTCTACCAAAAATTTGCCCGATCCTCATAAAGTTTTGCAGGTAAGAGAGCAGGTTGCAGAAGCTATTGAAGGATTATTAAAATAACCGAGAATAAAGTTGAAGAGCTACAATTCATTTCGAACCCTTACGCATTTCACCTTTGATGACAGCCCAGTTCGGGTCTGCCTGGATTATTCCGTTTGTTAAAAGTCCTGCATCGAAATCAACGACCTCTATATGTCCAATCCGGTCACCAATGATCTGATTGTCGCGGACAATCACGCCAGAGCAGCCCCACAACCAGATCAGAGGCAAACCAGGTTTTGTTACTTCGATGCGGTTGTTTGTTAATAGAATGTTTTGTGTGCTTCTGGCCCACAAAACAGGGCGTTCAATACTGTCAACAACAAACCGGTTACGGACAACTGTAACATTTCTATCTACGGGGTTTTCGCGGTTAACAACTGGCTGGTCCGGTTGGATGAACACTCCGCCATTACATTCGACAAAGTCATTATTCTCGATAGTCAGGTCTTCAACAGCTCCCTACTGGAAGTAGGGAGAGTCGCCATGGCACACTAATATGGCTGCCATATGAGTTCGAAAAAACATATTTTTTTCGATAACTGACTTGTGCCACGATGATACGAGAACACCTCGTGTCGGTATCCGTGAGAAGTAGCATCCCCGGATCAACACCTCCGGCATACGGGAACGGTTCTCAGCAACCTGGCCAATGCAGTCGTCCGGGATATCGCCATCAAGCACCACACGCTGTGTCATCTTATCAACCAATTCTGCCGATACAACCCTAAGGGTGGCAAACGGAAGTAAAGTTTGCTTACGAAGAAGTCTCACCTCATCACCAGGGAAGAACATAACATAGCCGCATTGTTCCCAGGTGGAATATGACAATAAAAGCTGGTTGGGTTTCTCCCTGCTTTTAATTACAAGGTCGTCGCCATAGATATTAATAGGGTCATCCTGTGTTCCGACAATCCGGCAGTTTTCGATGAGAACCTTCCCATAACAATTACAGCAATGTATGCCATCGGCAAAACTGGCACAAGTACGACCCGACCCTTTTTTGGGTTCGATATTAACACGAAGGAATGTCAGGTCTTCGGATAGTTGTGACACAATACCCAGACCAGTACAAAAATAGAGATTTACATCCTGCCACCTTACATTCTTGCTTGAATTAACGACTGCGCCTTCCTGGTTGCGGATACCATCACCCCGCATCTGCCATATCTGACCAGTAACAGCTTTGGGTTTTCCGGCATAATGAAAACGTACTACCCGTTGTCCAATTCCTTCCGCACTTGAACCAAGACTTTGACTCTCACGCCATGTGACATCACGCAACGGATCGTAAGGCTGGAACAGATGAGGCTCATAACGGTCGCTATCCGCACCGACCCACCGGAATTTCCCGTTTTCTATCACATACCACGAGTCGGGATGGATATTTACATCCATAAAAGTTTCATCAACTCTCATGATCGTGAACTCCGATACTGTCGGACGGATGTGGTCGATGTTAAGATTACGGATCTCTACATCCTCACACTGATTAACCACTATCGGGGTCATACGCGAATGGAACAATAACTCCGAGCCACAGCCATCTACCGTAACATGCTTCAGACCGTTAAGATGAATTCCTGCGATGAAGTCCCATTGCTGGTGCACGGCAGTGATCGCGTAATGGACCCTGGGCGCATTCGTAGCCCAAAAATCATAACGTCCTTTCGGAAACCGCAGTATGGCCGGCTTACCGAAAAGACCTGCTATCATGTCAAGCGCTCCCATAACGGCTGGCGTTGCATCCTGCCCTGAATTCGGCTTAGCACCAAAACTCGTGACATTGATCACTACAGGTTCCTCTGCTTGCGCTATAAAAGGCTGTAGAACAAGGAGAATAAGCAAAACCAACGTCGGACAAATAAATTTCAAAAAACCAGAATATGACGTCCCTGCATTAAACCTAATACTATCTTCAGGAGCTTTGATCACCATTGTTTCAGTTTTAAATAAAGATTTTAACAAAAGGCAGAATCGTACTTTTAGCTCTTACTCCAAAGACAGTTTGCGGCTGGTTAACAAACCTATGCAGCGCCCCTTATTTCCAACTGCACAGTAAAAGAGATAAAAAGTGCCGTTCCCCGGGTTATAGACGAGTGATATTTTATGCGCATATGTCGAATCAAGGCCGCCAGGATGTCCTCCGGCTTTGTAAAGTGGCTCAGGATGAGAGGTCCAGTTCTTCAAATCGCGGGAAAAGGCAATCATGATGTGAGCGCCTGCTTTATTCACTCCAAAGTAAAACATCACCCAGTGGTCACCGTCGCGAAAGACCTTTGGATCGGAACAAAATTTCTCATTGAAGCCTCCCGGAGAAACACGGATGACAGGGTTGCCTTCATATCGCTTCCATTTCATAAGATCTTTTGAAGTGGCCAATCCGGTCTGTTCGATCCAATCAGGCATATGCTTGGCATTGTAGAAATCGTAGAACAGGCCCTTGTACTCCACCAGCCAGGGTTGATAGATGCAATCCTTCTCCCAGCTGCCAACGTCAGATTCATGTACCGAAAGTATGTACTGATCCTTAGCCCGTTTCCAGGTAATACCATCCTCACTGCTGGCTACCCCTTCGTATCCAGGGTCAATTTCATAGCGGCCCTGCTTGGCATACGAACCATAGAGTGTCCAGAATTTACCATCTCTCTTTTTCAACAGGCGAGGAGCTTTGATGTCGTAGGAATCGTATAGAAAAGCCCCGATAACACACCCACCGAAATCAAATTCACCCTCCTTGCCGAAACCCATTGCCAGTTTTGGATTGGTCCAATGCAAAAGATCAGTGCTCTCGACAACGAAACTATTATAACCCTGACCGTTATATCCTATGAAGCTCATGAACCATTTCCCAGGTTTACCCGGGACCTGAAAAACAGTTGGCACATCGAAACTAAGAAACTTCTCGCTGCCGGGTATCCTGAAATCAGATGGGATTATCGGTTCGGGATAGTAATACCATCCTCTGTAGGGCGCCGACCATTTATCGAGTGTAACTTTATCGATCTCTTTAGTATCTTCCCGAGCAGTATAGGCTAGAATAGTTATTAAAAGTGCTGCGGTAAAGCAGATAATAAACAGTCGGGAAGTATAATCTTTTATAGAGATGCTTTTTATGTTTTTCATCTGACCTAAAATAGTGAATTTTTACCTCTCAACCTGCATTTCTATTGAATTACTGCTTTTCTGTTCACAGGTGGCACTTTACCGGAATGTACTTCAAAGAGTCTTTGAAAAGTTTCCTTTGCAGCATTAACCATTTCATTATATGGACGGTCGGTGACGTCTATAAACCCAATATTATAGTTCTCTCCATCATTACGTCCAGTATTAGGCTGGTCCATCCATTGAAACCAGTGGGTGCCAATCAGGGCAGGAAATGCTGCTGCATTTTCGACATAGTAGCGATATGCAACGCCTCGCTCTTCCTGACTCCTGGTTTGAGCCAGTCCCGGAGCAAGTCCCCTTCCGGGTGTCCCAAAGTGAAACTCACCAATTACTATAGGAAGACCGGTAAGGTCATAGATTTTTTGCAAAGTATTTTGATTTGGAACATATCCATAAATATTAAGGCTGAATACATCAAAACCCTTTGATGCTTTAATGAGATCATCCGGAGGAGAACCACCATATCGTATACCAAGGTTGAGGTGATTTGGATCATATTTTTTAATAGCAGCATTGACGATACCGATGAACTTGCTAAACGTATTGTAGATAAAGATCTTTCTTAATTCGGGAGTATCTCCTCCCTCGAGGTGTTTCTTCAGTTCCGCTTGCATTGGGGTCGCTTCTCCTGCCAGAATGGTGTTAGTAAGTTCTAACTCCCTTCCGGGCCAGGGTTGTTCATTGCCAATAAAATAACCAAGCAAATAAGGATCATTTTTTCTATGTGCGCACTGCCGTGCAGCTGCCGAGTCAACTTTCGCTGCATAATTCGCAGCATAAACGTCAGGCATTCCCATAACTCCACTCTCTATCCCCCATCCGGTAAGAGTTGCCACATAAGGTATCCGATGGCTTCCACCCAATGTAGTGTCCGACCAGTTTGCGATAGTATTCAGACCCCAGCTTTTCATCCGGCGAACAGTAAGATCCATCCATTTCTGATACCAGCCGGAACCAAAACGACGATAAAGATTCCAGACATAAAATGAAGAATTACTGCCTCGTGCAAGATCCTGGCCAGTCATAACTAATTCATCAGCAGGAGGCAGCGCTGCAAATATATACTCTCTTCCATGTAAACGCGAGATTTCAGACCGCGGACCGATACATGTGCTACCATGGGAATAGAACAAGTGTCCTTCAGGATCAACAAACCACCATCTACCGTCTACCTTTTCCACACGGAAAAATCCTGTTGCTTTAGCCTTGGTCCCTAAGAAACCACCATATTGCGAAACATTAAAATCCCCAGGCTTCAAAGTCGTTTCTTCCTCATTCCAGGCAGTTTTCAGATCATTTATCGATTTTGCTTTTCCAGGCCATTCAGAAGGGATCCATTGCCCAAACTCATCAACCAGTGGCAACGGGCCAAAAATAGTGTCTTCTGCAGACATTGTGAGACGTACATTGCGGATTTCAAGAGTCTGAGAGTCAATTGGCTGACGTATGATTACCCCCAATGAGTCAACATGCTTTATAGTTCCAACAGAGCCGCTAAAACCAATCCAGTAACCAGGTCGTGCTGTCTTGCCTATTGCAGCCATATCCATACCCTGGGTGTTCCTCTTCTGAAAATGGACAAGCGGAATGGATGCACGAACCCATGCACCCTGAAAAGGCTGTATTGTCAGTCTTCGAACTCCTGCACTATCATAAAGTTTGAGTTCAAAACGCTGTGTGGTCGATGAATTCATCTCAAATGTTAGAAATCCAAAGGAGGACCAATCCAAAGGCAATTCAGGATTCAACTCCTTAATAGCCCACTTCTTTTCCGATACAGTTCCACTGAACTTTACTTTAAAAGGATTTTTTTGTGTTGAACAACCTGACATAAACAGAATGACTGGAATACTTAAAAACAGAATCAGAGCTTTCATAATTCAACTATTTATATTTAGGTAAGAACTAGCTTCATGATAACTATAGAATAATCTTATCCTAAATTAAGATATTTTTTTGTCACACTTCAGGAAGATAGATCAGGATTTCTTATTATTCTTCTTGAAAAAGATAGCTTCCTGAAAGGAGGACTGATGATAAATCCATTATGATTCCGGTAATTTTATTTGCTGATTGTTTTTATTGCAGTTCATTTGTTTCAATTCAATAGTGCCTTTACCACGAGGATTTCCGGAGTGCGGGTACGTGGTTTAATTTCGCCGCATGGGCCTGAGATGACATAAATGCAAGTTGTTTTCCCGTTTTTCTGCGCAGAGGTAAGGTTAAATGCTCGTGAAGGACCTGGCCATGCCGGTAATATCTCCCAGACAATCTTCCCTTCTCTTATCTTGGTAATGTCGGCTCGCCAGAAATTAGTCATGGCAGTACTTAGATCCAAACCTGACTGACCACCGGCCACATATACTGTATTTCCTATAATAGTTGCATACATGTTACAACATGGAGAAGGCAATGAAGGAAGCGAGGTGT
>Ga0182021_10004884_pt1 | contig 15811 bp, 22 predicted proteins | sample 612E3MmetaG_FD_120493 | JGI IMG/M metagenome (GOLD analysis project Ga0182021, IMG submission 120493) | Permafrost microbial communities from Stordalen Mire, Sweden - 612E3M metaG (Illumina Assembly) | ecosystem: Environmental > Terrestrial > Soil > Wetlands > Permafrost | place: Sweden... | reverse complement strand
GGTTTTTAAATGAATTTTTTATAAATGTAATATGGCAAGAGTAAGGATAAAACTGAATAGCACAAATATAGAAATGCTGAATAGTATTTGCGAATCTATAAAAGACATAGCAAAGAAATCAGGAATAAACATAAGTGGCCCGGTTCCTCTCCCAACTCAGAAGCTTAAAATCACAACGAGAAAATCTCCATGTGGAAATGGGACTGCAACCTTTGACAGATTTGAGATGCGTATCCATAAAAGACTGATTGACTTGCCAGCAAACGAAAAGATTCTTCATCACATTGTAAGAATGCAGATTCCTAAGTCAGTTAATGTTAAGATTGAGATGAAAGATTAAGAAGATTTCTTCCAACCAAAGTAATAAAGAGGAATTAAAAGAACAATAATTATTATTGGTCCCAATAGCAGATTAAACATTTCCTGTTGTGCAGTTAACAAATCAACAATTATTAATAAAGATACTAAAATGGTTATTATCTTAGTTGATATCTTTATTCCAGTACTTTTGGGCTTTTTATTCCATCCATAATAGAATAAGGAAATCAAAATCATTATTCCTACAATTAATACTAAACCGGCAATTACCCAACTTATTGGACCATACATTACAAAATTTGAAGTACACATTTTATATCCAAAACAAGTTCTGTATCCTCTAAGTAAGATGTATATAATTGTAAGTATAAGAAGAACGAGAGACACTAATGAAGATATCTTTGCATAAAGCTTCATCCCCTCTCCCATATGTAAAATAGGTGATTGTCCTTTAAAAAGCTTTCACAAATTGTTCTAATCACAATAATTCTTTTAAACTATTTACCTATGAAATTTTATAGAAGAATCGGATGTCAACAAAAACATTTAAAAAATAAAATTTTCATAATAGTATATGAATTTAAAAACCATAGGTTCTATAATTATTTTAGTAGTGTTTGTAATCGCAGCACTATTCATAGGAAAAATGACAGGAAACATTGTAAGCTCTCCAACAAAAGTAAAACTTGAAACAAACTACGGCGATATAGTTATTCAATTATACAACGATATGCCTGTAACTTCTGGCAATTTTGAAAAATTAGTTAATCAAGGATTTTATGATAAAACAATATTCCACAGAGTTATAGAAAATTTCATGATTCAAGGCGGAGATCCTACAGGAACAGGAAGAGGAGGCCCAGGATATAACATAAAGGATGAATTTACGCATAAGGGCGGAAACAGAAACAAGAGAGGAACAATTGCGATGGCAAACGCAGGACCAAACACAGGAGGCTCTCAGTTTTTCATAAATCTTGTAGATAATTCTTATCTCGACACAAAGCATCCAGCATTTGGAGAAGTTGTAAGCGGAATGGATGTTGTGGATAAGATAGCAGCTGTACAAACAGATGCTAATGATAAACCATTGAAAGATGTTGTTATAATAAAAGCAACTGTTCTGAAATAATAATTATTAAAAATAGATATATTCTGATAAATTAATGAAAAGTGTAATAATTGCTGAAGATAATAAGAGTGTAAGAGAGAGTTATAAACTTTGGATAGAAGGGGGAGGTATAACAATAGATGAAGTTGAAAATGGTTCCGCTCTTGTAGAAAAAGTTAAAGAAAATGATTATTCCCTAATTCTAACAGACAACAATATGCCTGGAGGAATAAATGGTCTTAAGGCTATTGCAGAGATAAGAAAATTTAATAAAAATATACCTATTTATCTGTTATGTAGTGTAGATGAAGGAGAAGCAGCGTATTTAAGAAAAAACCTAGAGAAATATGGGATAAATGAATTTATTGATAAAGGAGATGATAATTTTTCTTCTAAATTAGTTAAAATAATTAATAAGCATTTAAAATAAATTATTCTAAAATTTATCTTTTTTATATTCTTATCTTAGAATCAGATACTTTGCTTGAATGAACATCCATGCTTCCATCATTAAGACAATCCCAACAAGTATGAACACTGCCATCTGGCTCTTTCACCATTCCAGTTCCTCTACATTTTGGACAATCTTTTCCCATAGAAATCTCAGCAAATGGGGGTATTTAAGATTATTCACTCTGAAGGATATACCTAAAACCCCTTTAAAATTACAAAAACATTTATAAAATAGGCTTTTATTATTTTATAATGGAAAAAGAAATAGGAAAAATAAAGAAAAACGACACCACTGAAATAATGGTGAGAGTAGATGACTTCGGTGGAAGAAAGGGATTGACTATAAGAGAATTCGTTACAAGCGAAAGATATACTGGTTTTACAAAATCTGGTGTAAGAATTCTTGCTGCAGACCTTCCAGCATTCAGAGAGATGATTAATTCAGTTACAGATGAAGACATGAAACAGGAAGAAGGCGAAGGTTCTGAACCTAGAGAAAAACAAAAGACTTTCAAGCCAAAAGCTCCTGCAAAAAAAGCTTCAGCAGCAGATGATGAATTACCTGATTACTAAATTATTCTAATTATTCACTCTCCACAAGATTTAAAACTATTTTTTTATTATATAATATTATGAAAAGTGCAACAAAAAACACTCTAATAACAATTATAATAATTGTTGCTATTGTAATTCTTGCAATATTCCTTCTAAGAAAAACTTCTCCGCAGACGGATGCAGATACAGCAAAATGCATCGGTTCAAAATCAGTTCTTTATGTACAATTAGGTTGTTCTCACTGTAAAGACCAGGAAGATATGTTTGGAACAAATGTTCAATATCTAAACACAGTTGATTGTTTCTATCAAAGAGAAACCTGTGTTAATGAAAATATAACAGGAACTCCCACGTGGGTTATAAAAGGAGAAAAATATGTGGGTGTTCAGTCTATTGAACAATTAAAGACTCTTACGGGATGTTAAAGTATGGTTGCTGCTGAAACATTTACCTTAGGAAAAATAACTCTTCTCGCACTTGCAGATTCTGTAAATCCATGTGCTATGGCTGTTCTTGCAATGGTTCTCATAGCAATATTAATTCAAAATCCAGAAAAAAGAAAAAAAGTTTTGTATGCAGGGCTTGCTTTCGTTTCTGCAGTGTTTATAGGCTATGTTTTCTATGGATTAATACTAGTCCAGTTCTTCAGAACATTTGCAGAATTCCTTGGAAAGAGCTCAACGTATGTTTATAGCGGATTGGCAATACTTTCAATGATTCTCGGAGGATTGAATATAAAAGATTCCTTCTTCTACAAAAAAGGAAGTTTCGCAACAGAAATGCCCATATTCCTAAGACCAAGAGTAAAAAGAGCAATTGACAAAGTAACTTCAACAAGCGGGGCATTCGTTGTAGGATTCTTAGTTACTCTTTTCCTTCTTCCATGTACAATTGGCCCATATATAGTTGCATCAGGGCTTATATCTGGTTTAACTTTCCTTCAAACAATTCCATGGATACTCTATTATAATTTAATCTTCCTTATACCTATGATAATAATTGTACTTCTTGTTTATTTTGGCTTTACAAGAGTAGAAGATGTTTCAGGATGGAAAGAAAGAAACATAAGAAAGCTCCATTTAGTTGCAGGAATATTATTATTCTTGGTTGGATTGCTTATTTTACTCGGCTGGATTTAATTCCGAGAATTTATATTATTCTTCTCAAGATATCTTGAAGCAGATTGAAGAATTTTATTAAGATAATTTTTTCCTTTAATGCTAAGTTCATAAGATTCACCAACTTTATTTACCAAATTATATTCCATTAAATCAAGTACTGGATTTAAATCTGGGAGGAATTTTTTATAACTAATAGATTCCTCATTAGCTGCTAATGTTGCTAAAACTTCCAGATGCTTGAGGGTCAATTTCTTAGATGACATAAATCAACTGATTAATAATTCCTTTAAATAAATTATTGCCATTAAATTGATACTATAATTAATGTTAATTTAACTTTTATAAAATGAAACATAAGATTTTTAAACAGGCGTCACATAAAAAATTGTAGTAACGATTCAAACATGAAAAAATCATTAGATTTAGAGCCTCCCTCCATAAGGGAAAAACAAGTGAACATAAAGAAAGGGAATATCAACCAATTAATTCTTTTACTTAAGAATGAAAAGCATAAAAGTAAAATTGTTGATTCGGGAAGTGGAAAAAATCTTGAAACAAATATAAGATTAAATTCTCAGGATTATGTTTTTGATTCAGATTATTTAAAAACAAGCAGTAGATTTTCAGAGGCAGTTTCAGTAACCACAAAATCTCTCTCCTTTACAGGAAATTTTGATTCGAATTCAAATCAAATTATACAAGATAATAACTACTTGAAAAATAAGAACGATACTTATTTTATAGATAAAAAGAAATCCACAGATTTTTATGAAAAAAGATCTTCATATTCTACCATATCTAATATAAAAGAGGAAGAAAAAAAAGGAGATTTATCTGTTCAATACAAAGAGCAGGATAATCAAGAAATACTATATACCCTATACCTTGCTGAAGAAGACCCTATACCAGAAAATTTAAAAAAATTTTAATTGTCCAATTAAGCAAAAAGTTTAAAAATAAAATTTAATTATTTTTGTAAATAAGTAAAATAAAGGAGGAGAAATGGAAGCAAATTACATACAACAAAGAATGGCAGAAATGCAGAAGAGCGAAGAGATGGCAGATGTAATGGGAAGAATTCTCTCTGGAAAACCTGGATATAAAGCAGTCGTTGAAAAGAAGGTTATTCAGGTAAAATGTGCTGGCTGTGGAATAATATATGAATGTCCTGTAAAATTCTGTCCTGAATGTGGGACAAAGATTGAATGGCCTAAGAGAGAATAATAAGAATATCAGTTTTTAGTCTAAAATATTTTATCCAATAAGTTTTTTCTCTCTTTAACAAAAGATTCTGCAATTGTCTGATTATACAATTTAGCAGATTTACAATAAGCTTTTATCAAACTAGTTATATCTTCTGTAACTTTATTAACTTCTTCATTTGGCCAATAAATCTTAGAATTGTTTTTATAAAACATGTTCTGTTCATGAACATAATCTACATTAAGGGATTGACTTTTATCATTCCAATAATTAAACCATAAATTTTCATCAATTCTATTTATGAAATTAGGACTAACATCTGGGATACCCACAATTCTTACAATCTTATTCTTATCATAATCTGCTCTATCAGTTATAATCTTACCAAATGAATGCTTCTCTGAACCCATATAAAAATTCTAATTTCAATCTTTAAAAATAAATATGTTCCTATAGGCATATAATAAAAATCATAAACTGAATTATTTTTTTACAGAGATTGAATTGTTAAAGAAAACTACATGCTTATCTACCTTTTCATAGCAAACAAAATATCCACCAAGATTTGCATCAATTTTTTCTGAAAAATCACACTTAAACTTATAATCCCCTATTGAAAGTTTTGCAAAAAGAGGTTTTTCTTCTAATAATGCTATATCAAGCTTGTCAATGAGCATATGTTTTGATTTTCCATCAGAACAACAAAATTCTTTCTTTCCATTAAGTTCTATAGAAGTAAGTTCTCTCTTTTTATTTGGATAAACTGAATAATTCAACTGAAGTATTCTATTCCTAACATTTTGGTCCAAATCATTTTTTCCCATATTTTAAGAGGAATATCAATCTTTAAAAATAAATATATTCTTGTAAATATATGATAAACGATATGAAAATCAAAGAGACTAAAGTTTCAAATCTTCATGCAAAAGACATGAAGATTAGACAACCAATTGTAACAGTATGCGGTCATGTGGATCATGGAAAGACATCCATACTTGATTGCCTTAGAGGAACCTGCGTCCAAGAAGGAGAAAAAGGCGGAATCACTCAAAAGATTTCCTTCACATTATATCCTATGAATCAATTAAAAATGGCCTGTCCACTAATAGACAAATCAGGTATAAAATTAAACATCCCAGGATTTCTTCTTATAGACACTCCGGGACATGCAGCTTTTACAAACCTGCGAAAAAGAGGAGGTTCTCTGGCAGATTTAGCAATTCTTGTTATAGACATAAATGAAGGAATAAAACCTCAGACAGCCGAAGTAATTCAAATTCTAAAATTAAACAAAACTCCTTTTCTTATCGCTTTAAACAAAATAGATAATATTTCTGGATGGAGAAAAAACACAGATAAACCTCTTAAAGAAAGCATAGACAGTCAGGCAATGAATGTTCGCCAGACATTTGATGAAAGATACATGACTTTAATCGGCTCTCTCAACAGTTATGGATTTGATTCAGATTTATATTACAACATTACAGACTTTACAAAAAAGATTGCTCTAGTTCCATGTTCAGCAAGAACAAATGAAGGAATACCTGAATTGGTTATGATGCTCTGTGGAATAAGCCAAAAATATCTCTCTGATAAACTAAAACTAGGAGAAGAACCAAAGGGAGTTCTCCTTGAAATAAAAAAAGAAAAATCAACAAATTACATAGAAGCGATACTTTATGATGGAGAATTAAAAAAATCTGACGAAATAGCAATTGCAAATTTTAATATAGAAAAAGACCCTATAATAACTAAGATAAGAATTCTTGAAGAAATAGAACCTCTCTGTGCAAAATTCAGACCAAAAGATACTGTTCATGCTTCCACAGGAATAAGAATGCAATTGGTTGAAAAAGAAGAAGTTCTTCCTGGAATGCCATTTGAAATATATAAAAATAATATGAAGGAATTAAAAGAAAAATTTACAAAAGAAATTTCTGAAAAAATACAGACAAAACAAAATGGAATAATTGCAAAGGCTGACTCTCTTGGAAGTTTGGAGGCTTTGCTTTTCCTTCTTGAAGCTCAAAAAATACCTGTAGTTAAAGTAGGAATAGGGAACATAAACAAATCAGATGTAATAAATGCAAAAGCAAACATAGACATAAATGAACTCGATGCTATAATTGTTGGTTTCAATGTTTCTGTAGAAGAGGATGCAAAAGAACTTATAAAAGATCAGGGAAAGAAAATAAAGGTCATAACAGAAGAAGTTGTTTACAAACTAATTGAGAGTTTAGTTGATTGGAGACTTGAAAAACAAAGGGCAATGGAGAAAAAGAGACTTATGGAACTCGCAACAATATGCAAATTAAGAATTCTTCATCAATATGTATTTAGAAATACTAATCCCGCAATTTTTGGTGTCAAAGTCGAAGGAGGAAAATTAAAACAACAGATTATCTTCGTAGATGAAAAAGGAGAGAAAGTAGGAAAGATAAAAAATATTCAATCTGATAAGAAATCTGTCCAGGAAGCAGGAGAAGGAATGGAAGTTGCAGTATCCATGTCTGGAATAAATTTTGAAAGAGTAATGAAAGAGAGAAATTTCATTTATTCAGAATTGGGAGAATCTCAGTTTAGAAATTTCAAAAAGAACAAAGACTTATTATCTGGAAGCGAAATGAAAATTCTTCAGGAAATTGCAGAAATCAAGAGAAAAGAAAAAGCAGACTGGGGAATGTAAAATAATGAAACATAAAATTCTTTATCATGGAAGCAGCAAAAAAATAGTTATACTCAAACCCAAACAACCTTTCCTTGATTTAAAAGAAAATTCTATGAAAGCCGTTTTTGCAACAAGCAATAAAAAATATGCAATTGCAATGGGTTTAACTGCTCAAAAAGGTTCTTCAAGTTTTGGAAGCCGTGATAAATTAATGATAAATTTTGTTATTGGTTATCCTAAGATGGAATATGTTTATTTACATTATCTTAACCCTAAAGATTTTAAATTAAACAAAGGGAATGAATATATCTCTACAAAAGAAGTCAAGCCTTTCAAGATTGAGAGATACAATGTTTCGGACTTAAGTCATCTCTGGAGAAAATCTAATAATAAGGAATTAAAAGAATTTTTAAAAGATAGAGACAAATGGAAAGCTCCAAATTAACTATTTGCAATGTAATTGCAAAACTTTAAAAACAAAATTTTCCAGTATATAATATGAAAAAGAGTATGATTGCAAGCCTTGCTATATTAATAGCTATATTTTCTACGTTTGGAATTATATCCGCGGCAAATCCATGCGCTCCGGGAATTTCTATAATAAATCAGGATCCCTATCCTGCAATTCCAGGAGATTACGTTAAAGTGGTCTTCCAAGTAACAGGTCTTGAAAATCCAAACTGTGGAATAATAACCTTTGGAGTAAAGGAAAATTATCCAGTGCATCTTGATCCAAACGTTGTAAATCCTATAACAATAAATTCTGGAACTTACAGAAAAGACTTTAGTTCCTTTTTTCTAGCTCCATATAAGATAATACTTGATGAAAACGCTCTTGACGGAGAAAACCCTATTGAGATTTATTATTCAACAGGAACAGGACCCCAAGTAACTCAAGATCTTAATATTACAGTTCAAGACACAAGAGCAAATTTTGAAGTATATGTAAAAGATTATGACTTCACAACAAGAATATTAACTTTCGAGATACTTAATACAGCAAAAGTAAATGTTAAAGCTCTTACACTTGAAATACCAAAACAGAGTGGAATAGAAATAAAGGGAGCAAACAGAGTTGTTGTTGGAGATTTAGACTCAAACGAATACACAACAGCAGATTTCGAAGCAATACTTCCTCAAGGACAAACTAACATAAATTTAAGCGTAATATACACGGATTCTATAAATTCAAGAAGAACATTACAGAAGTCAGTTAATTTTGATTCAGCATACTTTGTAAATGTAAATACGAAGAGCACAATACCATGGTTCTGGATAATAGTAATTATATTAGTTATAGCATTCTTTGTCTGGAGAAGCATAAAGAAAAAGAAAAGAGAAGCTGAAAGAAGAAAAAAACGTGGAATGGCATAAGTTAGTTCTAATAATAAAATAAATTAATTAAGATAGTAAAATCGTGCTGGTTAATTGGGTTAAGTTTAATTGTTATAATAATCAATTGTTACAGATAATTATTATTTCTTACTCATATCTCAAAGCACTAACAAGTTAGTGTATTACATTACTCATTTCATTCGTAACGTAGAGCATCCACAGGATTTATCTTTGATGCTTTTATTGCAGGTATAACCCCTGAAATAGCTCCTGTCAGAGTTGCGAAAGCTATACATCCAACAAACAACCAAGGTGAAAAATAAGGCTGCAAGAATCCATATCCTGCACTCTTAAGAATCACACCTCCTAAAAAGCTTAGAATAAATCCAAAGAACACACCAAGGGCTCCTGCAACAAATCCTAAAAATGAACTCTCAAATAAGAATATATTAAATATTTCAGAGTTTTGTCCTCCAATTGATTTTATAACTCCAATTTCTTTAACCCTTTCCAGTACAGAAGTAATCATTGTATTTGCGGTATTTACAGCTGAAACAAGAACAGAAATAAGAGCGATTAATATGATAAAACCAATAACTATATTTAAAGCAGAAGAATAAGATTTAATCATATCATCAAAAGATTGAACCTGAAAATCTTCTTCTCCAACTTTCTGATTTCTGCTCTTTCTTAAATTCTTTTCAATATTACTGATAACCCCATTTAAATTAGAAACATCCACCTTTGCAACAATCTCATTATACTTAAGTGTCTCATTAGGATATAATTCTTTCATAAAATCATTTGTAACATAAATATTTGCATCATCCTGTGGATTTCCAACAGATTCATAAAATCCAATTATCTTTAATTTTTTACCATTTACTTCAATATTCTCATTAAGTTCGTATGGCTTGGCAAATATTTTATTTGCCACAAGATAATTATAACCTAAAACTACTCCCCTGTCCCCAGATTGCAAATCTCTTCCACTATATATATTCAAATTGAGAACACTCTTAAGCAATGGTTTTTTTGGATCAAGTCCAGCAATATAAGCATACTTTTTTACAGTTCCCTGATCAATCTCAACACTCTTAAGTATAATCCCAGTTGCTTCATAAACTCCTGAAGTTTGCTCAATAAGTTTTAGTTCTTTATCTGAAAATGAAAAGGTAGAACCCACTCCTCCACCAAAACCTTTTGGCTCAATAAGAACTTTATCGGCAGAAGAAGCACTTGACATATCCCCTATATACTTGTAAAGTCCAAGTCCAAAACTGACAAAAATAAATATTGTTGTTATTCCAACAAGAATAGAAATTATTGTAAATGCACTTCTAGTCTTTCTATGACTTAAATTCCTAAGAGAATATTTTATATTTTCTTTTCCTATCATTTCATCCTCTCAATGCCTCCACTGGGTGTTGTTTAGCTGCTCTCATTGCAGGGAATATTCCTGCAGCTGCTCCTATTGCAAAACTTCCAAGCAATACAAAGAATATAAGCAAGAAATCAATATGGGGAACCATATCAGTTCCAACAAAACTATTTATCCCTATAACTCCAAAATAACCTAAGGCAGTTCCAAGTATAGCTCCTATTCCACCCCCAATCAAACCTAAAAATCCTGATTCAACAAAGAACTGCATAAATATTTGGTTGTTCTTTGCACCAATGGCTTTCATTATTCCTATTTCTTTTTTTCTTTCAATAACAGACGTCCCCATTGTATTTATTATTCCTATTGCACCAACAAGTATTGATATTGACGCAATTATAATAACAAAAATCTGAATTGCATTTAGTATACTATTCACCTGCGCCAAAGAAGCCTGAGGAGTTGAAACAGTAAAATCTTCTGAACCAACTTTAACATTTCTAAGTCTCCTTAATAAATTCTCAATATCTGTTTGAGTCTTTTGAATATTATTCTTATCAGCAGGAAGAACTGCAATTAAAGAAAGAGTATCTCCATAATTAAACAAACTTTTCATATCATTTGCATTCATAAAAACAAGATTATCCATTATAAAACTCCCTTGCTTTTCAAGAATCCCTACAACTTCGAAATCTTTCCCCTGAATAGTAACCCTGTTCCCAGGCACAACTATCTTCTCAAGTCCAACTTTATCCACATAAAAATTATAACCTAAAACTACCTTCCCTGTATCTCCATCTTTTAACAGTCTGCCGGCAACCGGCTTCGCTTCAATCTGACTATAAACAAATTTCCTGTCTGCCCCATCTGGAATATTGGAAGCATATCCAAATACAACCTTTTTATTAAATTCAATTTTTCCTGCAACTATATTTCTTCCAACTGCCTCCTTCACACTGCCTAATTTTTTTATCTCATCCAAATCCTTTGTTATGAGAGGATTTACAGCGCCTGACCCAGGAGCACCAAAATTATTTCCACCTGCCTGCACAGTTATAAGTTCTGTTGAGGAAACCCCAAATTGAGAACCAACAGCTGCCTTCAATCCAGCTCCAAGAGTAATAAGTGAAACAACTGCAAGAATCCCTATACATATTCCAAGCAGCGTAAGATAACTCCTAATTCCTTTTTTCTTTAGATTTCTGTAGGCAAGTGTGAAATAGTTCATTTTTTACCTCTTATTCCTTTCTCTTGTAACTTTCTCTATCTTTCCATCCTTAAGCCAATAAACAGTATGGGCATATTTCTTAGCTAATTCAGGAGAGTGTGTTACAAATACAATTGTTCTTCCTTCCTTGTTCAATTCTGTCAAAAAATCCATAACCTTCAATCCTGTTTTTGTATCCAAATTTCCTGTGGGTTCATCTGCAAGTATAACTTCAGGATCATTTGCAAGTGCTCTTGCAATGGCAACTCTCTGCTGCTGTCCCCCAGAAATCTGATTTGGATAATGATCTCTTCTTTCATACAAATCCAGTCTATGAAGAATATTGTCAGCTTTATCGCTTCTCTCATCTTCAGACAATCCCTGAAGAGTCATTGGCAATACAACATTCTCCTTAACTGTTAAAGTGGGAATTAAATTAAACTGCTGAAATATAAATCCAATATGTTTTCCTCTAACCTGAGCAAGTTCTGATTCGTCAAGAGTTGAAATATCTTCATTATCAAGAAATATATGCCCTTTGGTTGGCATGTCCAAACTTCCAATTAGATTCATTGCAGTTGACTTTCCAGAACCAGAAGGTCCCATAACTGCAACAAAATCTCCTTTCTTTATATCAATGCTTACATCATCAACTGCTTTTACAATAGTATCTCCCATATGATAATACTTTGCAACATTCTTCAAATGAATTATTATCTTATCTGAATCACTCTTCTTTTCCATATAAGCAAAAAAGAAAATCCATTAATAAAGTTTGTTATAAAGGGACATTATTGATTATCCATAAACATTAATTACAAAATTGTTTAATTATCTTAGTAAAATCATATAATTTATTATAATCTACAAAATATTGAAAGGCTAACAATAGTATCAATTAACTGTTACAGATAACTAAATCTATCTAAATAGAATTATCTTCCCCTTATAAATTCCTTCAGCAACTCAAACACCTGTTTCTGCTTGTTAGGCAAGAAATTAATTGAACCTGCATTCTTGTGCCCTCCACCCTCAACAAAAGCCTCAGGAATTTTTTTATCTAAGAAATGAATTAAATCATGAACTGAAAAATTAGCCCCATCAGTTGCTCTCATTGTCAATGCTGTTGCCATAACTCCAACTGTAACTAAATTTGTAACTCCTTTTTCTTCCTGCAATGAATCATGAACCAATCCAACAATTCTTCCGGGTTTAGGAAAGAAACCAAAACCAGGGAAAAATTCCTCAAAGTATAAAACCTGCAAGTTAACATTTCCTATCTTCTCTACTTTAGCATTTGACTTCCCAATCTTGAATCCTTTCTTGTCTAATTCTTTTATGTAAGGTGCCATTAATTCTACCAAATGTTTCTGCTTATTTCTTGGCTCTCCAAATAAAACTTCTATGTATTCTCTTACTTCCATGAATCTTACTTTTGAAGAAACATAATCTATAACTAGAGATATATCTGCAAGCAATTCTTTTGTATAGCCTTCAGTCTGTGCAATCTTAAGATATTTATTCATTAGTTCTGGATTTGCAATATCTATTCTGTCGGCAAAACCAGCAAGAGCGGGAATCTGTTTTATATTTTTTACTTCAGGATTTATGAATCTAGCAAGTTCAGCAGATAACATTCCCGCAGAAAACTTGGCTCCATCTTCTCCAACTAAAAAAGGATTTATATGAACGAGCACCTCAGAAGATATAACATCTTTGTCAAAAAAATGATGGTCCACAACTATAAAATCAGCTCCGTGAACTTTTCCCTGTTTTATTCCCATTAAATCTTCCTGTGAAGAACCATTATCTGCAATTATAATTAAAGGCATTTTATTTGAATGCTTTGCAACATTTCTCAATGACAATGCCATATCTCTTATTGAATCATCTATTTCATAGAAAGGTGCAGCACAAGGAGCTCTTGTAAAAAATTCCCATGCGGCCTTTTCAGAATTATGTTGTTTTTCAATTAAAGGCAATATCGCTCTTTCAAGAGCAAAACCTGAACTATATCCATCTGTATCATTGTGATGTCTTACAATTATTGGTCTATCCTGAATAACAGCAAGTCTTATTTGAGTAGCTGCTTCTATAAAACTATTTTTAAGTTTACTGAGTATATTGCTCTCAACAAGAAAATTAGGAACCACAACTTTTGCTCTTTCTTTTTCTATCTCCTGCATCCCTTCAAGAAAATGTTTTTTATTAACTTCATCCAATACTTTTATTGACTTTATCTCTCCTTCAATTTCTCCCTGGAACTCTCCTATTTCAACAATCGCTCTTACAATCATCCCCTCAACTATTTCAGGGTAAACTCTTACGCCAGGTTTTATGAATCCCTTAAGAGAAAGGTTTCCAGTTCCATCTGAAACAACAAAAACAGTTGGTCCTCCAGTCTGAACAACCTTATTTATTTGAGCAACAACAGTAACACTCTCTTTTATACCGCTTATATCCTCAATTTTCTTCTCAGTTGCTCTTTCATTCACATCCGGAGATTTCATAAACTTAGGTTTTGAATTAAAATTCTTTGAAAAATTCTGTCTATTATTTTTTTTATTGTTTTTATCCACTTTATCTACACTCTATCTATAATAAACAAAGTAATAATAATTCATTTAAAAAGCTTCTTATGCAAAACGAATGATTTAAAAACCATTTTTCAATCTAAATATTATGCCATTCAAAATAAATATAGGTACGAAAGAAGGTAAAACCTACAAATTCGAAACAGAATCTGAAGAGTTAGTTGGAAAAGCCTTGGGAGACAAAATCCAAGGAAAAGAGATTTCACCTAATTTTGAAGGATATGAATTCGAAATAAAAGGGACAAGCGATAAATCTGGATTTACCTCAATGAAGGATGTTGAAGGAATAGGATTAAAAAAAGTTCTTTTAAATTATGGAAAAGCGATGCACAAACGTTCAAAGAGAGAAGGAAAAAAGAAAAGATCTAATCCCACGCCGGGGGGACTTAGACTTAGAAAAACAGTAAGAGGCAAAATTATTTCTCCTGCGATAATTCAGATTAATTTAAAGCTAATAAAAGAAGGTTCAAAAAAACTTTCTGAATTATACCCCGAACAGAACAAAGCTGAAGCTCCAAAGACTGAAACTCCAATTGAAAAGAAATAAATATTCATTCTATTTTTTAAATTTTAAAATAAAGTAAACGTAAATAATAAACATGAAAAAAGAAGATAAAACTCATAAGAATTTAGGAAGTAAACTTCTTTTAATAGCCACCTTTGTAATCGGGGGCATGGCAATTAACCATGGAGCTAAAATAGATAAGGTTAAGGAAATTACAAGCACATATCAAGGATATTATGTAGATGATGGAAAAAATTATTTAGTTTTTGATGATAAAAAAAAAGAAGCAAGAGAAAATCCCCCAGTATTAACAATTGAAAGCAAACCAGATACATTAAAGATTGGAGAGGAATATACTGTAAAGTATTCTATAAGAAATTGGAATCATATGTTTCCAAATAGTATAATAGAAATTAAGTATACAAAACATCCTAAATAAAGAAAGAAGAAGTTCTGAGTAAAAACCCTTAAAAACTCCTTCATCAATTCAATTATATGTTAAAACCCCAAAATCTACCTGAAATAAACGTTGGAGTTGTAGGCCATATAGATCATGGAAAAACAACTCTACTTAGCCGCCTAACTGGAAAATTTACAGACACTCATTCTGAAGAACTTAAGAGAGGAATTACAATAAAATTAGGTTATGCTGAAATAGTAATATACAAAGATGGGGAAACCTACAATACTTCAAAAGGGACACCTCAGAGATATGTTTCTTTCATAGATGCTCCAGGACACGAAATGCTCATGGCAAATATGCTCTCAGGAGCTGCAATTATAGATGCTGCACTTCTCGTTGTTGCAGCAAATGAAGGAATAAAACCTCAGACAAGAGAGCACTTTATGGCACTTCAGGCAAAAGGAATAAAGAATATTATAATAATCCAAAATAAAATTGATTTGGTAACAAAAGAAAAAGCTCTTGAAAATTACAAGAAAATAAAAGAATTTGTAAAAGGCACAATTGCAGAAAATGCTCCTATAATTCCAGTTTCAGCACAGCAGGAAATAAACATAAACAAAATATACGAAGAACTTTGCAAACTTGAAATTCCAAAAAAAGATGAAACTTCAAAACCAATTTTCTTAGTTGCAAGAAGCTTTGACATAAACAGACCTGGAACAAACATACCTGATTTAAAGGGAGGAGTTCTTGGAGGAATATTAAAAAAAGGAAAATTAAAAGTGGGGGATGAAATTGAAATAAAACCTGGATTAAATATAAAGAAAAATAATCAAACAACCTATCAAACACTCACAACGAAGATAATCTCTCTTTACAAAGGAACAGAATCTCTTAAAGAAATTTCCCCAGGAGCAAGCATTTCAATTGAAACTTCTTTGGACCCTCTTTTAG
>Ga0182021_10004883_pt1 | contig 15812 bp, 12 predicted proteins | sample 612E3MmetaG_FD_120493 | JGI IMG/M metagenome (GOLD analysis project Ga0182021, IMG submission 120493) | Permafrost microbial communities from Stordalen Mire, Sweden - 612E3M metaG (Illumina Assembly) | ecosystem: Environmental > Terrestrial > Soil > Wetlands > Permafrost | place: Sweden... | reverse complement strand
TTCGAAGGAACCCTGCCCCAATGCTGGACGTCGGCGTAGGACACGTACACATATGCATGTGCTGACAATCGTATTACCTCGATGTCCCTGGAGACATTGATGCGGGGACCTGTGCTCTGTGAGTAGCAACAGGGAGCAAAGCACACAATCAGGACGGCAATGAGTATTCTCATGTTCATGTCTCTTCGATGTTCCTCGTTGCGATCATGATTGCGTCAGGCAAGGGGGACGTTCACTATTTCACGGTCATGGCAGCGCGGGCGTCGCGGAATACCAGGTCGAGCATCGGCTGCGTGAGCCGCCCCGTGAACGTGTTCTGCTGGCTCGGATGGAACGAAGCCAAAAATGTGTAGGTGCCGAGACTGTAACGGGCACCGTGGCCGAACTCAGGCCTCTTGTTATACTCGATCAGCCCCATTTCCCGGAATGCGGTGAGGGCGGTGTCGAACCCGATACGGCCGAGTCCGACCACGACACGCACATTTTTCAGAAGCGCGATTTCGCGGTGAAGGAACGGGCGGCAATTCTGAATTTCGATCGGAAGGAGCTTGTTCTGCGGCGGGGCGCAGCGGCATGTCGCGGTGATATAGCAGTCGGAGAGCACAAGCCCGTCGGAGGAATGGACGGATTCCGGCTGACTGGCGAACCCGGAGGTGTGGAGCGCCCGGAAGAGCCAGTTGCCGCTCTCGTCCCCTGTGAACATGCGCCCGGTGCGGTTCCCTCCGTGCGCCGCCGGGGCCAGACCGACCAGCAGGAGCCGGGCCTCCGGGTCTCCGAAGCCGGGGATCGGCTTTCCCCAGTATTCATGATCCGCAAACCGGCGCACTTTCGTGCGTGCGGCCTCCTCACGCCAGCGGACAAGACGAACACAGCGATGACAGGCAACCACCTCGCGGCGGAGCGAGACGAAACCGGCGCCGGCCACCGAATCACTTCCCCCCTTCCAGAACCGGAGCCGGCCCGAGAACATCTTCCACCGAGAGGAACTTTGCCGGGGCCAGGTTCAATGCCGTTACGCGTTCTGCGATTTCCTTTCTGTCCCCGACAATAATGAATACCAGATCGTCGGTGTTGATATACTTGCGGGCCACCCGTTCGACATCAGATTGTGTGACTGCACGTATGCGGCCGATGTACCCGTTGAAGTAGTCGTCGGGAAGGCCGTAGATAGCAAGCTCCCCAAGCTGGGAGGCAATCTGCGCCACGGACTGGAACTCACCGGGGTATCCGAGGGCGAGGTAGTTCTTCACGCGCTCGAGGTCTGCATCGGGAACAGGTTTCAGAATTCCCCTGAGCTCATTCACGAATTCCGTGAGCGCTTTATCCGTGACGTCGGTCTGGACCGATGCGGTTGCGACGAACGGCCCCGGAAGAGGAAGAAAATCGAATTCGGAGCTGGCACCGTATGAGTAGCCGTGTGCCTCTCTGAGGTTCATGTTCAGCCGGGATGTGAACGGGCCGCCGAGGAGCGCATTCATCACGACGATTGCGTAGTAGTCGTCCGTCAGACGCGCTGCACCGATGCGACCGATCGTGATGACGGATTGCGCGGACCCGGGCTTGTCAACGAAAACGAGCGTCTTCTCCCTCTTCTGCGGGACCGGTGGAACCGGAGGGGGAGAAACGACATTTCCGTTCCATTCGCCGAAGGCGCTCTCGAGTTTCGGCATGATCTCCGCCCCGGTGATATCCCCGACGACAATGATTGTCGTGTTGGCGGGGATGAAATAGGCACCGTGGAAACCCCTGAGATCGTCCACCGTCATGGAGGCAAGCGATGCCGCATTCCCCAGCGACGGTGCCCCATACGGGTGCTCACCGTACAGCGTGCGCCTGAATATCAGCGACGCAAGGATATCGGGGTCGTCCCGCATTTGCAGAATGGTTGTCAGGCGTTCGGTCCGGACTCTCGCGAGTTCGCTGGCGAGAAACTTCGGCCTGCGGACCAGATCCGCGAGCAGGACCAGACCCGAATCGAGCTTCGACAAAGGCATATGGAGGGCGACAGTCGTGGTATACAGGTGCGCAGAAGCAGCGACCTGGGCGCCTAGGTAGTCGACAGCGTCCGAAAACTCCAGGGCGCCGCGTGGTCCCGCGCCTTCGGTCAGCATGGCAGCGGTGATGCTCGCCAGTCCGCCTTTGCCCGCCGGATCCATCGATGTCCCCGCCCTGACGAGAAGATTGATCTGCACGATCGGGACGCTGTGCCGTTCCAGGAGCACGACCTTCGTCCCGCTGGAAAGACTGTAATGCTGTATGGGGGGAAGTCTCAGTGCCGGGGGAGGACCCGCCCCGGGGGGAGCGCTCCGGTCAGGTTGCGCCCGGAGGACCGGCACGAGGAGCATAGCGAGCCCTGCCAGAATCAGAAGAGAATGCGAACATGGCGGGAGCGCTGTTCGACCATCAGTGTGTTTCATTCGTCACGGCAAGTTCTTTCTTCCCGTTCGGCACGACGCTCAGCACCACACGGGCATCGTCCCGGAGCCAGCTCCTGGCAATGGCCTGTACGTCGCACGGATCAAGGGCCCTGTACCGGGAGAGATCCTCGTTGAAATAGTCGGGGTTCCCTGTGAGACGGACGTATGTATTGAGCAGATTCGCGGTCGTGCCGATGCTCTCCAGGCGATCGAGGAAGGACGCTTCATACTGGTTCACGGCCCGCTCGAGTTCTCTGTGTGAAGGCGGGTCGTTCTTGATTCTGCTGAGTTCCTCCTGGACGACATGTGCAATCTCGGTGAGCGTGTGACCGCTCCGTGCAGTCACCACAATCCAGAACTCCGACCCCAGGCGGGCTGGGACCTGGGCTGCGGAAACATCCTGCGCGATCTGCAGATCATAGACCAGGCGCTTGTAGAGGCGCGAGGTTTTCCCGCCGGCGAGGACGCTGGCAAGCAGATCAAGCTCCGCATCGCCGGGTGCGAACTCCGCGGGGGTGTTCCACACCATGTAGAGCCGGGGGAGCTCGACCCGGTCCTCGTGCACAACACGCTTCTCGGAGGTGAGGTGCGCTACCGGCACCGGTTGGATCGGCACAGGGGCTCCGCTCCTGACATCGCTGAACCAGTACTCGACTGCGGCCCTGGCTTTCACAGGATCGATGTCGCCCGCGATGACCAGACTCGCGTTGCCGGGAACATAGTATGTCCTGAAGAACTGCACCACATCATTGTAGCTGGCGGCCGAGAGGTCCGCCATCGATCCTATGGTGGGCCAGTGATAGGGATGGTCGGGCGGGTAGAGATTCTCATCTATCAGTATCGGGGCGAGCCCGTATGGGACATTCTCATATGTCTCCCGGCGCTCGTTCTTGACGACATCGCGCTGGGCGTTCACTTTCGCCTCCGTCATGGAGTCGAGAAGAAAACCCATACGATCTGACTCCAGGAACAGCGGCAGGGCAAGCGCATTGCTCGGGACATCTTCGAAGTAATCGGTCCGGTCATCGGTGGTATTGGCGTTGTTGTCGCCTCCCGCCGCTTCGAGCCACTGGTCGAATTTCCCTACCGGGACGTCCTTCGAGCCCATGAACATGATGTGCTCGAAAAGATGAGCAAAGCCGGTCCGCCCCGGCTTCTCGTCGGCGGACCCCACATGGTAACACAGGTTCACGACGACCAGAGGGACCGTATGGTCCTCATGCAGTATCACGTCCAGTCCGTTCGGCAGCGTGAAGCGGGAATACGAAACAGAAATCCGGGGCTCGCCCGCCACAGCGAGAGAGCAGGCAAGCACCATGAGCACGGACAATCGCCGCATCCATCCTCCTTCGAAAATCAACTGCCGTGATCAAATATCTGCCCGACGATGAGTGCGTATCCCGAGACCGTCATGTCATCACTCCCCAGCACTCGTTCCACGCGCTGCTCCTCCGCTTTCCATCTCGTTGAGTTCTCAAGGGTGTGCCCGACCCGCTCGTTCAAGACGGCAAATTCACCGTCCTGTTCATACTCCTCCGCATCGGATTTCGAATTCCAGATCGTGACGGAGATCAGCTCATGGGTGTCGTTCTTCTGTCCGGTCAGGAATGCGACACGGCACCCCGGAACGCGCCGGAGCCCCGGGATTATCTCTTCCCTGTAGAGCGATGTGAACTCCTCCAGCATGCCTCGCCGGACATGGAGGGAGAGTATCCTGAGAAAGAGCCTCCCCTTTCCCGGCGGGGAGAAGACCGAAAGGTCGGCCCCGCCGGATGCTTCATACCGGGAGATGACCGGGTCGTCTTCCAGAGGCGCATATTCGAGCTGCATGTCGTCGCTCATGTGGACGGTCCATTCCGGGGTTTCGGCCAGAAAGGGCCTGGACTGGTCCAGGAGCTTGCGGTATTCTCCGGTCTTCTCGTACGTGTCGGCGTCCGCCGCAGAATTCCAGAGGGTCAATGAGATGCCGATGTCGGGGGGATCAACGCTCTGCAGGAGGCCCGCGTAGAGGCAGCCGGGAGTGTGCGAGAGCTCGGCGATGATCACCGCAGAGTACATCCGGCGGAGCTCCAGGAGGCGGTTGGGGTCAAGCCTCAGATGTACGATGCGCATGAACATGGCGCAGCTCCGGATGATGAGAACAGGTTATTTGACGGTTGCCCTGAACAAGATCAAGAAGTCGCGCGGGAAAAGCAACATAGCAGATTGCCCCGCTCCTGGGTCCCGCTCATGAGCGGGGTCCCAAAGAGCGGGACTTCGCTCCGCTCGGTAATGACAGCCCGGATTCGCAATGACAGGCCGGGCCCGCAATGACGGAGGGGACTCGTTATTATTCAAGCCCTGAGGATCTGGCGGAGCTGCTCCTCGGGGGTGTGGAGGAAAGGCTGCAGCACGAGCATCCCGGTCGGGCCGATCGTTTTCTGCAGGTAGTGGAGCTCGGCGAACTTCTCGCCGGCCTCGGGGTCGGGGGGGATCTCAAACCCCGTCTCCCGCATGAGGAGAAGTCCTTTGGCCTGGACCGCGAGCTCAAGCCGCAAACGGAGCAGGCAGAGCATGTCGGCAAGGACCTCTCCGGGAAAACGGGACTGGAGCGCCTGAAGGTACAGGCCGATGCGGGTCTCATCGAGCCGCCCGCTGGAGATCATCTCCAGGAGCTCACGGTCCGTGTCGAACCCGACGCCGAGCCACCGCCGGGTGGCCTCTTCGCTCCGCGCGAAGACGATCGACATCAGCACGGGAAGGAGAAGCACGATGAGCATCGTGGAGGCGACGGCCGGGATGAAGAAGTGATTGAATGCCGAGTGGATGACGATGGCGAGCAGAATTCCCGGAAGGAGGGTTCCCACGCGCGCATCCCCGGCACGGTCGGACAACACTTTTCCGACGATCCCCGCAATGGATGTCGCCGCTCCGTGCATCATCGCCGTGCCGAAACCCCGGACGAGCCAGAGGAAGGCGCTGTGTGACCCGAGCGACGCGACATACGAGATGTTTTCGACGAGTGCGAAACCGGCCCCGATCGCAAACCCCTGTATGGCGGTATCAACAAGGAAGCCGGTCCTCCGGGTCGCGATCAGGTAGACGAGAAACGCCGCTTTGAGAGATTCCTCCACGAACGGGGCGACGTAGCGTGTGAAGCCGGTGAGCCCGATGCCGCTGGAGCCTATCAGGTAGGCGTTCAGCGGATAGGCAATGCAGGCGGCGGCGCAGCCGGCGGCAAGCGCGACGAAAAGAGACCGGGGGGGGACGAGCTTGTAGCTGTCAAACAGGAAGAGCGCAGCGAGAAAGACACAGACGGGGATGAGGCCGAGCAGGAATACCATTGTGCGATCTCAGCGGAGTATTTTGAGCGACACCATGAACTCCTGCATCATCTTCTCATGCTTCTCCACGGCGGTCGCGTAGCCAAACGAGAGGGTCGATTCGAGGGCCGAGAAGAAGACGAGGCGGAAATCGAGCTGCGCGCCGGCGTCGCCGACCGTCTGCCCGAGAGAGGCGTCGTCCATATTCGTGGCGATCCCGCCGGAGAAGAGGGCGAGCTGCGCCCAGGTGCAATAGGCAGATTCTCCCCCGAAGCGCCTGAACCTGAGCGGGGGGAGCACCCACTCGAGAAGGAGCTTGCCGAAGTTCGTGCCGCCGACGGAGTTCAGCGCGGCTCCGGGAAACGCATAGTACTCCCGGTAGCGGCGTATCTCTCCGTGGTCCACCCAGTTGTTGCCGAAGGCTCCGAAATAGAAATTTGCAAACGGCTGTGCCCGGTCGCCCGGGGAATACCCGGCGGCCGCCCGGAGCCAGACGGAAGAATGGTCGATGGGGAGGAGCGTCCCGGCGGCGAGCGATCCGTAGACGCGAGGGTAGAGGGTGCCGTTCACTTCGTCATTCAGGGAGGCGATCTCCCAGCGGACGCCGTTCTCTTCCTCGACCGCCCCGAGTGACCGCGTCAGGAGTGAGTATTTCACTGCCGCGTCGAACGAATAGAACGTGTTGAATGTGACGCCGATGTTCTGATATTCCGGCAGGCGTTCGAGTCCCCAGTACCCCGCAAGGCTGCCGGAGAACTCCATGCTCTCCGGCTCTTCAAACGTCAGGTACTTGTTATAGTTGAGCCCCAGAGACGATCCCTTCCTGCTCACGCGCGTCGGGCCGAATATGTCATAGAAATCCGCGGGGTTCCAGGTGCCGCTGAGTCCCCATTCCCAGAAATTATAGTTCAGCGATGCGTGAAGCCTCTGGTCTCGGGGGACCGGGCTGTTGGGGGTGTAGGAGGCGCTCAGATCGATCCTGTGGAGAAACAGGGGATCGGAGAAATTGAATCGGAGGCCGTAGCCCGGGTAGACTTTGTACCCCTCCACGATCGGGTACACCGATGCCAGCCGGATGTTCCCCGCGGGGCTGTACTCGCCGGAGAACGTCGTGACCGAGTCTGCGTTGACCGCCGAGGGGGGAGGAAGGGCCCATGTTTTCAGCACCGGGAAACTGTCGACGACGGCCTGGCCGAGATAACCGATGGGGCTCACGTCCGTCACGGTCCGGTCCGCGATCACGACCGGTTCAAAACCCTTGCCGGTGAAATGATACGCGAGAAGGGAATCTCCCCGGAGGGGCAACGGCCTGAAGAATCCCGTTTCTCCGTTTGTCACCCACTCCATCACCCGCTTCGCGACGTCATAGCGGACGATGTTCGAGACGCCGCTGTAGTACGAGCTGCCGAAAAGCCTGGTGCCGTCTTCCGAGAAGACGAAATTCGCCGGCGTGCTGTTGACGAAATCATACAGTGTGTCAAAGGACGCATCCCCCGCAAGGAGCGCCGGGATTTTCATGCGGATCAGGTATTGAGTCCCGTCGACATGCGTCAGGGCACCGACGAGCTGCGTGCCGTCAGGCGATATGTCGATGTCGAAAATATCCTTTCCGTAGTCGAACGAGAATACCTGGTTCCATTCGCTGTACGGGTACGGGATCCTCACGAGAGTCGAAATCCCGTTGAAGTGGCGGACCCCCCAGAGCGAACGGTCCGCTCTGTTGAACGCGAAGTCACCCGTCCTGACGTCTTTCATGAGGAGACGCGACGTGCCGCTGGGGACTTCATAGGAATAGAGGTCCCGCCAGTGGTTGTTGTCTGCCGTATAGAAAAGGGTCCGGCTCGACGGATCGAACGAAAGGGACGTAACATAGAAGAGGGCGCCGCCCCGTACTTCGTGCAGGTTTTCGACGGCTCCCGTAGCGATGTCAACCGCCGCGATGTGGGGTGTCTGCCCCGGGAAATTAACCGCCACGTACGCGCGGTGCAAATCTGGATCGAGAAATGAACGGGAAACCGATCCCATTGCTTCGGCGGTGACGTTCCTGTATTGGGTGATGGGGTAGCGGCGGAGAGAGTCGAGGTTCGCCTGCTGCCAGCGCTTTTCCCATGCGATCCACCGCTGCCACTCATCGTCGAGCGACGTGTGGTAGACGTCTTCGAACTGGGCGGCGTATCCGGCGCTGCAGCCGGGAGACTGTATGAACCACTGGAGAATCGGCCCGGGGCCGTGCCGGAGCGCCAGGTAGCTGATGAACCGTGTCCCGTAGAGGTAGGACGCCGCCCCGACCTGGAAATCCACTTTCGTCCCTTCCGCCTCCAGCCCCACTTCGTCAAACATGTAGCTCGAGTCCCTCACCATCGTGCGGAAGACCATCTCGTCGTACGCCCCGAGTGCTCGCCCGAGTCCCCCCGCCATCCACGTCTCCATGAACACCGCGATCGATTCGACGTACCACCGGGGCGCATACCAGCGCGGGCCGGTCACGTAGCCGTAGATCATGGAGAGAGGCTGCTCGTGGATCGGAGCGACCTTGCCGAAAAACATCGAGCGGAAGAAGCTGTCCCTGGGGGAGGGCTTGTCCATCGTCATGACGTGCACGAGCTCGTGCATCATCATGAGGTTGAATCTCTCCTCCGCGGGCATGGTCTCGTACACGTAACTGAACGGGGCGATCCCGATACTCATGAAATCGAACGGGACGGTGTTCGCCGCCCCGGAGGCGTAATCCCCGAAATCCTGGAGGAGGACGTTGACTTTTTCTCCCGGTCTGTAGTCAAACAGGCGGCTCTCGAAGCGGAAGGCGTTCTCAAAGCAGCCGACGATGTGAGGGACCAGGTACTCGTGGGCTTTTGAATAGTAGACAAGACGCAGATTGTTCGTCTCCCGTTCGAAAAGCTGGGCGTGGAGCCCTGAAGGGGAGAATTCGCCGATCGCAACAATAAGAAGGAATGACATGAGCGGGCGGCTCATGCGGAAACAGGCACCGGCCCAGCGAAAAGAAAAGGGACGAATCGACACACGAATTGCAAGGGGCGTGCCAGATGTGTGGGGGGAAAATGCACCAGATCAGGTGAGATTATGAGACTTTTCGGCACAAAAAGCAAGACAGGGAGGGGATGGACTTCCGCTCAGCTAAAAAGGGGAGGCGTTCGTCTCATTAATAATCTTAATGAAAAGAACGCCTCCTCGTCTCTGATTGCAGATCCCGCTGAAATACGGGGAAGAAAATACTTACTACTGTGCCTGGGCTCCAAGTGCGCCGCTTGTGAGCGCGGATGTGAACGCCGCGTTCTGGAGCGCCGCCGTGAGCTCGGGGCTCGTGAGCGCCGCCTGGAGTGCGGGGCTCTGGAGGGCCGCCTGAAGCGCGGGGGCGCTCAGCGCAGCCTGAAGGGCCGGGGCCTGCAGTGCCGCCTGAAGCGCCGGGGCCTGGAGCGCCGCTTGAAGTGCCGGCGCGCTCAGCGCAGACTGAAGCGCCGGAGCCTGAAGGGCCGACTGGAGCGCCGGGGTCTGGAGCGAGGCCTGAAGGGCCGGTGCACTCAGCGCGGACTGGAGCGCCGGGGACTGCAGCGCGGCCTGAAGGGCCGGAGCCTGAAGGGCCGACTGGAGGGCCGGACTCTGCATTGCGGCGGAGAGCGCAGGGGATGACAGAGCCGCCTGGAGTCCGGGCGCCTTTAATGCAGCCTGAAGCGCAGAAGAGGCGAGCGTCGCTTTGAGCTCCGCCTTCAGGGCGGGGCTCGTCAGATTCGCAGCGGTCAGTGCAGCCGTCAGGTTCCCCTGGCTAAGCGCCGACGTGAACGCCGGGGATGCCAGCGCAGCCGTAAATGCGGGCGATGAGAGGGCCGAAGTGAATGCCGGTGAAGCAAGAGCCGAGGCCAGCTGCGGACTCGACAGTGCTGAGGTGAACGCCGGATACGACAGAGCGGATGCAAGCTCGGGGGTTGCCAGCGCGGCTGCCAGGCCCGGCTGCGCAAGTGCCGACGCGAGCTGCGGGGTGGCAAGCGCCGCCGTGAACGCGGGGCTGGACATCGCCGCCGTGAATGCCGGTGTGGCGAGGGCCGATTTGAACCCGTCGTTGTTTATGATCGCCTGTATCTTGTCGTTCTGAAGGATCTTCTGCACTTCGGGATTCTGCAGGCGGACATCCTTATCGCTCATCTGGCCTGAACGGTACTTATTCGCCGCACCGATCGTCCCGGAGGCGTTGTCGACCGGGGGCCAACCGTGAAATGCAATATAAACGACAAAGCATGCAGCCACGACTCCCACGCCGATCCATACCCGGCGCTTCGATTTCTTCGAGGGTGTTGCCGGTGAATTATCCATCTGTTCCTCCTGGGGGGGATGGTGATTGAAAAATCCGTGAATGCGCGTATCAGTGGACCTGAATCTCTTTGTTAAACGTCCCTCCTCCTGCGGCCGCAACCTGTACCGCAATCCTCGAGTCCCTTACGCCGGAGAACACGAGAGTACACTTCTGCGAGCCCGTCCCTGTCATTTCGACAACTCCTGCATTGACGACGACGGGTCCTCCTGCGGATTGCACTTCCCGGACGTTCTCGAGCTTCACCCTCGATGCGTCATAGGTGAGCTTTGTCGTTGTCGCGATGCCGGATGTGAGCCTGAACGTCAGCTCCTTCCCTGTTTCGGTCGAGATCGCGGTGAGCGTCCCTTTCGCACCGTTGAGATCGAACGGGAATGTCTCGGAATGAGTCAGAAGCGTGCCCGTCGCCACATCCGCGGAGACGTTCGGAGCGGGCTGCGGATGTATCAGGAACATGAACAGCAGAGCGCCGGTCACGAGACCGCCGGCAAAAAAGGTGCCGTAGCGGAGCACAGAAGGGGTCTGCACAAGCGCGCGGAGGGATTCAAGCCGCGTACGCCTGAGTGGCGGAGTGCTGATCCTTGAGCGAACGTCCGCCCTGATCCTGTTCCCCAGATTTGCCGGGGGTTCTACCTGCCGTACCGAGGAGAGTGCGGTCCCGAGAGCCTTGATTTCAGCGTGGAGTTTCCTGGCCGACGCGTTGCGCCGGAGTGCCGCGGTGAGGTCCCGGTGCTCGTTGGGAGAAAGGTCACCATCGACATCCCTGTTTATCAATTCACGAAGCTGTGCTCCGGTCATTCCGCCGTACCCCTTTCTTCTTCAGAATATCCTTGAACGTCTGCCGCGCACTGAAGAGCCGTGATTTTATCGTTTTCTCCGGGAGATCAAGGATCTGGCCGATCTCGCGGTACGAAAGTCCCTGCATGTGCTTCAGAACGATGACGGCCCGCTGGTCCACGTTGAGCATCATCAGCCCGTCCTGTATCCGCCGCTCTTCATTGACGGCTTCGTCATCCTTCTCGTCCGGCGTCTCGACGGCCAGATCGTTCCCGTCGAGCCCTTCGAATCGCTTCTTCTGCCCGAGCGCGTTGAGGGATTCATTGACCGCTATGCGGTAGAGCCAGCTGAAGAACTTGTACTGCGGATCAAACCGCTCCAGATTCTCATACGCCTTGACGAACACCGATTGCGAAACGTCGGCGGCATCATCGGAATCTCTAACCATGCGGAGAGCAAGATTGAAAATTGCCCGCTGATGCCTCTCTACGAGCAGATCGAATGACTTGAGTTCGCCCGCCCGGCATTGCCGGACAAGATCTTCATCGTTGTGCTCTGTCATAATTACAGTCCGGCGTCAATAAAGTTGGTATTATTCGATCTCGAAAATCAGGTCAAAACGGGCTATTTTGAAGACGTCCCGCACCATCCGGTTCATATGTACGAGCTTTATTGCCTTTCCCCCCTTCTTCAGGCGCTGCTGGGTTGCAAGAAGAATCCCCAGTCCCGCGCTGGATATGTAATCCAGATCCTGGAAATCCACTACCGCCGAGTCATCCAGGCCTGAAAAAATCTCCCGCGCTCTATCGACCTGCGCGGCATCGAGCCTCCCGGTCAAAACTACGGTCCCCTTCTCATTGACGGAAATGCTGAACATGCTACGTCTCCAGGTGTTTGGTCAGTGTGATTCTACTTTTGCCGTCGACGTATTCGTATGCCAGCCCGTCAAGCATCTCCCGCGCGATGTGAATTCCGAGTCCCCCCGGCTTCCGTTCGGCAAACGGCACGTCGAACTGGGTCTGCGTCGCCCGCGTGACGTCGAACGGCACGGAAGTCTGTTCTTCGAGCCTGACTGTCGCCGTCCCCCCGCTCCGGACCGCCTCGAGGAAAACGTCGCTGGATGTCCCCCGGCCGTATTTTACGATGTTCGTGAAGAATTCCTCGACGGCCAGGTCGAGGACGTAGGAAGCGCGCGCATCAAGCTGCTCCTCCTCTGCAAACCTGTGAAGAAAGCTGAAGACCGCGTCGAGCGATCGAATGTCCCTGTCAAATTGCTGGCGCATCATGCGCACCGGACGGATCTTCCGTCCCCCTGATGTCCGGTCTCCGTCATAGCCGCTTGATGACGACGATTGTCATATCATCTGCCTGTGGCGCGCTCCCCGCGTGTTCACGGACCGCGCTGACGATCGCGTCGATGATCCCGGCCGCGCTCAGGGACCTGCACTCAGAGACAACGGACTCAATCTTCCGGTCGCCGAACTGTACCTGCCGGAGGTCCACGGCCTCCGTGATGCCGTCGGAATAAACAACGACGACGTCGCCGGGCAGGAGCTTTGCCACATCCTCCTGATAGGGAAAATCCTCCATGATGCTCAGGACGAGTCCGCCGGTCGACAGCCGATTCGGCGGACCGGCCCCGGAAAAGTGAAACGGGTTGTCATGCCCCGCGTTGCAATAGGTCAATATGTGATTGCTGGTGTCCAGGCTGCTGTAAAAGAGCGTGACAAACTTGTCGGAGCTCGTGCTCTGGTGGAGGAGCTTGTTCGCCCTCTGCACGCAGACCGCGGCCGTGGGACTCGAAAGGGTCTGTCCCCTGAGCGTCGCCTGGACGTTTGCCATCAGGAGTGAGGCCGGGAGTCCTTTCCCTGAGACGTCAGCGACGCAGACCGCGATGTGGGTATCATCGACCGGGATGAAGTCGAACGCATCCCCACCCACGAGCTGGGCGGGGATGCTCACACCGGCGATGTCGTAACCGGGGAGAACAGGGGGAGCCTTGGGGAGAAGGTCCATTTGTATCGTCGCCGCAAGGCGGACTTCCTCTTTCATCTTGCGAAGGGCCTGTTCGTCTTCATACAGACGTGCATTCTCCACGATCTGAGCGGATTGTCCCGCGATGATCGCCAGGAGGCGCTGATCTTCCTCCGTGAATGACACCCCGTCCTTTTTGTTATAGACGGTGAGGACACCCACAAGCGTCGATTTGACCATCATGGGGACGCACAGGAGCGACCGGATCGAATCGTCCCACTGGACCCCCCGGAAACGCTCGTCCGTCCGGGGATCATTGACCGTAAGAGGCTTTTTGTTGAGATGCATCCACCCGAGAAGGCTCTGGCTGAAATGGTACTGGGGGGACTGCGAGGAGCTGGCCATCGTGCGAACGAGTGTTTTCATCACGTCGTGGGACTGGTGGTCGACCAGCGTGATGACCCCCTGGTCGGCCCGTATCGCCCGGATCGACCTGTGGATGATCGTCCGCATGATGTCCTGGAGGTTGAGCGAGGCCCCGATGGCCCGGGCAAGGTCATTAAGGATCGACAGCTCCTCGACCGCCCTTTTCAGCCTGCGGTTTTCCTCCTGCTGAGAGAGTCCACCTGCGCCGGGCGCGTCCTGGGGAGCCATGGGGATGAACGTAAAATGAGAGGTGAAAAGTGACTCAAAAGTACGGAAACGGCGGGTCAAAAAGCAAGCTCCAGAGATTCCATTCTCACAATCGGGAACAAGCCTCCCGGCTCAACAACCGCCGGTCGCTTCTTTAAGGGATTTCCTCCATCGTCCGCCGCCGGGTTTTCGGGCCCGGTTTTTGTTGCCTCTTCCTCATCTGGAGATCAGATGACCACACAGGCACGTTACAGGGAAATACCCTACGACTACACCTCCCTTTCCGACCGGGAGATCATCCTCCGGTACTTCGATGAGGAGACGCTCTCCCTCATCGACCGGTTGCGGAGCCAGCGGATTACCGGCAGGAGCGCCCGGATGATCGCCGAGATCATCGGCGACATCTTCATGCTCGACCGCAATCCTTATGTCCTCGAGGACTTCGTACGGGACGCCGGCACACTGTCGCAGCTCATGCACATCCACGGGCAGCGCATCTCGGCAGTCCATGGCTCGGCGCGCGGAAACAGGGAGGCCCTGGAACTCCTGGCCCGCGTGCGGAAGGTCGACGAGGAATTCTTCGAGAGGGTCGGCGGGATCCGGCGCCTCCGGAAGGGGTTGCTCTTCGCGCTTCAGGACGCGACGTCACAGAAAAACGTCAGGTTCGATCCGTTCGATCGCGTCGCACACTCCACCGATGCGACCGACTGGCGCGTTGAACATCCGGTGGCTGTCGTGTACCCCGATTCCGTCGAAGAGCTTCCCCGCATTATCGGGGCCGCGCGAAAGCTGGGAATGTCGATCATTCCCCGGGGCGGGGGCACGGGCCTCACGGCGGGCGCGGTGCCGGTCAACCGGCACACCATCGTCGTCAACACCGAAAAGCTCAACAGGATCCACGGCATCACTGTGGCGACTGCGGCCCCAGGCGATTTCCCGATCATCGGAGTCGACGCGGGAGCCGTCACGGAAGACGTCATCGAATATTGCCGGGACCGGGGCTTCATCTTCGCCACCGACCCGACCTCCGCCTGGGCGTCGACGATCGGAGGGAACATCGCGGAGAACGCGGGGGGGAAAAAGTGCGTGCAGTGGGGGACCGCGATCGACAACCTCTACTCCTGGCGGATTGTGACCGCCGGGAGCGACACAATCGAGGTCCGGCGTCGGGACCACCCGTACAGGAAGATCGCACCCGGGGACAGCGTTATATTCGACGTGTACCGGCAGGGGTCCGGGGAGTTCTTCCGATCGATCGAGCTGCGCGGGACGGATATCCGCAAGAAAGGTCTCGGCAAGGACATCACGAACAAGGCCCTGAACGGCCTCCCGGGAGTCCAGAAGGAAGGAGGGGACGGGATCATCACCTCGGCGGAGTTTGTGCTCTACCGCCCCTTCGCACACTGCCGCACACTCTGCCTCGAGTTCTTCGGAACGACGATGACCAAAGCCTCGGAGGCGATACTGGAGATCCGCCGCGCGTTCGACGGGAGCGGCCCGGCGTTTCTCACGGCCCTCGAGCATTTTGACATCCGTTATGTCCGCGCAATCAACTACAGGAACAGGTCCGCGCGCACCGACATCCCGCAGGCGGTCCTCCTCGTGGACGTCGAGAGCAATGATGCCGCGGCGGCAGATGCCGCGGCGACGAAAATCGCGGCAATGGTCACCCGGTACGACACCGAGGCGGTCCTGGCGAGGGACGAGAGCGAACGGAGCGCGTTCTGGGGGGACAGGAAAAACCTCGGAGCGATCGCCGCTCACACCAATGCCTTCAAGCTGAACGAGGATATCGTCATCCCGCTCGAAGCGCTCGCTGATTTTGCCGATTTCATCGAGCGGCTGAACCTCGACAAGGAGCTTTCCACCGCGGCCGCCACCGCCGGGCGGATCGCCGAGCACCTCCGCGGGATCCATCCTTCCGACGGGGATGAACCCTTCAATTCCAGGATCGCGGGATCGCTCGGGGAACTGGAACGGACCGGAAAACTACTGTCCGGATACCGGAGCCTCCTGCATGAGCCCGCCCCGCCGTCTCATGGCACGCCACCCGGCGCGCCGCCGCTGTTTGAACGCTTCCGGGAAGGCGCCGTGCGTTTCAGCGTGGAGGCCGACATTCTGGCTCCCCTCCGCTCGACGTTCCACGGCTACGAGGAACTCGCCTCCGACATCGAGCGGATCGTGTCAGATGAACGCCGGCGCACGATCATCATCGCGACGCACATGCACGCGGGGGACGGGAACGTCCATGTGAACATCCCCGTGCACTCCGGCGACTACCCGATGATGCTCGAGGCACAGGAGACAGCGGCGGCGGCAATGCGTGAGGCGGTGCGGCTCGGGGGCGTGGTATCGGGAGAACACGGGATCGGGCTGACGAAGCTC
>Ga0182021_10004882_pt1 | contig 15815 bp, 18 predicted proteins | sample 612E3MmetaG_FD_120493 | JGI IMG/M metagenome (GOLD analysis project Ga0182021, IMG submission 120493) | Permafrost microbial communities from Stordalen Mire, Sweden - 612E3M metaG (Illumina Assembly) | ecosystem: Environmental > Terrestrial > Soil > Wetlands > Permafrost | place: Sweden... | reverse complement strand
TTCCGGTAGTAAAAAATAACATAATCTACGGTATCTTCACCGCAAAGGATCTTGTGGATCACTTTGAGGAGTTTGAGGATAAGCTGACGAGGGACCTTGTAAGATTTATGCCTTGGTAGCCCCTCTGATTTGATAATATATTATCCGTCGCTTAGAAACGCGCGCGCATAATGCTCACGAATAGAGAGTATTTTCTTCTTCAGCACGAAATATTTTGACTTCTAGGAGAGAATCGTTACCACAAACCATAAACCCAATTTAAATTAACTATTGATATTACGTGGTCATTTTTTTCTGTAAGGCGCTAGCGAAGTCTTCCGCTTTTTTTAAGGCTTCTTCATTGGGTCTGCCTTTGTTTAAGGGTCTCAGTCTACCTATTCCAACGGTATCAAGGCCTTGGCAGTTAAACTCCCCAATAATATTGTATCCCTTCGACTGAAGCGCTTTCCTTAATGATTCATGATATTTCGCGCGCGCAGCTATGTTTTCACTTTCCCAAAAAGTGACTTGTGACGCTCGATAACCAAACCCCTACGCCTCAGCTCCTTTTCAATGAGTGCAATCCCGCCATCAGTCCAAAAATAACGACTATTCACAAAATCTACTAGATTACTCCTACGAAGCGCTCTCCGAATTACATCCCAATCTGGACGAATCCTACGAGAGGCGTACAAGCTAATGATTTCCTCCTTCCAAAAATCGAAGACATTCCTATCACTCAGGTTGCTAAGCTCCTTTTCGACATCCTTCGTAAAGGTCATGTAATTCCATTCTCCTATATACTGTTAGAAGGTGCCATCAATGCTCCAGCTCTAGTTTATTACGAATTGATCGCAGTTTTTCAACCATTACCTTTCCCACGCGCTTTGACCTTGAGAGCCCTCAATGATTAGCTACGCTGGAAAGTCGTTTTACATTTCAGACATCTAAAAATTGGTTTTTGATAGTTGTCTACACTTGCAATAATCGACTTACTGGCACCACATACTGGGCAATCGTCTCCCCACTTGATTATCTTCACACTTGTAGGTTGATTCAATCTAAAAGCGCCTCGATTAGATTGGGGGAAACGTTGCATCGCTACATATAATGTTTCTCGCACGACTTAGGGAGATTGGAATTGGTTACAATTCCAATTTATATATCGCTCCAGTTAACACTTGCGATATGAAAAACAGACCGTTGAGTCCTCGGATAGAAACATATTCCCGAAGCGCGCGCGCTACAAGGCGCTCTAGATTCGCTATCTTCTATTCTTCTTTTTATATCATGCGTTCTTGCTGGGTAGCTTGACGGTGAAGATCGTTCCGACTCCCAATTCTGATTTAAAGTCAATTGAACCTCCTTGAACCTCCACTGCCCTCTTGCAGAACGTCAGGCCTAAACCCATACCTCCCGCCTTTGTCGTGTATAAGGGGGAGAAGATTCGTTTCCTCGAATCCTCGGGAATTCCCACGCCGGTATCGATGACGTTAAACTCTAGCTCGTTCGCTACCTTCCTCGCCTTTAGAGTGAGTTTACCGCCGTTTGGCATCGCCTCGACCGCGTTCTTCACAAGGTTATCCAGGACTCGATGCATGATGTCGGGATCTATGTTTATGGACTCAAGTTCCTCCTCTATGGAGGTTGCTACCTCGATATTCGCTGGAATCGATGATCCCTCAAGCACATTCTTGATTAAACTACTAAGATCTGTGTTTATCGGTTGAGGCACGAGTTCTCGTGTGCTTGACCTCCAGTCTGCGATCATTTTCAGAGACCTGACGGCGTTCTCCTCGACAATTTTGAGCATCCTCGGCGTCAGGCTCGGGTCCTGCTTGATCATGTTCACCGCTTGAACCACCTGACCTAATGGGCCTCGCAGATCGTGGGCGACAGTTGCACCCATTTGCTCCACTGCGGATGCCACTTCGGCCCTTCTAAGCGCCTCTTGGCCTCTTCTCCGCCCCGAAATATCTCTACATATTACGCCGAGGCCGGAGCCAACGCGGAAGGCTGAGCTTGACATCCACATCTCCTCCGACACCGTGCTTACACCCTCCCAAGCCATCGACTTCCCAGTCTTGATTACCTCCTTATAGGCCAAGTACGCCTCGGATTTTTCTATCCCGGGGAAGACTACCAATACATTCCTGCCGATAAGGTCCTTCTTAGTCTTTGCAGGAGGGGTTTTTATGAGGGCCCACCCGAGGGCGACTCTGTTGAGATCGAGGAGATTTAAATCAGAATCATACATGGCGAAACCCAAGTCCGTTGAGTCCATGAAGGCACGTAGCTTCTCCTCGCTCTCTCGAAGCTTCCACGTCCTCTCACCGACCATTTTCTCAAGGCTGCTAGCGTATTCCTGAACCCTCAGGTTGGCATCACTCAGTTCCTTCTCGATGTCCGTCAACTCTTTATTAATTTCTAAAAGCTCCTCATTTGACGACTTGAGCGATTCTTCAGCTAACTGTTTCGCTAGACGCTCCCTAATTGAGATGACTCCTAGGCTGATGTCGTCGGCAAGTTGCTGAAGAAGGTTAACTTCCTCGCTTGACCATGGGTCAACTTCGCTTGAGTAGATTGAGATGGCGCCGTAGGATCTCCCGGCGTTTATGAGGGGGAAGACGATGGATGAAGCATAGCCTCTCTTGATGGCTTCGGTGCGCCAAGGTTCGAATTTTGGATCAGTGAGCATATCGCGGCAGATGGTTACCTTACCTGTGCGAATAGCTGTTCCCGTCGGGCCGCGGCCGCGATCGTTGTCATCCCAGGTTATTTTCATCTGGGCGATGTAGCCATCGTCGAATCCAGCGTAGGCCACAGGTCGGACTCTCTTCTCATCGTCGTCTTCGGCGAAGCCTACCCAGACCAAGTGATAATCGGTGTTTTTGATGATTATGCTGCAGACCTGATCCAGGTAGGAACGCTCGTCTGGGGCTTTTATGAGAACTCTGTTGCTGTCGTTTAGAACACTCAGTGTGTTGTTGAGCCGCCTCGCTTCTTTCTCCGCTTTCTTCCTGTGAGAGATGTCTTGGAAGACGGTTGCGAACCTTTCCTTCCCGGAGGTGAATGTGGAGATGCTGAGGTGCTTATCCATAGGTGGGAAGTAGGTTTCGAAGGACTCGGGTCTCCCGGTTGCGACGACCCTAGCGTAGATGTCTAAGTAAGGTGGTTGTCCCATGCCATAGGCCTTGGAGGCTAGCTTGCCGACGACGTCGGCTTTCTTTAGTCCGGTTATGCTTTCGTAGGCGGGGTTTACGTCGATGATGAGGTAGTCGACCGGCTCCCCGTTTTGATTCTTTATTATTTCGTGGAGTGCGACGCCCTCGACCATAGATGTGTAGAGGGAGAGATACTTTTCCTCACTCTCCTTCAGCGTACTTTTCATTTTACGTTGCTCGGTGATGTCGTAAGCTACCTCACCTACACCAATAATGTCACCGCTGATATTCCTGAGAGGAGTCTTAATCGTCTGATACAATCGAACGTTTTGTTTATCGCCGAACTCAACTTCCTCATTTACAGTTTCGCCTCGCAGGGCTTTGGTCCACCTATTTATGGAAATTTTCTGTTGTTCAGACAAGTGGGCGAATGTATCGACCATGCTTGAACCGATCTGTATCGTCTTTCCTGAGAGACGCTTTATTTCGTCCCTGTAGGCTTCGTTGAAGAACGTGTAGTGGAAGCTCGTATCTTGGGCTGCGATGATCACTTTAGTGCCCTTTGTTACTGCTTCGAGTAGCTCGTTTGATTGATGAAGAAGCTTTCCGCTTCTAAGGGAGGCTTCCTCCGCTCGATTCTTCTCAACGACGTGTGTGATCCTTCGAGCTAGGACCTTGAGGTGGGCCAGCGTAGGCTCCTTCATGACGTAGTCGTCTATTCCGGCGGCGAAGGCTTCGGATGCGACCTCCTCGCTTCCCCTCGCGGTGTAGATGATGAAGGGGATCTTACTCGTCTTCCTGACCTCTTTGCAGAATTGGATGCCGTTCATTCCGGGCATCTGGTAGTCGGAGACGACGCAGTCGAAGGTCTGATCCGATAGGTGTTTTAATGCTTCTTCGGGCGTGGTCGAAATTGAGATTGTTAGTGAGTGGTTGGCGTTTTCGAGGTTGAGCTTAGTTAGCTCCATTTGGGATTCCTCGTCGTCTACTAGGAGTACCAGGATTGAGGCGGCGGTTTTTGAGGCGGCTTCTTCGGGCAAAGCTTCCACCTATTTACTTTGTAAGTTTTCGACATGGTTGTTTAAAGCCTTGATATTTTGTGCGCAGTTAGTAGGCTACTCTGCGCACACACGCGCCTGTTGCTGCCACCATATAGTAGACTGTCTGAACATCAACCATACAATCACTGGTTACAATCAGGTGGAAGTGAGGATAAGACTATGCCACACACACAACACCACACAACACCGCTAGCTGATATAGAACCTAATGAATTACTGATACAGTATTCTTCAAAAAAAATCGATGATATTATGATGAGGAACGTTTTCTGACAGATAATACGACAACAACGAGTATTATACCCATCAAAGTGGTCTCAACCGGGAAACCGGGCATACCTCCGCTTCCCCCACCTCCTCCGCTTGATGGTTTGGTCTGAAGGTATATGCTAACGGCATAAGTTGAGATAGCTGAAACAGTTCCCGACCCTGTCCCGGTCACGTATCCACTATTTGATGCGCGCGCCCCTATGAGAAACGCCTCAGGAACCCCGGTGCCCGGGCAGCATCCCACTAGTTCCGCAGACCATCAAACGCTTTCTTACTCATACTCTTAAGCTTTCTCTCAACCAACCCCCTGTTCATATCCCTATAAGGCTCCTCCCTCACCAACATGAAGTACATAATTCGGGCCATCTCATGAGCCACAGCCACCACAGCACACCCAGAACCCCTACGCCTCGAAAGCCGCTCAAACATACCTCCCAACCTAGCATCATGCCGAACAGCGGTCTGAGCCGACTCCACCAACGCCCACCTCAACCGCTTATTACCCGGACCCGAGACGCCTCCAGTCCGGATCCTCTCACCCGACTGATGCACCGAAGGCACCAACCCCATCCACGACGCGAACTCCTTGTCGCCGCGGAACCTGCCGACATCACCGACCTCCGACACGACGAGCATCGCCGTAAAGTAGCCGACCCCCGTCATCGTCATCAGCAGCCGCACACACCGGTCCTCCGCAGCGAGGACCGCAATTTTCTCCTCGATGATCGTGACCTGGCCGTCGACCGCCTCCAGAACCACGAGATCGCTTCGCAGAATCGCGTCGTCCATGAACCCGAGGCTCAGCCCCCGGAGCCACGCGACGTTGTCCTTGCTGAAGGCCGTCGTGCCGGGCATCTTGAGCCCGTGCTTGTCTAGGAGGCCGTGGATCCGGTTCTTCACCTCGGTCCTGTTCTTCACCAGGTTCAGGCGGTGGCGTAGGAGCTCTCGTCTGCTTCGGAGCTCCTCGCCGGGCACGTAGCAGGTGGGCAGCATGTCGGCTCTGAGTAGCGCGGCGAGGGTTCTGGCGTCGACCTTGTCCGTCTTAACCTTCGCCTCGGCGATGAGCCTCGTCTTGGATGGGTTGGAGAGGGCTACGTCGAATCCGTGTTCCTCGAGTCTGTCATGGATCTGTATCCAGAGGTTCCCCGTCGACTCGACGACGGCTCGGACCTCGTCTCTGAACGTGGTTAGCTTACCTGCGAACTCTTCTATCTCTTCAGGGTCATTCGCGAAGCGGATCTCGTCAAGGAGTTTGCCATCCTCGTCTAGGATGGCGGCCTGGCACATACTTTTATGGACGTCTATTCCAACGTATTTCACGGGTGTCACCTCGGGTGGCCTGCGGGCGGCACGCTCCTATTGGGTCTCGTTGGGACCAGTCGGGTAGCCGCTCGGGTCTGGCCCAGTCTGGCTTCAGGGTCTCGCTTGGACCAAGCGCGCAGCGGGCCTAGGCCACCCGCGACACCCTCAGAGTCTCTCCTGAAAACGTTTCTTATACCGTCTGGCTTGTCCCGAAATTCATCCATGTTAAAATAAGTTTATTTTGATAGTTGAGGTTTCGTCCCCCAATGGTCTGCCCAACCAGGGGAAATGAGTTCACTTAGGACAAGATGAACACGAGACCCTTGAAATACTCTTCAGAAACATCGACTTAAGCATTGCCCAACAACAACTCATTGGCTGCTACCACGCGATTGGAGCCGGAAGACCACCCAGGAACCCCATCGGCATCCTCAGAGCCCTCCTCATCATGCGATTGAATGGAATCCACAGCCTACGGGAGCTCACCAGAATCCTAGACGCAGACCAGCGCATCAGACGGCTCTGCCTCATCCAGGACGACGAGATAGGCTACACTAGATCCGTCCTCAGCCGCTTCACCAAGAGGGTCGTAGCAGAGACGATGAGGCTCATAATAGAGGAGAAGGTGGTATGCTCCGGATGAGAAGCAGCGTCAGGGAGTTGGACGCGGTCCTCGACGCTAGCTTCGTCAAGGCCTGGAGCATCAGGTATCCTGACGATAGCAGGGCCGGCTTCTCTGATGTTGAAGCTAGAGTCGGGAGGAACGGCCGCGGCTACGACCTCGGATACAAGCTCCACGTCGCGGTGGACCATAAGCGGATCCTGCCTCTGGCTGAGGTGATGACCCCCGCGAACGAGAACGAGAAGAGACACGCGCCATCGCTGGTCGAGAGGACCCGGATGCGCGCGCGCATGACTTTAAATAAGGTGAGAGGTCTGCTGAACGCCTCCGTGTACGCTCTTCTTAGTGTGCTGTGCTGTGTGCTGAAAAGGGAAGCAGCTGAGAACATGGGTAGGCCAGATAGGGCGTTGTCGCCGACGTTCTTCAACGTGTGACGGTTTGGCCTCGGGTCTGCGTGGTGGTGTGGCTAGGTGGTGCCCTGCTTGTCTTCGTGGGCTTCATCCGTTTTCTGGGTGTTGCTGTGCTGGTTGTGGGTTTGGTTTGGCTGGTTGGTTGTTACTTGGGTCACCTGTGTGGTGGTTTTGCTGTTTTTATTGGGGTGTTGTTGGGTGTGTGTCTATTTTAGGGACGAGCCAGCGCGCAAGTCGTCTGAGGTTGTTCCACTCACAACCAGCGACGCTATCGTAAAAATAAGGCAGTTAACCCTGCAACTCTCAAACCTATCTTTTAACTATGATAAGAACATCAATTCCATAGGGATATTATGAATACGAAGAAGTTCACCATCCTCCACTCAAACGACATGCATGGAGACTTCCTAGCCGAGATGCGAGCTGGTGAAACCAAACTCATAGGAGGACTAGCCCTCCTAAGCGGGTACATCAACAAGGTGAGAAATGAGGAGGAGAACGTCCTCTACGTAATCGCGGGGGATATGCTTCAGGGCTCCCTGATTGACTCAGAGTATAAGGGGGTCTCAACCATGGGCCTAATGAACTACCTAGCACCAGACGTAGTATCCCTCGGGAACCACGAGTTTGACTATGGACTATCCCACCTATTGTTTCTAGAGAAAGTCGCAAACTTCCCGATAGTCAACTCCAACCTCTACATCAAACCCTATAATAAGAGACTGATGAAACCTTACATCATCTTAAACAAAGCGGGTCTCGACCTCATATTTATCGGGATAATCACCGAGAAGGTTATGGACACGATTAAATTGGACCCCCTGATTAGCAGCTTCGTCACGCTTCAAGATGCAGCAGCCGAGATTGGGAAGGTATGTAATGCCTATAAGAACGATGACATAGACCTGACGGTTCTCCTCACCCATATCGGCTACGACTCTGATCTAGAACTCGCGAGTTTGCTGAAGCAGGAATGGGGTGTAGATCTCATCATAGGAGGCCACTCCCACACCATCCTCGAGAAACCCGGGGAGAGAAACGGGATCCTCATCGCACAGGCGGGTGTGGGGACCGATCAGATTGGTCGATTCGACATAATCATCGACGACGACACGAATAGTATAGTCGAGTACAAATGGAGACTCATACCAATCGACCAGTCGATAGCTGAGCCAGACGAAGGATTAGCACAATACTTAGCAACATATCAGCAGGAAGTGGATCACAAGTACAACGCGATAATCTGTAAACTGGCTGTTGAGCACACACACCCACAACGTGAGATAGAGACCTCCCTCGGTAACCTCTTCGCCGATGCCTTCGCGGACAATGCAGAATGTCACGTCATGTTTGTCGCAAGTGGCTCGATAAGAACCAAGAGTCTGGGTCCTCTCGTAACTATGCGGGATCTCCTCACCTGCTTCCCTTACAACGACACCCTAACCAGATATATGGTGAATGGGGAGCAACTCACCCGAATGTTTCAACACATAATGCGGAAGGATAACCGAAACGGAGAAGGAGAATGTTACCAAGTGAATCGCAGAGTCAGAGCAATCTTTAACGATAGCGAATCCAAGCTAGTATCCCTGAAGATTGATGACGAGAATGTTGACCCTGTGAAGCTCTACACAATCTGCCTCCAGAATTACCACGCTATAAACTCACAGGCATACCTAAACTTGTCACAGGAGGAACTCGGAGCCATCAAGACCAAGGTAGTTTCCACATCCTCCTTTGAGGTTCTTGAGGAGTATCTTAAGAACAACCAGAACGCGAGTAGACGAGTCGAGGGAAGACTCATCTATCAATAAGGAAGCAAGTGCGTTTTTTTAATGCATGCGCAGATACGTAAATGCTATAACCCTTACATGGATGTTAAAATTATGCCTGAAGCATTAATCGGGGTCATCCCACACCTGGTAATGGCAACCGGCCGCATCCAGTCCAAACAATACACACTCGTCGTCACAGACCCACGTCTAATCCTCGCCAGGCTTGGGGCCCAGCAGATGCAGGAGGCTATGGCTCAGTCGAAGGCACGAGCTAAGGGCTTCCTCGAGAAGTTGGCCGACGGGAGAGTGCTCACTGCGAAGGATATCGTGGAGTATTGCCGCCACTACTTTTCAATGCCGCCTGACAGCATCCTAGGAGAGTCCCCCGAGAACTTCGCGATTCAGCTAGAAGGTATTACACGCATATACGTCGACCACCAGGTTGATCCAGGGGACGAAGACTCACACATACAAACTGACCGCTACGTCATGACGATCGTTTCCTCGGTTGGAGAGAATACATACGTCTTCGACGCTGATCCTCAGGATATGGGCATCCTAAGACACGCACTTGGTGAGAGGGTCCATAGCGATGGTCGAGCTAAACCAATAAGACCATAATTCTAAGATGCACTACGCATTTGGTTAAGACAGAAAAAAACTCATTGAAACCGAAGATATCGTTAAGCAACCATCACATAATTAAGACACGCTATCAGTTATCGCGCACCTATTCCAGCTTTGCACCGCACTCGGGGCAGAAGCGAACATTCTCCTCATGTTCCTTACCGCAGCTGGGACACACTTTCTTACCAGGCACCACCGGCGGAGTCTCTACCTGCGGCGCGCGCGGTAGGTATGAAAGGCTGAGCACCTGCGCGCGCATTCTCAAAGTCCTTACCACTATAACTCTTGACATGTGCGTGCTCGCGTCGCAAACGTATATCCCGTGACTACGCTCGCCTCAAATACCCGAGGAGGATACCTCCTCCAACTCTCTAAACTCCGCATCACCCAGAACCCAATCCAAAGCCCCAGCGTTCTCCAAGGCATGATCAACCTTCGTGGCACCCGGGATCGGAATAGCCGCCTCATCCCTACGAAGCAGCCAGCTAAGTGCAACCTGGCCAACGCTTCTCCCAAGACGCCTAGCGATCAACTGGATGGCTCCCATAACAGAATCCTCCATCGACGACTTACCCCTAGCTATCTTCGAAGAATCAGCAGCAGCCTCAGCCGAGGCGAGAACCCCTCTCCCGAGAGGACGATAAGCCACGAGGGAAACATTTAGTTCCCTACAGGCTTCAAGCACGCCGTTCACCTCCGGCTCACGGTGCATCAGACTGTACTCCACCTCATTAGCCGCGAGCGGGATCCCGTGGCCCTCAAGCCTAGCCGAGGCCCTCCTCATTTGCTTAGCGTCGAAGTTGCTCACTCCGACGGAGCGTATTCTCCCCACTCCATATGCCTCAGCCATGTAATCCATTAGGTCCTCGACGCTCTGCGTTGTTGGGGGCATGTGAATGTAGTATAGGTCCAGGGTCTCCACCTTAAGCCGATTAAGCGACTCACTCAGAGCCTCTGCGAAGTGCTTGCTCGTTGTGCGGGTTCGGGACGGCATATATTTACTAGCGATGACCACGGGTCTGCCGTCTCGGTGGTGGCAGGCTCCTAGTAGACCCTCTGATCTTCCCCCGTGTATATCTCGGCTGTGTCGAAGAAGTTGATTCCCCTGTCGAACAGCGAATTGTAGACTTGGGAGACGGCTTCATCATTCTCCCCCAAGGCCCATCTGTTGGTCCCTGTGCCTATGCGTGAGATCTGTATGTCGGTGGATCCGAGTTTGGTGGTTCGGCTGAGGCTAGTGTGTGCACTCATTTGATTAGCCCAAATATGACTTAATCATCTTACCTTATAACGAGATCAAGTTGCACAGGCGCGCACGGGGCTAAAGCTGTAGGCTTCCTTGGAGACGAATCGTGAATGCTTTCGTTATTTTGAGGAATCAAGTTCCTATCTCATAATCCTCGCCTTGTCCTCGATGCACGCGCTGCAACGATTAGATCCTAGTTTAAATAATCATCGCCAAACTTCAGAGCACGTTGTAAATCTTTAGTAATTCTAGAGCAGCAGATTTAGACCCAATCTCCGCATCAAGCATCCTATCACCTGTCCCGATTATCACAACGTCCCCCTCATCGGGGTTGAGCCCCTCAATAAGCTTCTCAGCAAGGACAGGGGAAGGCTCAACCTCAAGTCGCGGTAAATGAAACCTCTTCCCCCGAAAGACTAGTGTGGTCGCGCCTCTCGCACCCGCGAGGAGAGCTACATCTCGCTGCTCGACTCCACTACTGATCTTATCCTCAGAACCCCTCACAAGCACAGCATAGTCGAATCTACCGACCGTCAACCCAGTTGAAGGGAGCTCCATCACCGAGATCCGATTGTATAACAAGTTGAGAAGCTCCTTACCTCTCTCCGTCAAGGTCATCCCGCCGCGACGTATCGCGATCAATCCCTCCCCATTGAGGCGCCGAATGATGGTCCGAGCCGCACCCTCGCCTATTCCTAGGCTACTCGCAAGCTGCTGCCTGCCAACGTTAAAACCGAGGGAAATAAGCTCAATCGCCTTCAAAACGTGTGCAGGAGCATAACTAGGAAACCGACCCGGGGCAGCCTTCTCAGCCATACCGTAGAGAATCGATACGGTCTCCAAGTCAACAACCAGCAAAGTTAGTCCTTTAGTTGATATTAAACTAGTAGACCGTGTAGGTCCAGGCCACCGACTCCCCGTTGTGCAGAACCCACTTATCGCTTCCAACCATGCCGGACACCCAGGTTCTTGAAGCCTCATCGTAGTAGCTCCAAGCCCAGTAGTGGTGAGGGTCCCCAACTACCCCGTTAATCGAGAGAACGAATGCGCCAAGATCACTGAGGCTATACTTGACGTCTGCATCGATCTTAGAGACCGTGAGCAGAGTCGCATTCAACGGGACCCTCGTCGAGTTAAACCACCGCAGGGTGCCATTGCCATAGTCAAACTTCGTGTTCACATCCATTGTGATCCCCGCCATATCCCTGGAAATAGACTCGTAACTATTCTTGAAGCTCTGAGCCTGAGAGTAGTAGTAGAGCGCCAAGTAGCCGCCAAAAATCGTTGTGCAGATGAGCAGAACCGTAGACCACAGATATACATTTTTTTCCCTCAAAATTACCTCATCTCCTGATTCAAATCGCCCTCAGGCAATCTCCTAATCAATTTCATCACGGGTCTCACCGCCAAGAAGAAAAAAGCCGCGTTAGAAACCTCATGTATTAGCCCAAAGGGTATCCCTGCGACCAAAACCGATACAAGGGGTAAGCCCAAAGAAAAAGAAGTCGCCACGTTGGTCAACATATCATACACGAAGGTCAACAGGAAACCCACCGCACCAAACTTCAACCCCTCGGTCAGAATCTGACTCTTCCCCGAACCGCCATAATCGAACACCCACATCCTTCCAAGTATCCCCCCAGCTAAGCCATAGATCATCTCGCTCAACGATGTGGCGAATAGAATCGGCAGCAAGAACCCGAATGGATTCAGCGTACCATAAACAAGCCAGGTGAGTACGCCGACTGAGGATCCTACAGAAGCGCCGAAGGCCAGCCCGGATATGAACACGATAAGATCCATAAATTTGACATTTGTTAGACCTATCAAGAGGTAGTTCGTTGCCACACAGGCGGCTGTCATCACCGCAATTACGCTTATCTGGCGAGCTGACTTCATTTATTTGAGACCTGATGCGTATGGATGGATAATCCAGCTATATGAATGATTACCTTCACTAAAATACGTGCGAGAGCCTCAATCGCTTTACTTCGCCCTCATCCGGTTATTCTTAGCGTGCGCTCCAACTTCCAGAGATCATTTACAAAAGCCCACAAAAGCTGAACGGGTAAATGTGTTAACCTCAAAGGAATCCCTGACATCTAAGAACCAAATAATTGAATTAATATACCATAATTGTAGGTGGAAAATGGTTGAAAGATCCCTAGATCTGTTTTTTGAGCTATCCAGCGAAGATCGGCTAAGTATCCTGAAAACACTTCAGGAAAAGCCATCGAAGCTCACAGAACTCTCCACCGAGCGCGCGCATGAGCAATCTTTCTAAATATAAATAAATGAGCAAGGGAGGAATGATCTTCCTGTTTTGCCTAAAATGTATGCTTTAGATGAAGCTATGCATGCGCACTAAGATTGCCTTTACCATATGGTTTAGGGCTCCATAATCGCTTTCAATGTTTTATTCATCATTGTTCAACCAGTGCTTGCTATGAGCGTTAAAGTAGAAGACGTAATGCACACGAATGTAGTAACAATCGACGGCAAGTATACTGCGAGGCAAGCAGCAAAAATGATGGACTATCGCGGTGTAAGCAGCCTCATTGTCACGTCTAAGAAGAAACTCTCAGGCATCATCACCGAGAAGGACCTGTGTACGAGGGTCATAGCGAAGGGAAGGGATCCGGAGCATGTGAAGGTGGAGGAGATAATGACAGAACCGATCGTCACGGTGAAACCGGGTTCGCTACTTGAGAGTGCGATTCAGGTTATGTTGATACAAGGGATCAAGAAGCTACCTGTGCTCGGAGGAGAGTTGGGGGAGGATCTAGTGGGGATACTGTCTCTGACTGATATTGTGATGTTGTATCCAGCGATGTATGCATCCATGAAAACATTGCAGGAGAGTCAGCCGCTGGCCACTGAGAAAGGCGTGGACTTCTACATCAGTTAATTGTTCTTCACTTTACATCTTCGGGGGAATAGCACTATCTTCTACCTCCACTAATAGTCGAAAAATGCATGCACAGTGCGAGCACACTCATCTTATAGGAAGCATATTCCTTCTAATTATACATAGATAAACTTGCCCTGAGATACGACTTTACTAGTAAACGCGTGCGCATTCGCTCGGAATGGATTCAACTCCATTCAAATCAGAACAATTCACATTCTTTTAAAAAACAAATAATTAAAATGACTGATCAACCTAGCTAACAAAAACAATTATCTTCAAATAAACAATTATCGACGAAGCTAAATCAAAAACGATCAAAAAATTCATTTAATATCTCCGAATGAACACTTAGAAACTTTGTAAAGGGACACCGACCCAAAAATCCATGAAGTTAATGTCACCCAACACTATATTTAGGAGTGGCTATGGGTCTAGATTAGTGAAAGACACCTAAAATCTACGCTACGATTAAAGGAGTCCCACAAGGAGGAAAAATAGATGACAAATAGAAGAGGGGATGTCGAGATCTACGTGAATATCATGGAGGAGATCAGGAATGGAACCATTAAACCAACGAAAATAATGTACGCCTCTAACATTTCCTGGTTACCTCTCCAACGAATGTTAAAGTCATTAATCGACAATGAATTAATAGTGGAGTCCGAATCCGATGAAAAAGACGGTAGGACCGATAAGGTATATGGCATAACGGATAAAGGTCGAAGCGTTTTGGAGTACTTTAGTAAGGCTAGTGTGCTCATAGAACAGAAGAGACCAGTCGAGATAATGAGCTGGAGATAAACCCCTTATTTATTGCACACCTGATATCTACAATCAGTTCTCTAGATATATGCCTAATCAGTAAATCGCTTCCTCTGTATAGAGAGGGATAGATGGATTATAATTAATTAAAATAAAATTATATAAAAAAAGAGAAGAAAGAAGAATACAGAGGAGAATAGAAATAAATTCTGAGGGGAAAAAAAATTAAAACCGAGCGCATCTTTCGCGGGCGCGAACTTAATTGGATTTAGCCTTGAATGCCCAGACAGTTCTCGCCTTTCCCCACACACCCGATTACGCAGTAGAACTCGCTATCCCCCTCTGAGAGATTCTTAAACCCGTGAACCTCATTTGCCGAGAAGTAGCCAACGTCACCTTCCTTCAAGATCTGATCGGTTGAGCTACCAAGAACCTGGATCTTCCCCTTAGTGACGGCGATCTCCTGCTCCCAAGGATGCTTATGAGGATTCATGTAGGCCTTAGGTTTGAAAGTGAAGTACCTGAGCGCGAAGTTGTGCAAGTACTCGTCCCCACCCGTGCGTCTCTCTGAGATCCACCGGATAGACACCCCCTCAGCATCCTGCCCATAGGCCTCCTTAACGTCGAAGTCCTTAACATCTTTTACATTTTTCACAATCATCTTTGATCAACTCATCTAGATTGTTATCACGGTCTTAGCTCTTGTAGCTATGTCCAGGAATGTGGCGTAGCCTATGATGATGATTTTATTCTCAACATTATCAGAACTTACCCCACGCTTCCTCGCAGCCTCCTCGCATACATACACTCCAAGATTGGGGTCATCCACAATTCGTCTGAATCTAGAATAGATCTCCTCACTCACCTTCTGGATGTTGCCTCGCTTTGCCAGAATCACAGCGTCAGTGAAGAAAAAGATCGAGGTCTTCATATCCATAGATAGCGCAGTCTCAGCAATGTAGATTAGTGACGAGAGTTTCCCATCCTCCTCCGGACCCCATCCGTATACAAGCATCAATTCTTGGCTCATTTTTAAGTCAACATCCTGAGGAAATGCACAGCAACTTAGGCAAGCCAGCGAGTTTACAGATCACACCCCTCGCTGTGCTGTTCCCCCTCTTGAATTGCTCATCTATCTCAAGCGCCGTTAATCCAAATTCATCTCTGATTGTTTTTAACATCGGGAGAGTCTCCCATTTTTTATGGTAGTCTCTGATGTAGACGATTATCTTTAACTGCTGATCAGTCAACGTGATGCCAAACTGGGTTTTAGCCATATTTCTTGATAGTTCTTTAGTCCAGAAGTCGGGATTAATCAAGAAGCCTTCCTCATCTAACAGGTCGGTGCTCATGACTATGTATTGAGAACTGAATTTTAAAAAGGGTTAGGAATTCCCGCGCACACGAATTCACTCAGAGCCTATTCTTAGGCTCGCGCGAATGCCATAGTAAATATTTTCAAATTCGACTACTCAATTGCAGTGAGGACAGAGTAGAAACTCATCGAATCCCTGAGGATAACTCTCCACCTGGCTATGAACGCTGCACTTAAACCGATAATACGGAGGCTCGCCATTCCATCCGGACCTCGCGCACGTAGAAACAATAATACAAATGGTTTTTTAAGAAGAAAAAGCTAAATTAAATTCAATGGCAAAAATACATCAATCCAAAAAGGCCACTGTA
>Ga0182021_10004881_pt1 | contig 15819 bp, 12 predicted proteins | sample 612E3MmetaG_FD_120493 | JGI IMG/M metagenome (GOLD analysis project Ga0182021, IMG submission 120493) | Permafrost microbial communities from Stordalen Mire, Sweden - 612E3M metaG (Illumina Assembly) | ecosystem: Environmental > Terrestrial > Soil > Wetlands > Permafrost | place: Sweden... | reverse complement strand
ACGAGCAAGGCCGCCGCGCCTACCCATTTCCGACATGACCTTCGAAATCTGATCATTCCCGCTCATGACGCAAATAGTACACCGTAGCGCCCGGGATGTGCGAAGCATCTTATTTCATGCTTGACATCGTAGCGCTACGGTGAAATCATGTTAACATTGAAGCGGGCCGAGTGGTGCTACCAACACTCACCCAGCCCTGACCACAGTCGCCTACTAAGGAGGCAACAATGGCTAGACAGCAACGTAGCACTACTCTCACTCAAGAATCCACCCCCTCCATCGCTCGGGTTGCGCTCTACGCCCGAGTCAGCACCCTCAACAATCAAGATCCTGAAATGCAACTCGCCGAACTGCGGGAATATGCGGGGCGCCGTGGGTGGCAGATCGTTGAGGAATTCACCGACCAGGGAGTGTCGGGCTGCAAGGAGTCACGACCGGCACTCAACCGGCTCATGTCAGACGCTTGCCGCCGACGTTTCGACGCCATTCTGGTCTGGAAAATTGATCGCTTTGGAAGGTCCCTAAAGCACCTTGTCAACGCTCTGGCCGAACTCGCGGCGCTCGGCGTGGCCTTCGTCAGCCTCCGGGACAACCTGGACCTGAGTACGCCTTCGGGTAGGCTGATGTTTCAGATCATCGGCGCGATGGCGGAGTTCGAGCGGGCACTGATCCAGGAGCGGGTCTGCGCCGGCATAAGGAACGCCCGCGCCAAGGGCAGACGACTGGGCAGACCGCGCGTGATTGTGGACGCCTCCCGGATTGCCTCTCTTCGCGCTCGTGGAGACTCGTGGTCGCAAATCCAGACTGAACTAGGGGTGAGCACAGGTACAGCGCAGAGGGCCTTTGCAGGCTTCCAAAGTTGTCTAGCCGAGGATTCCGGGCTGGTTGACAGGTTGAATCCACAGTCGGCGTTGGCTGCCACCCGTGGTCCGAAAAAATCACTGTACAGACAAATCCCGCCAGTAGGCGTTGCCTGCTTCGTGGTGTGGAACCAGAACGCGCTGGTAGAGTCGTAGAACCACTTTCTGGTTCTTGTAGTCAGATAGATCAATACTAATATCTTCCCAATGACGGGAATCGGATTGCCCCGACTCATAGAGTCCGTCAATAAGCTTGTCGAACATTTTCTTGTCATTGACATAGACCTGCAGCTGCCACGCACGTCCCACGTCAACACCTGCTTTGAACTGCAAAGACGAAGCTGACCCTAAGTTCACTGTCCGTTTGAGGACTGTTCCGCGTACCTCATCCCGAGGATAGGTGGCCAGCACCTGGCCGTCCAAGTAGGTGATACCCCGGATTCCCGGCATTCCGCCACCCGCGCCTCCGAACCCGGCTCGTTCCATCGTCCAGTCCCGGTTCCAGTACTGCATGAGGTCCGCCAATTTGAACAACTCTGCGGGCTGGGTAGCCGGATCCTGAACGGGAATTCGAATCGAGTTTCTTTCGTCGCTCGCGCCATGAGACACGAGGATTGCCTCGCCGATTCGCACCGTTCGTCGCGCCAGTTCCGAAATGCTCTCGTCTACCGGCGGCGTGAGTTGTAGGGGACCCATTTCCTTCCCCTGAATCCGATCATGGAGTTCAGAGACTGGTTCGGAAGGCAGCGCTTTCATGCCGTGCATGGCGGCCACCACGGATTCTGAGTTCGCGGAATTGCAGTCGGTATCCGCGAAGTCGGCAGCGTGAACTGCGAGTTGCAGGGTTTTGCCGAAGTCGCCGTCCCCAAACCAGACGCTGGTGGCCACAATGCCGCCATTGACTACTGCATTATTGGTAGCGGGGTATTCGATTCCCCAGCGCTCATCGACCGCCCGGAAGATCTGCTCAGCGGTGCGACCCGACTCCGCCATGGAGATGACCATGTCGAGACACTGACGGTACGGAGAATCCGGATGGATCAGACTAGCGGCCTTGCGAACGATCGAGTGGGTATCTTTTTCCACGAAAGCGACGCTGATCATTCCGGAAACGAAAACCGCGCCATCCGTCCCTTCAGCGTAGCCGTTGATGTGACCGAGATTCCGCGCCAGTGCAGCGGCCACGTTCGGCATACCCGGCGTCAGTGCTCCATAGACGTCACTGCTGAATTGAGGTCCGATAGTCCACCAGAGCTTGTTGTACCTAGGGTGACCAGTGTCCGGAGCCTTGACTCCTCCCTTCAACAACAGGAGAGCCTGTTCGCTCGATCCCCACGATCCAGCATTGTTCTCAAGCCATTGTTGTCCGAGTTGCTCAACCGTCAGGCCGATGCCGTATTTCTCGAATGCACGCACCGCCACCATTTCGTAGTAGTAGTCATCGTCCACAGGCGCATAGCCAGGCAAATGGGTCATGGGAGTCACCGGCAGAGTCGAAGCGGGCTGATGTTCGAATCGGACCCCGGTCATCTGCGCGATCATCTGTGCGGTCCAGATTGCCTGTACCCGGTCAAGATATTCCTCCCGCGACAAGCGAAGCATCCCACCCGAAGCCTCCGCGGACGCTGCCCGCGGCGCCGGCTGCCTGTACGCCACACCTGTGAAGAGAACTACCATGCACAGCAGGGACGTGGTCTGCGCTCTCATCTTCTAACCTCGCGTTATTGGACTTCAAACAACCGATACCCAAAAGCGGGCAGACTGAACTGAACTTTGTTGTCGAGCGATACTTTCTCACCACCGCGCAGATCTGTCAGAGCCCGGTTGGTGTGAAACCTCTGTGCAGTTGCGGATGGGGGAGTTCCAACATTGGCATCGTCTGACCAACAGTCTAGCGCAGAATCATTTGTTCGCAAGGGCACGTTCTCTGGGAACCGCGCGAGAGAGGGTTAGCCCGCAAAAACTCCTAGCAGGCCCAAAACTTCTAGAAGCCATCTTACTCCTCCATCCACCTTCGCTGTCGTGATTGCCAGCTCGAACGTATCAGCTAGCACGCACCGCTTGATCGGTGGATCGGTTTCCATTGGGCCAGGTCAGCACTGCCCAAAATCCCCTTTGCCATCGGCGTTGCAAGCACCTGAATCCACGAGGTTACAAAATCCGCGTTTCTGCTGCCCACAAACAGGTGATTTTGAGCGATGCCTGCGGGTTTTGCTAAGCGTTTTCGCGACCATCGTTGCGCCAGCTGATCCTTACTGCTTTGGGCCGTCAAGCTTAATGCCTTTGATCTTCCTTAATGCCTTTGATCTTCGCATCATCCTCGATGCCGATGAATATAGTGCCGTCACAGAAAACCCCACTCGGCCCACAACATGTTCCCGAACACGGAGGCGATTACATTCCCCAAGCAGAAGGGCCACAGAAATCACGTCCACTCTTCTGCCCCGAGTAACGCAGAGAGAGATTGCTGGGTCCTACGCGGCCCAATCTCGACATAGCAATTCTGCCTGCTCCAACACCGTCTGGGTGGCCTTTCCCTGCTTGTCGGGCGGGTAGTCGTACTTTCTGAGCAGGCGCTTCACCAGTGTGCGGAGTTTGGCCCGAGCACTTTCCCTGACCGTCCAGTCAATCGTGACGTTGCGACGAATGATCTCGACCAACTCGCGTGCTATCTGGCGCAGAATCTCGTCCCCCATAATCTTCACCGCCGCGTCGTTCTCCTCGATGCGCCGCACTGATGTGCTCTACTACTTCGCGGCTGGGCGCATCCAAAGCCGTCTCGAGAATGACTTCGTCGTTGGTCCCGTTTTTTCGAATGTGCGAATTGAAGAACTGGTATCCGGTCTTGTTGCGGGTGAGCAGGATCAGGCACCAGATGAAGTTGGTAAGAAATCCGCCGACCAGGACGACGATCAGGACGGGCAGTCCCTGCCATAATTTCGCCGTGCCACGTTGCAATGTCAGCGTCTTGATCGGATCGCCCGCGGCCAGACCGTAGGCGAAACAAGCACTCATGACGCCGGAAAACAGGGCAACTCCGATGCCCTTACGCAGGTCAAATTCCCGAATCGCCGTTTTTTGCTGCTCGGGCGACATGACGCGATCTTTTGGAAATTCCTGCCAGACCCGCCGCCGTGATACCGACGAGGCAAACGAAAATTCCAAAAAGAATTACGCGGCCCGAGGAAGTTCCGACAACCTGGTTCATGAACTGACCACGGAAGATGGGGGCATCAGCGTGCCGAATGCAGCACAAAGTCCAAGCACGACCGCCATGCCGAGCGAGAGACCCAAATAGCGCATGGTCAAACCGAAGGTAAGCCCTCCGACGCCCCACAAAAGGCCGAAAAAATGCCCAGAAGAGCGCTGCTGGAGGTGCCTGGCCCAGAACCGCGAACAGATCTTTGGTGAGCAATGAAGCCAGAATCCAAGGCGCGATGATCCAACTGAAGAATCTGCCAGCAAGCCAGTAGGCTTCCCAGGCCCAGTGCTTCACGCCTTTATATGGAACGTAGAAGCTGCCAGAGGCAGACGGCCGAGCCAGTGAAAAAGAACACCCAGTGCCGGGTTAGGATTCATTCGCTCCCCAGATGTGCGTTATAGGTGGAAGACTTCTTCCCAAAGGCTGCATCGCGCGATCGGGTAACACGCCGTTGGACTGGGTGAAAAAGTCGCCCATCTCTCGCTGCGAGCGTTCATTGACTTCGCGCTTGGCCATTCCGGCGCGCGCGCGCTCGAAGTCTTCGGTTTCGAGATAGCCTACCAGCAACCCGTCTTCGCGCAGAAACAGGGAATAGTTGCTTCAGCCGGTTTCGCGCAGAGCGGCCTGCATTTCGGGCCACAGACGGCGATGCCGCTCTTTGTATTCCTCGATCCGATCGGGCTTGACCTGCAGTATGAAGCAGACACGCTGCATAGAATTCCTTAACGCAAGAAAGCTTCAAACAAGCCGCCATCCACCGGAATTACGTGTCCGGTAGTTTTACCGCTCTGATCGCCGGCCAGCCAGACGATGGCGTTGGCGCAGTCCTGGGGCAGAATCGAGCGCCGGGTCAGCGTGCGCTGCGCATAGAAATCGGCCAATTTCCCGCGTAGTTCTTCCGTGGACTCGGTCTCCGAGTAATCGATCTTGTATTTCTGCAGCGACTTCATAACTCGATCGCGCGGAAACATTGTGGACCCGGCGACAACGGTTGCGGGCGCGATGCCATTCACGCGCACGTGCGGACTGAGTTTGATGGCAAGCTCTCGAATCAGGTGGTTGAGGGCGGCCTTACTGGTGTCATAAGCCTCGCTGCCTTTTTTCGGGACGACCGCATTCGCAGAACTGGTCAGCACCATCGTGACCGGCAGATTCTGATCTTTGAACACCCACTCCGTTTCGCGAGCCAGTAGATAGTTTCCGGTTACGTTGACGAGAAAAGTCTTGGCCCATTGCGCGTCGGAGAGTTCTCCGTCGGAGCCCGGCACGGGATAGATCGCGGCAGTGTTGACGACGACGTCGATGCCGCCGAACCTGGAAATGGTGAACTTCACGGCCTCGGCAAGCGATGCGGAGGAACTGAGGTCGACCGCGGTGTGCGCTACAAACTCTGGCGACGAAATCGCGCCGACCTCTTGCTCTACTTTGCCGGCGCCCTGCAGATCGAAGTCGGCGACAACAATGTGAGCCCCGCGCCGTCCCAACAGTAACGCTACTTCGCGACCGATGCCGCTCGCTCCTCCGATGACGACGGCAATCTTCCGGCTGAACTCCGCTTCGGCGGGCATGCGCTGGAGTTTGGCTTCCTCCAGAGCCCAGTACTCGATGCAGAACGCCTCCGATCTGGGAAGCGCAACATAGTTATGGAACTGTGAAAACTGCCTGGATTGCTCCGGTGTACGTGCCTGGGGAAGAATGGGTGGAACGTCGCCATCCTCCAAGGCATTGGCGCCAGCCAAGACGTGGATGGCATTGATAAAAAATTCAGTCGCGATCCTGGCTTCCTTCTTATTCTTGCCGAAGCCGAAGAGCCCGAGTCCCGGCACGACGACGACGGAAGGATTGGAATCACGCAGCTTTGGTGAGTCGGCGGTGGCCCACTCTTCGTAATACTTCTTGTAGGCCGCTCGATAGTTGCAGACGTCGCTCTGGATGCGGCTCTTAAGGACGGTGACGTCCTCCTTTGCCGGATCCCAAGGAAGGAACCAGGGACAAACTCTGGTGCGCAGGAAATGGTCCGGGCAACTGGTGCCGAGCGCACTCAACTCCTTCCCCCACTTCGATCCCGCGAAGGTCAAGGCGTCGTCATCGTCTGCATAATGGGCGATCACCCGCCGATTCGACGACACTGCTCCGCGCAGTGCGGGCAGGATCTCGGCGGCGATATGCTTGCGATCCTGAACGGGGGCAAATTCGACTCCGCCGAACGGGGAGCCTTTCCTCGCCCGATGGCTGGCGATAAATTCGCCCATCTGATCGATGGTATGAATGCTATTTAAGTAGCAATCCCGCTGTGTCATGCCCCAAGTAAACAGGCCATGGCCGCCGAGAACCATGCCTTCGGCTCCGGGATTTTCTTTGACGGCTTTTTCGATCAAGAGCGCCAGTTCGAAACCCGGACGCAGCCACGGTACCCACACGATTTTGCGATCAAATTCCTTGTTGAACTGATCGAGCTTGCGTCTGCCATTCGCACTGGCAGCCAAAGCGATCGCCCAGTCGGGATGCAAATGATCGACGTGCAGAAAAGGCAGGAACGCGTGCAGTGGAGTGTCGATGGACGCTGCCACACGGTTTTCGCCGAAGGCGGAAAGCGGATAGTAGCGCACCATGTCGTCTTCGTATTCTTCGCCCTGGTACAGCTCTTTGAGCTGCTCGAGCCGATCGAGATAGAGAAGAGCAAACCCAGACTCGGTGATCGAGCCGATATCTCCGCCACTGCCTTTTACGGCGAGCACCCGGGCGGGCCGGCCAGTGAATGGATCCGGGAGTTCGACCTTGGAGCTGGTATTGCCGCCGCCGAAATTGGTGATGCGCAGATCTGCGCCTAACAGATTAGAGCGATAGCGCAAAAGTGCCAGCTGATCGCCTCCCAGGGACTGGGCTTTCTCCTCGTTCCATAGATCCTTCAAGCGTATTGTTTCTTTGATTTCAGGCATAAATCGTCTCGCAGTAATGTTCGAAGCGCTCCGCTTGCCGGTCCCATTGATCGGGGTTGAGCGGTTCGAAGGCTTCGGTGGAAAATGAGCGATCCACGATGGCACGGACTTCGCATAGCGATGATGCTCCACCAGTGGCGAGAATTTGAATTGCGATGTTGCCGAGTGCGGTCGCCTCGGCTGGGCCAGCCAGCACTGTTCTGCCGGTCGCATCCGCAGTGAACTGGTTCAGCAAGCGATTCTTCGAGCCGCCTCCGATGACGCGAATCATTTCGATTCGCTTCCCGATGATTTGCTCGAGGCTGCGCAATACCAGGCGATACTTTAATGCCAGGCTCTCCAGAATGCAGCGGACATAAGCGCCACCGGTCTTCGGCAGCGGCTGATGCGTTTTCCGGCAGAACTCGTCGATCACCGCCAGCATATCGGTCGCAGGCAGGAACGACGGATCATCGGGGTCGACCAAGCAGGCGAAAGCCGGTTCGCGGCTCGCCATTTCCATGAGATCACGATATTCGTAAGAGTGCCCTTGGACAGTCCAGGAGTGGCGGCAGCCCTGCAGGATCCACAGTCCCATCACGTTCTTTAGCAAGCGTGTCGTGCCGTTTACGCCGCCTTCATTGGTGAAGTTGAGCCTTAAAGCTTCGGGCGTGATGACCGGTGCATCGAGTTCCGTGCCGACGATGGACCAGGTTCCCGAGCTTAGAAACGCGGTGTGGTCGCGCGCGGAGATCGCGGCTACGGCCGAGCCGGTGTCGTGGCAGGCGGGTGCGATGACCGGAGTTCCAGACAAAGCGGAGTTTTGCGCAATCTCTGGCAGCAAGCTCCCAACCACCGAGCCAGGTTCGATGATGGGCGCAGGCAGCTCAGGGCGCAGGTCAAGGCGTTGCAGCAAGTCTGTCGCCCAGGTTCGATGAACCGGATCGACCATCTGTGTGGTGGTTGCATTGGTGAATTCACAAACTGCATTTCCCGTCAGCCAATAATGAAAAAGATCTGGGATTGTAACCAACTGCTTCGCTGCCGCAACCATCGTGGGCGTGTCTCTCTTAGCGGCGTAGAGTTGGTAAAGAGTATTGATAGGCATGAACTGAATTCCGGTCGCCCGGTAGATCTCTTCCTTCGGAACCCGGCGAAAAACTTCGTCCATTACTCCGTGGGTACGCCGGTCTCGGTAGTGGTAGGGATTCTGGAGCAACTCGCCTCGCTCTCCTAGCAGGGCATAGTCCACGCCCCAGGCATCCACTCCAAGGCTCGTCAGTTCCACGCCTTCCAAGCGGGAGAGAGCTTTCCGCATTTCCAACCAGAGCCTAGCCACGTCCCAGTGACGTGATCCGCCATACTCCACAGGCTCATTGGGAAAACGATGCAATTCTTCCGTCGTGAGGATTCCCGACTGCAAATGCCCGAGGACGGCGCGGCCGCTTTCGGCTCCAAGGTCGAAAGCCAGATAAGGCTTGCTGGCGGCATTAGGCATAGGAGGTAATGCTGTGGGAGTTTCGCGCCGCCCGGTCTTTCGTGATTCGCTCCAGATAGCCACTTTGGCGGAATGCTTCCATAGGGTCCTTGGGCAAGCCTTTGGAGTCTCTCCACTCTTGAATTGCAGGCCGAACGTCAGTTGCGAAGGCGTCCTGCAGCACGGACTCAGCCGCGACCAAGGCGCAACTTTCTTGCGCCGCCGCGAGATTCTTTTCATCGACCAGCGCCGCTTTAGCAAAGAGCTGCTGCGCCATGACCACCGTCTGGATCATGGCCTCAATTTTTCCCTTTAGATTGTGGCTCTGGTCGACCATGTACGCGATGTCGGCCGGCTTGCTCGTTTCCCACTCGAAGTAGCGAATCTCGTGGAAGATCCGGAAGACCTGGTACGGATCAATCGAGCCGATGGTCAAGTCGTCATCGGCGTAGCGGCGATCGTTGAAGTGAAAACCGCCCGGCATATCCTCGGATAGAAGCCAGGCAACGATCTGTTCGATGTTTTGTGCCGCATAATGGTGACCCGTATCCACCAGGACTTTGGCCTGCGGTCCCGCCGCCCGCGCCAGAAGCATGGCCATACCCCAATCCGCGATGTCCGTGTGATAGAACGCGGGCTCAAAGGGCTTGTACTCTACCAGCATGCGTTGGTCGGACGACAACTCGGCGTGCGACTTCTGCAATGCTTCCTGGAACCATTCCTTTCGCTGCCGGATGTTGGCTGTGCCAGGGTAGTTTGAACCATCCGCAAACCAGAGGGAGATATCCCGGCTGTGCAGTCGCCGCGCGATCTCGATGCTATCCCTCGTATGCCGTAATGCGCGTTCTCGAATCGATGGCTCAGGATTACCGAAGGAACCGTACTTGTATTCCTGGTCTTGAAAGAGGTTGGGATTGATCGAGCCCGGAGCAACTCCGTATTTGTCGGCAAACTTCTTGATATCGTCTGTGCTCTGCACGCCCTCCGGGCAGTCCCACAAGACGTGCAAAGCCACGGTTGGGCAGACTCCAGTGAGCAAATGTACCTGGCCAGCGTCACTGAACTTTTCCTCGGTCGTGGTGGCGGCCGCAGGCTGGATGAACTTCCCGAACCGAGTGCCGGTATTGGCGAAGCCCCACGACGGCAGCTCAATGCGGAACGTATCGAGCGCAGCAAAGATCTTGTCACTCGTACCAGCGTTCATGCGAACCTCTCTTCGCATCAAAGAATACATTCGTTTCCACGCGGAGGTCACGAATTTCTTTGACCAAATCCTGTGCGAACATCGCCATCCATTCGCCTTTTTTGGCGACGCCTCGCCCGGAGAATGTTTGTGAGTGAGACTGCCCACCAGGCAAGCAGCCACCCGCTCACCGAGTTGGCCACGATTCGGAGACAAGAAAGGGAACCAAATTTAGCCACAAAATAGCCCGGTCCATACGTGGTTCTTCCTGGTTCTTTGCGACCTGTTCGGATTTTTGGGGCGCACAAGAACCCGTAGTAAATTCCTTCAGTTTGCAGCTACAGAGTAAATAGTCACGGGTCCAAGCAGGCCCGAAGGAAGCAGCTGCGATCCTGCCTTATACGGTTTGAAATCCGTATAGGTGTACTTCGTCGTAACACCTGGTTGCAGATCGCCGATAAGACGATTCACCCATGCATTCGTCACTTTGATCTCTAATGCATTTGCGCCCGGCTTGAGGGCGGCGGTCGCGTCCACTCGATAGGGCGCATGCCACACAATACCAAGGGACTTGCCGTTGATCGTGACTTCAGCCAGGTTCTTAACATCGCCAAGGTCAATCCAGATGCTGGCGCCCTTTGTGAACCAACTGGAAGGAGCGTTCACGGTGTTGACGTAGGTTCCGGTTCCTGAGAAATACTTCACACCATCATTGATGTTGTCGCTCCACGACGACAGTTCATCCATTGTGATCGATGGCGGAGCTCCACGGTCGGGTTGGAAGTTAACTTTCCAAGGTTCGGTTATGGTAGCTCGCTGCGTTTCGGTCTTGGCAGGCAGGGTGCGCGAATCTTCCCGAGCCCGGCTGCGGAAGACCACAAAAACCGTACCCCAGGGTTCTAACGTCAAAGGTACGGTGGTGCGGCCACCTGCAATTTTGAACGACGCGGGCTTCGTTTCCCCAGTCTCGGCATACCACAATTCTGGGACTTCGCCCGTCACGCGGAAGCTGGCCTCCACCTGCTCACCATGGTCGTTGCGGTTATCGACAAAATAGAGGTCGCCATCCACGAGCTTACGGTGAACGAAGAGAAGAAGCGTGTCGCTTTCGCGCTTGGTGTAGTCAAAGTCCGGCGCTATCTGAAGAGCGCTGACTACATCGGTAAGACTATTCCCCGCATAGACCGTACCCCTGCCAACTTGGTGTACACCTGTGCCATCGCCGAACAGCTCGCCAGTTAATTTGTGGAATTCCTGCTGATCGTCGGCCAGGCTGGGATCGTCAACTGGCTTGGAACCAGCAACGGTGGCGCCGTCTTCCACAAGTCTATGAATTGCTCGCAACACGGGCAGGGACATGTGACGGCTGTAAGGGTCAAGGGCAAGGACCCGATAGCTTGTGCCACCCGGCGTTGTAATATGCCCTTTTTCCACGCGCAGCGCATGGATGAGAGCGTCGGCATTGACATAATCAAAGCCGTAGCCTGCGGGCACATCGGGCGCCTTATTGGCAAAGATCGCGGTCAGGTTCGAGTCTTCGCCATAGAAGTAGACCACATCCGCCGCGAAGTGTCCCTGTTGCAGCAGATAACTACTGCGCGCCAGATACTCGATCCAAGGGCCGGCTTGCTCGGCCCAGGTATCGTTGCGATTGAACCACTGGCCGAAAATGCCGAGCGTCAGCCCGGGCACTTTATCGAGCACGGGCTGGTGGGCCGACTCGTGGATGACAATGCGGTTGATGCCGTTTAAGAACTCTTGATCGGCAGTCGGCTTGAGCGTGGCCGGCGACCATGCCCAAGCGCCGCTGTCAGCAGTCATCGATTCCGCCGCGACCAGATTCTGGCCGTAGATATGGGCCACGGACGCCGATTCGCGATCATCCGCGTTGTAGCCGTATTGCTCCCTGTTTACTCCCGGCAACTGGGTCCACATTGCGCTCATGGGCACTTCATTGAACTTCTTCATTTCCATGCCATCGGCAACCAACGCGCGTCCGCTTTCGTGAGATTCCCCGTAATGGCCCATGTGCCATTCGTGCAGCGTCGCTTCCAGCTGACCATAGTGCTCATCGGCAATCAGATCGGAAATGGTTTTGCGAAAGTCCCACAAAAACCTGTCGCTGGCTTCCGCGCTTTCGACTACCCTGCCGGTGAGAACAGGCATCCAAGGAAGCGGATCGTAGCCGCGCCGCTCTTTGAACTGGGCAATCATATTGTCGGTCCAGTTTTGCGAACCGGCCTCCCAGCTATCGTTGATGACGTAACGAATGCCGCGCTCGCCCATAAACCCGGCGCCGACCGCTTGCTTGTAACGATCGAGATAGTTTTCCATGTACTGCTTGACGTAGCGGCGGTCGAGTTTGTCGACTTCCAGGCCAGTCGCCTCGGCAGTGGCAGGATGATTGGTAATTCCTAGCAGCGAATATCCGAAGCGAAGCACGATCCAATCCGCGGCAGGAGGGGTCCAATCCAGTGTCCCATCGGGCTGCATCTTTGAAGTCAAATCGACGACGTCGGCCTTCGCGATCACATCGCTTGCCGCAACCGGAGACGTAGCCAGCTGGTAGAGGTCGGACTCCGCGCCGAACGCCGCTTTCTCTTCAAAGCGGTTCACCCGCGCACCGGGGTCAAGAACCAGTTCGGCAATTTCATAGTTGGCAGGTGGCGAAGCGGCACTGATCCCCAGCTCAGCCGCATCAACACTGTTTGCCCACGTGGGAACGGGCGGAGGTTGCACGTGCCTGAAAACAACACGAAAGAACTTAGCTGTCGCCGCCGGGAATGAAATCGTATGTTCGGGTTCGCCGTCATCGAGCAATCTCGCGACTTGCCAGAAATTCTGGCCGTCGTCACTCGCCATAAGAAATTTTGCCGGCGGGTAGATCCGGCTCACGATGGAGGCGATCTCAGCCGGATCCTTCATGGCAAAGGAAACCGCGCGGATTGTCGTGGGTGCCGCAAATTCGTATTGGATCCACGCCTCTTGGCCGACGGGTGGAATAGGTAACTGTGTGGTCCTTTCCAAGTCTCCGTCGCTGAGCATGTCCACATTGGGCTCGCCGCCACTGGCGGTGATTTTGGGGTGCAACGACGCCACCGAGACGTCGCTGGTTGCTCTTCGGAAGGCAACAACGACGGAATCGGCGTAATAGTCGCGAATCGGAACGGCGGGCAGAGTGTCGCCGGGATCTCTGCGGATGATGATGTTCTGAAAAGGTCCGGTAGCCGATGGAGGCTGAACTAGTTTGCCTGAGAAAGGCTTTCCGCCCTCGACGAAGGTTTCGCTCCAGACATATTTCTTCATCGCCTGAGATGACGGGACCCAAGGGCCTCCTGACTCGCTCCAGCCAGGCGAACCGGCGATGGCTTCCTCCATGCCCATCTGATCCGCCAGCGTCGTTGCAAATTGGAAAGCATCCTTCCACTCCGGCGTCATGTATGCGAGCCGGTGCTCTACAACCTGGGGCGTCGTGAGGGCTGCGTCAAAGTTCTGGAAGCCACCCAAGCCGGTCCGATGCATCCACTCGAGATCCAGCTTGATGCCTTCTTTGGAGATATTGCCATTCATCCAGTGCCACCACACCCGAGGCCGGGCACTTTGGGGCGGGCTCTGAAATCCGCTCTTGAGAGGATCGGGGGTGTTCTGCGCGGCGGAGGTCGCAACGACGATCGCCATTAGGCCAAACGCGATCAGCTTCGGTACCGTAGTTTTCATGTTGTGCCGAAATCTCCTTTTTGGCTTCAAAAACGGCTGTGCTCCGCAGAAACGACGTACAGCTTAAGCGGCGCGTTGTTCCAGCCACCGCGGCTCATTTTGTCACCCCGATTGTACACAGCCGCGACCTCATTCCAGCTTTGGGAGGCTCCAGGGCCGCTGAAGGCCGCTGCGATGGACCGGGTGGGGATGGACCGCTATCGCCAATACTGAATGGTGGCCCCTTCGGTCAAGTTTGGCCCTCTTCGGTTTACGCTATTCAATGCAAAAGTCCAAATTTGGACTTCATCCGCGGCGGACAGAACGCCCCCAAGGAAAATCCAACCACCGGCCTAATCTCAAGGACTCATCTACGGCAATCACCAGATTGCCTGTGGTAACTTACAGTCAACTCAATGGCTGATTTTTGGTGTCCCAAGCAGTGTCCCGAAACTGCCGTAATGAGGTCACATTAGGTGAGGTTTGGCTGACTCGGCGGTTGGTTCCACGGAACGCTTCACAAAGAGAGTAAGCTCTAATCCCGACCTAACCCATTCACCTTTTCTCGTAAAACCCCTGTAAACACGCGGCTTTCAGAGAGTTACGGGAAAACTACGCACCCCTCGTGCGAGTCGTTTTGTGTTGTTCTGTTTAGTCTTTTTTCAAGCTGACGGGCAGAGTTTGGGCAGAAATTCCAGCACCGCAGCGCCCGAATACAGCCTGCCCTGTGGGTTGCCCTACCTCGACGCTGGCGCATCAGCCGATCAGCTTGCCGCCTAGCCGTCCACGCCCACCACTACTCGGGTGTCCTCCGAATTGATGTCGGAAAAATGCACGAAGAACTCGTCTTTATTCGTGAGCATCCCCGATGGAATACTCGGTCACAAGCCATTCAGTGGACTGCGTACCTCCGCAGGAGATCTGGTCATTCCCGTACACGCTCCCAGAGATTAGCCCAGTCGTTTGATTGGCATAGAGCGTGAACTGCGCGGTGACGATCGCGACTGAGTTCCCGATTACCTGGGGGACGTTGTTGCCGCAGTTCCACAGTTGGAAATTGAGGTAAGCCGTTAGGAACTACAACGTCAGATGCACACAGCTTTGACGGCGCGGACGGATCTGGCGCGAACGGCGGCGGCATGCTGACACAGGCCACCAATGGGACTTTCTACGGGACAATGTGGAACTGCGACACGAGTTGACGAGAATTCTACGGAGTCACCTCGAACACAACGCCGGCGTCGTACGGTCCGCCTCGTGCGGTCGTGCTGTAGAAGTTGCCGGCGTTGTCCTGAATCAGGTTGCCACACGGCCATGCTCCGTCCGTGCCGGTGAAACGCCAGAGAACTTTCTCTTTGTACCCGCCCTTGCCAACTGGGGCCACTAGCTCATAAACAGTTCCATTGTTGGAGGTGCCACCGTAGGTCGTTGTGCCGTAGATGTTCCCTGCCGCGTCGAACATAATCGCACCAGGACTGGCGCCATTTTTGCCGTTCCTAAAAGAGTGGGTTTCCTGGGTGTGGTTCGTGCCAGCTTCGAAAATCGCGACATCCAGTTTCTTGCGCTTGCCGCAATCCGGCGGCCCGTTATCTGCAGACCGTTCCCGAAAGTGGGGAAAAAATCTGTAGTGAAGATCCGCGACTTCGCTCAGGCGGAGAAGGACCTTGATGAGCTCAAGGGAATAATGGCCGCTGCGGAGGGTTGTGAATGGGGACTCTGGACCTTGGCCAGCCCGAAATCCAAAATCTTTGCGTGGCTGCGTTCGGTGACAAAAATATTGGCGGGCTTGATGTCGCGGTGGACGATCCCCTTGGCGTGGGCAGCGTCCAGCGCGTCGGCGATCTCGATTTCGAGCGACAGAATGAGTTCGGTTTCCAGCGGACGCCCAGTGATGCGCTGCTTCAGCGTCATCCCGTCCAGAAACTCCATGGCGATGAAGGGCTGCCCAATCTCGTAGATGGTGCAGATATTGGGATGGTTCAGTGCGGACGCGGCTTGAGCCTCTCGCTGGAAGCGAGCCAACGCTTGCGGGTCTTTGGCTACTTCTTCGGGCAGGAACTTCAGGGCGACAAAACGGTGCAGCGTCAGGTCTTCAGTCTTGTAGACTACGCCCATCCCGCCGCCGCCGAACTTCTCGACGATGCCATAGTGCGAGATGGTCTGGTCGATCATGAGCGGAGGATGGAATTCTGGAAGCGCAATATTTAAGGATGCGAAGAAGTCGAGTCAACGAGGGCACGGAAAGGTGCGAACCGCCGACGTGGCGGGCAACGCTTCCGTAATCCGGTAAGGGAAGGGTTGGCCGACCATACATCCGGCCGGAAGCAGTCTCGGCGATTCCCACAAAGCGGTTTAGGGATCCCGGAGATGCCAAGCAGTGCGTCTGTTTCACATCACCGCGGGGAGACAGACGGTTTTAGCGAATGCTAGGATACGGCGAGATGACAAGCTCTTGGAAAATACCTGCCTCTTCGATTCTATTT
>Ga0182021_10004879_pt1 | contig 15821 bp, 14 predicted proteins | sample 612E3MmetaG_FD_120493 | JGI IMG/M metagenome (GOLD analysis project Ga0182021, IMG submission 120493) | Permafrost microbial communities from Stordalen Mire, Sweden - 612E3M metaG (Illumina Assembly) | ecosystem: Environmental > Terrestrial > Soil > Wetlands > Permafrost | place: Sweden... | reverse complement strand
TGGTGCAAGGATTGGAGGATCATCGGATCGGCACCCGCCTGCTCTTCGGTGGCAACCTGCTGCGCCAGCCTGCCTACCTCGGGATCCCTCATCGCGTGGTGGGCAGCCTGGAGGGCGCGGATGCCGTCATGAACAGGACTTTCTGGGTGGGCGTCTATCCAGGTCTCCACGACACGCATCTCGATTTCCTGGCCTCGACCCTTGCCTCTGTCCTCGAGTCCTGACGGCTGAATACCTTGTCAGCATGCGTGGATGGCAAATTCCCGGAACGATTAATGCAATAAGTGGGTTCCGACGATGAGTCGGGATGCTCTGAAGTCGAAGGTCCAGGAAGCATCATCATTTCTTCAGATACACAATCAACACCTTCAATCTTGGAAGAATGGCCAAATTAATCAGGCAACACTCACTTTGGAGGACACCCCACATGGCTGAAGTTAGAATTGGAGACACCATTGTTGGCGACAACCATCCCTGCTATATCACGGCCGAAATCGGCATTAACCACAACGGCAACATCGAAATCGCGAAGCAGTTAATTGAGCTAGCCGACGCAGCCGGCTGCAACGCGGTGAAGTTCCAGAAGCGCACGGTGGATGTGGTCTACACTCCGGACGAACTGGCCAAGCCGCGGGAGAACCCCTTTGGGCCCACCAACGGGGACCTGAAGCGTGGACTGGAGTTTGGGCTCGAGGAGTACCGGGAAATTGACCGCTACTGCAAAGAACTTGGAATTGCCTGGTTCGTCTCCTGCTGGGACGAAGGAGCTCTGGACTTTATTGCCCAGTTCAATCCTCCCTGCTACAAGATCGCATCCGCCAGTCTGACTGACGACAACCTGCTGAGGCATCACCGTGCCTCGGGGCGTCCGCTCATCCTTTCCACGGGTATGAGCACCCTTGAGGAGATCGACCATGCCGTGGAAGTGCTAGGCAAGAAAGACCTGATCATCCTGCATGCGACCAGCACGTACCCCTCCAATTATGACGAGCTGAACCTGAAGGCCATTCCCGAGCTCCGAAAACGTTACGGTGTGCCCATCGGCTATTCGGGGCATGAGACCGGCATTCCCTCCTCCTCGGCGGCTGTGGCCCTCGGTGCCTGCATGGTAGAGCGCCACCTGACCCTCGAACGTTCTATGTGGGGCTCGGATCAGGCCGCTTCCCTGGGGCCCAGCGGAATCACGCGCCTGGTGCGCGATATCCGGCTGGTCGAAATGGCCATGGGCGACGGTACGAAGCGGGTCCTAGAACGCGAGAAGCCGATCATCCAGAAGCTTCGCCGCGTGGGCGCCACCCTGTGACGCGGATCAGGGCAGTCGCCCTGGACGTAGATGGGGTGCTTACGGATGGTTCCTTCGTCTGGGGACCAGGTGGCGAAGAGTTCAAGCGTTTCTCCTTCCGGGATGTGATGGGTGTCTCGCTCGCCATGAAATCTGGCCTTCTGGTTGCGCTGATCTCAGGCGAAAACAGCCCCTTGGTGGATCGGTTCGCACACAAGATGGGCATCACGGATGTCTACAAGGGGTGCAAGGACAAGGACGCGGCCCTGCGGGAGTTCGCCGGCGTACATGCACTTCCCCTGGAGGAGATCTGTTTCGTCGGGGACGACGTGAATGACTTGCCGGCCTTCACGATTGCCGGATTGGCCGCGACCCCAGCGGACGCCCACCACCTCGCCAGGGCTGCGGCCTCCTATGTGGCTAAGGCCAGCGGTGGACAAGGCGCGGTGCGGGAGATTCTCGATCACCTGATGGACAAGCAGAACTGAACCATGACCATCAAACTTTCCGACTATGTGATGCAGTTCCTCGTCGATCGGGGCGTGAAGCATGTCTTCATGCTGCCTGGGGGCGGGGCCATGCACCTGGATGATTCCGTGGGCCGCTGCCCCGGCCTCGACTATGTCTGCTGCCTCCATGAACAGGCCTGCAGCATCGCTGCGGAAGCCTACTCGCGGGTCACCGGGGGACTTGGCGTGGCCCTGGTCACCACTGGGCCCGGAGGCACGAACGCCATCACCGGGCTTGCCGGGGCCTGGCTCGAATCCACCCCCTGCCTCTTCCTTTCCGGCCAGGTCAAGCGGGACGACATGAAGAAGGACCTGGGCGTCCGGCAGTTGGGGCCTCAGGAACTGGACATCGTGACGGTCGTGGGATCCATCACCAAATATGCCGTCACCGTGACCGACCCCGCCACCATCCGCTACCACCTGGAGAAGGCCGTCTCGCTGGCTACTTCGGGGCGGAAAGGGCCGGTCTGGATCGATATCCCGCTGGATGTGCAGGCCGCCAAGGTCGAGCCATCCGCCCTTCGTGGCTATGACGTGCCTCCTGTCATGGTTGATCCCGGCATCGTCCATGACCTTGCAGGGAAGACCATTGCGTTGCTCAATGCTGCCGAGCGACCCGTCCTGCTGGTGGGGAATGGCGTCCGCCTTTCGGGCGGCTCCGAGGCGCTGCTGAAGGTCGTCGAGCAATTGGGCATCCCCGTCCTTGCCACCTGGATGGGCGCCGACCTACTTTACGACGCACATCCGCTCTTCTTCGGAAAGCCCGGCACCATTGCCCCAAGGGGGGCGAATTTCACGGTCCAGAACGCGGATTTCCTGCTGTGCATCGGCGCCAGGCTCGATACGGCAGTGACCGGTTTCGACCAGTCGAGATTTGCCCGTGGTGCCCGGAAGGTCGTCGTGGACATCGATGCAACCGAATTGGGCAAGCTCCGGATGCATGTGGATCTGCCCATCAACATGGATGCCAGGGAATTCCTCCTGGGTCTGATCGCGCGAACGGAGGACCTGGTTCCAAGCGACCGAACCCCCTGGCTGGAACAGTGCAGGCGCTGGAAGGACCGCTATCCTGTGGTGGTTCCCGAATGGCGACTCCCGTCCAAATTCGTGAACTCCTTCGTCCTCTCTGAAGTCCTTGCCGAGGAATCCTCAGAAGGGGACCTGCTGGTGCCAGGCAGTTCGGGGGCCGGCATCGATACCTTTTGGATGGCGTACCGGAACAAGCGCGGCCAAAGGGTCTTCAGCACGGGAGGTTTGGGTGCCATGGGCTTCGGCATTCCGGCGGCTCTGGGCGCGTGTCTGGCGGGAAACCGGCAACGCACCATCACGGTCGACGGGGATGGCGGATTCCAGATGAATCTCCAGGAACTGGCGACGGTGGCCCGCCTGGGCTTGCCCATCAAGTTTTTTGTCCTGAACAATCAGGGCTATGGTTCCATCCGCTCCATGCAGCGGAATCACTTCAAGGGGCACCTCGTGGCTTGCGATGCCTCCAGCGGGCTGGGATTGCCCGATACCTTGCGCCTAGCAGAGGCATACGGGATCTCAACCCAACGGATCACCCACCAGGATGGGCTGAGGTCCCAGGTGCGCAAAGTGCTGGACAGTGCCGGCCCCATGGTCTGCGAAGTCATGATCGATCCGGACCAGATGGTGGCCCCCCGGGTTTCATCGGTCGTGCGCCCCGATGGGTCCATGGCCAGCAGACCTCTGGAGGACCTCTGGCCCTTCCTGGACCGCGCGGAATTCAAAGCCAATATGCTGATCCCTGTCCTGGAAGACTGAGGGTTGCGATATGCGAATCGGCATCATGCAAGGGCGGATGGTGGGGCCGGCAGAGGGCCGGATCCAGTCGTTCCCGCGGGAGAACTGGGCGGAGGAATTCAGCCGAGCCGCCCAGGCCGGGCTGGATAGCATCGAATGGATCTACGACCTGTATGGGGCGGACGTCAACCCGCTTGCCACGGCGGGCGGACTTGAATCACTGCGATCCCTCGCCCAGTCGACCGGTGTGGGGGTCCATTCCATCTGTGCGGACTGGTTCATGGACTTCCCGCTGGTGCGAACGAGCCCGGAGGAACTTGAGCAGCGGCTCGAGGTCTTGAAATGGCTGCTTCGGCAAAGCCTGGAGTTGGGCGTCACCCGGGTGGTCCTCCCCTTCGTGGATTCCTCCCGGATTGATGCCGAGCGGGAGATGGATCAAGTCGTTGCCGCCTTGGAGCAGGTTGTACCGACGATGGAGGAAACCGGTGTCGAGCTCCACCTGGAGACCTCTCTTTCCCCTTCCGAATTCTCCAGGCTCCTGGCCAGGCTCCCCTCTCCCTTGATTAAGGTCAACTACGATTCTGGGAACAGTGCGTCCCTTGGCTATGATCCCACGGAAGAGTTCGCCGCCTATGGCGCGCGCCTCGGGTCCATCCACATCAAGGACCGAGTTCTCGGCGGAGGCACTGTGCCCCTGGGGCAGGGAGACGCCAACTTCAGCGCCCTCTTCAAGGCCGTGGCCAGCATTGGCTATGCCGGCGACTTCATCCTGCAAGTGGCCAGGGGCAGGACAGGCGATGAGGTGGCGTGGGCGAGGCAGAATCGCCAGTTCGTTCTGGACAGGTTATCCCGCCCGGAAGGGGCCCGGACATGAAAATCCTGGTCGTGGGCCTGGGTGGGATCGGCCAGCGCCACCTTCGGAATCTCAGGGCCCTGCTGGGTCCGGGGGCGGAGCTCTCGGCCTTCCGGGTCCGGGGGCTCAGCCAGACCTTGACCGACCAGCTGGACATCGAACCGGGTATGGAAGTGGCGGCCAAGTATGGGATCCGGGTGTTCCAGGATCTTGATGAAGCCCTCGCGACCGGGCCCGAGGTCGCTTTTGTCTGCAACCCCACAAGCCTGCACATCCCGGTGGCCATCCGTCTCGCCCGGGCAGGCTGCCATTTGTTCATCGAGAAACCTGTGGCCCATTCCCTGGAAGGGGTTGAGGAACTGCTGGCCCTTCTGGAGGCCAGAGGGCTGGTCTCCATGGTGGGCTACCAACTCCGGTTTCATCCCCTCCTCCTGAAACTGCGCGAATGGATCAAGGAGCAACGCCTGGGCCGGATCGTGGCCGTGCGTGCCGAAGTGGGGGAGTACCTTCCGGGTTGGCACCGCTACGAGGACTATCGCCAGATGTACGCCGCCCGCGCGGATCTGGGTGGCGGGGTGGTGCTCTCCCAGATTCATGAGATTGATTACCTGGGCTGGCTGTTCGGGTGGCCCCACCGGGTGTTCGCGGTGGGGGGACACCTGAGCCGCCTCGAAGTGGATGTCGAGGACACAGCCAGTCTGATCCTGGAGACTCGGGTGGAAGGTCGATCCATCCCCATCCACCTCCACATGGACTATCTGCAACGACCGCCCAGCCGGACCTGTCAGATCATTGGAGATGCGGGCAAGGCCGTCATGGACCTGCGTGCCACCACCGCCACGCTCTACGATGAGCTTGGTGGTGTGGCCGAGACGGTGTCTTTTCCGGATTTTCCGCGGAATCAGCTCTTTCTCGACGAAGTCTCGTACTTCCTGCAGTGCGTTTCCAGGCATGAGTCGGCTTCCACCAGTGCCTGGGAGGGCCTGCGCAGTCTGAGGGTGGCGCTGGCTGCGAAGGCCTCCTTGGCCAGCGGCCTGCCTGTGAACCTTGAGGAGGAATTATGAACGGCAATCTCCCTGCGATCTTCGATCTCGAAGGACGCGTGGCGATCATCACAGGCGGGCTGGGCCTGATGGGTCGTCGACATTCCGAGGCCATCGCCGGAGTGGGTGGCATTCCGGTGCTCATCGACCTTCCAGGCCCCTCGCTTCCGGCGGACGAACATGCGCGCCTACTCGCAAGCGGTGGATGCATTCTGCGTGCTGACATCACCCAGGAACCTGTCGTCTTGGGCCTCCTTGAAGAGGTGCTCGCGCGGTATGGCCGGGTCGACATACTCATCAACAACGCCGCCAACAATCCGAAGATGGAAGCCGGCTCAGGGACGGAGTGGTCTAGGCTGGAGACCTTCCCTCTGGCCCAGTGGGATCAGGATCTGGCGGTGGGGCTCAAAGGTGCCTTCCTCTGTAGTCGCGTGTTCGGCGGGGAAATGGCCCGCAGGAACCGGGGCGTCATCCTCAACATCGCCTCGGATCTCGCCCTGATCGGGCCAGACCAGAGGATCTATCGCAAGGACGGTCTGCCGGAGGACCTGCAGCCTGTCAAACCCCTCACCTACTCGGTGGTGAAAGCGGGCCTACTGGGGCTGACACGGTATCTGGCGACCTATTGGGCCGACCGGGGCGTGAGGGTGAACGCCATCTCCCCCGGCGGGATCTTCACGAACCAGCCTGAGGGCTTCGTGCAGCGCCTGACCAACCTCATTCCCATGGGACGGATGGCGCAACCGGACGAATACATGGGGGCTATTCTGTTTCTTTGTTCCGATGCGTCCTCGTATATGACGGGTGCGAATCTGGTCATCGACGGTGGGCGCACATGTTGGTAGTTAGCGCCGATAAACCGAAGAAGCAGAAGGTGAACCATGCCTGAAGGCACCCTGGTCGAACAACTGGAAGCACTCCTGTCCGAGGGTGTTCGCGAAGCCACCGTGCGGGAGGCAACAGCTTTCGATGAAGCTGCTCCAACCGGCACACCAATCGTCCTGTTCGGTGCAGGAAACCTCGGGAGAAGGGCCCTGCATGGACTCCGGAGCCTGGGAGTCACACCAGTCGCCTTCGCAGACAACAGCCAGCGCCTGTGGGGCACTCAGATTGAAGGCATCACCGTGCTTTCCCCAGCCGAAGCCGTGGTCCGCTTCCCATCGGCGGCGTTCATCGTCACCATCTGGACCGGCGAGGGCTGGGACAAGATGGGCCAACGGTGCGCCCAGTTGCTGGGTCTGGGGTGTTCACGCGTGGTTCCCTTCGGTCTCCTGTTCTGGAAGCACCCCGACATCTTCCTGCCGCACTACGCAATGGACCTGCCGCACCGCGTGCTGGAGGATTCGGATACGGTCCGTGCCGTGTTCGACCTCTGGGAGGACGAGGCCTCCCGGCGCGAGTACGTGGCGCAGGTGCGCTGGCGCCTCCATCACGATTTCGATACGCTCCCAGGCCCGGTGAAGACGGAAATCTATTTCCCCGACGATATCTTCCTGACCCGGGATGACGAGGTTTTCGTGGACTGCGGGGCCTTCGACGGAGACACCCTGAGGCGATTTCTCCATCATCGGAATGGCCAGTTCCAGCGCATTCTGGCCTTCGAGCCGGATCCCAAGAACTTCGGCAAGCTTGAGCACTATGTGGCGGGTCTTCCCTCCCATCAGTCCGAGCGGATCCAGCTGCACCAACAGGCCGTGGGTGCACGCCGGGAGTTGGTTCATTTCGACGCCATGGGAAACGAGGCTTCCTTCGTGGGGAAGGGCTCCCTGGAAGTGCAGTCCGTACCGCTCGACGAGATCTGCCAGGGCCTGGCCCCGACCTATCTCAAGATGGACACCGAAGGCTCCGAACCTGATGCATTACTCGGGGCCCGAAAGGTCCTGGAACAGCATGTTCCTGCCCTGGCCATTTGTTCCTACCACCGGCAGGACCATCTCTGGCGCATTCCCGCCCTCATCCGGGATGCCTCAGATCAGTACTGCTATTTCCTCCGCCCGCAACTCCTCGACGTGTGGGACCTCGTTTGCTACGCGGTACCGCGTGTCCGCCTCGCGAACTGACGGAGGCCCCGTGAAGCGCCCCTGCCCCGTCTGCGGCGGCGAGGACCGTACCATTCTCTTTCACCAGACCTTTTCGGAATTTTCCGGGAAGGCACTTCTCAACGGGTATGACGTCACCTGTTGCAACTGGTGTGGCTGCGGGTTCGCGGATGGCATTCCCGGCCAGGCCGAATTCGACGCCTACTACCGCGACCTCTCGAAGTACGAATACCAGCACCGGGACGGGGCTGAATCGGCAGAGGACCAAGACCGGTTTCAGGTCATCGCGAAGGCGCTGGTGCCGTTCATTCCGTCTGCAGAAGCCAGGATCCTGGAAGTCGGGTGCGCCACGGGGAGGCTGCTCTGGCAGCTCCGTCAGGCGGGCTACCCCCACGTAGCGGGGCTGGATCCCTCACCCTCCTGTGCCGCGACCGCGCAAAGGCTCTACGGCGTTGAAGTCCGGATAGGCACCCTGCATGAGCTGTTGGACGATGGTACCCCGGTTGACATGCTGATCCTGATCGGCGTGCTGGAGCATCTCTGCGACCTCCAGGTGGCGTTGAAAGCGCTTTATCAAAAACTTGCTCTCGGTGGTCGGATTTATATCGAGGTTCCTGATGTGACGGGCTTCGAGCGCCACCTGGACGCGCCCTATCAGCAGTTCTCGACCGAGCACCTCCTGTTCTTCTCGCGGGCCACAGTTACGTCTGCGCTCGCGGTGGCTGGGTTCCGCCCCCTGGTGCTGAACCAGGACGCACGCCCCCACAGCGGCTCTTCAACCATGCCTGTGCTCTGGGGAGTCTTCGAGAAGACCGAACCCGAACCCGGAATGCCGACCCGGGACCTGGCAACCTGCCCCGCCTTGGAGGCCTATATCCAGGCCTCTGGTCGCCTGGAGGAGAACCTTGCCCGCAGGATCGATGGCCTGGTGGGGAAGAAGCAGCCACTCTTCATTTGGGGGGTCGGCACCTTGACCCGTCGCCTGCTCGCCACGACCCGCCTGGGCGAGGTCAATATCGTGGCCTTCATTGATTCGAACCCGAACCTGCAGGGACAATCCTTCCAGGGTATTCCAGTGCTCGCTCCCAGCGGTATCGACGGAAGGGACGAGGCGATCCTAATCGCCTCGTGGGTCTTCGCCGATGAGATCGAACACCAGATCCGCGCTGAGCTTGGCTACCAGAACGCCATCATCCGGCTGGGGGACAACCACCAATCATGAAGGCTGGTGCCATCAATCCTTGGCGTCTTCCTCTCGGGGTGGATCGAAGTTGATGCGCTCGCGAATGATGATGAAGGGACCGCGCCGCACCTGGGAATGGATGGCACCGATGTACTCGCCCAGCATGCCCAGGAAGAAGAGCTGGATGCCGGAGAAGAAGAGAACCAGCACGATGGTGGTGGTCGCGCCCGGGGCCTGGAACTCCCAGTAGAAGATCTTGACCAGGGCGTAGGCGAAGGCGGCCGTGATGCTGGAGCCGAACAGGATCAGTCCCACCAGGGTGGCCAATCGGATGGGCACCAGGCTGTGGCTGAGAATGGCGTTGATGGCCAGGTCCAGGTAGGCGGCGAAGTTGTAGGAACTCTTCCCCGCCTTTCTCCCCACCCGCTGGTAGTTCAGGGTGGTGCTGCGAAAGCCGATGATGCCCAGGAAGCCCCGGATATAGGGGTTGAAGTCGTCCAGATTGGAGACCTCACGGACGACCTTCTTGTCCCAGATCCCGAACCCGGAATAGTTCTTCAGCAGGGGCTCGTTGCTCAGCTTGTTCACCAGCCAGTAGTAAAGGCGGCGGAGGCCCCGCATGAGGAGGCCGTCCGAAGTGTTCTCATAGATCCCAAAGACGATCTCGTATCCCTGCTCCCACAGCTCCACCAGCCGCGGGATGAGTTCCACAGGTTCCTGCAGATCCGCGGGCATGGGAATCGTGGCGTCCCCGGACGCATGCCGGATCAGGGTCATGCCGTTCTTGTTGGCGCCCCAGTTCCGTGAATAGGTGAGTACTTTGACATTGTGGTCCTGGGCCGCGATCTCCTTGAGGATCTGGAGGGTCCGATCCGTGCTGCAGTTGTCTCCGAAGATATGCTCGTAGTCATAGCGGTCCAGGAGCGGCTGGATGACGGCTCGGACCTCTTCATAGCAGCGCCGGACATTCCCCTCTTCGTTGTAGGCCGGCGATAGGATGGTGATTTTCTTTTTCATGCTTGGGTCCGCCAGACAGAATGCGTCAATCCGTCGATCGATTTGGTTCTTTGGTCGCAAGGATCAGGATAGCCGCCTGGACGATCAGGGCCGCTCCCGGTTCCACTGGGCCGTTCGCAGGATGGCTTCGTCGAGGCCGATGCGCGGCTCGAGCCCCAGTTCCAAACGAGCCCGCTCTACCGATGGAACGTACCTCTGGGGCAGCTCCTTCCCTGGCTCCAGGGCGACTCGCACTTCCAGCCCAGGAGCGAGGAGATCCCGGATTCGGCGGGCGAGATCCCCGATGCAGATGGCTTCGCCGGACCCCACGTTGTAGGGCCGTCCATGGACCCCTCGGAGGAGGATGGTCCAGAGCCAATCGGCGAGGTCCTCCCCATGGAGGTAGGAGCGGAAGGGTCGCCCGTCACCCTTCACATGGATGGTCCGTCCCGTCAGGGCATCGCCGATGAAATTCCCTGCGGCGCTGAACCCTTCCAGCGGCAGCCAGGGACCCAGGAAGGCGAACCCCCGGGCGATCAGGAAATCGAATCCGTGGCGCTCGCCGTGTAGCAGACCCAGCAGCTCCGAGGCCCGCTTGGCCTCCCCGTAGGCGCTGGATCCGGCCAGAGGCGGTGCACCCCCGAAGTCCTCCGTGAGTTGGCTCACCTTAGGAGGTTGGGGACCATAGATCGCGCCTGAGCTGGTGAACAGCATGCGGGAGGTACTCCATCGGCGGGCCAGTTCCAGCACGCGCCGGGTGGAGTGGAGGTTCCGCTCGAGGAGGTCGAGGGGTTCGCCGTTGTCTAGCGCGGCATGGATCACCAAGTCCCAGGAGGCATTCCCGAAGTCGCAGTCCGCCAGGTCGCCTTCGAGGATCTGCACCGCTGGGTGTCCGGCCAGGTGTGGCGCCTTGGCTCGGAAGGCGGCGGGGTGGCGGGTGAGCACCGTGATGAGTCCCTGCAACCCTTCCCGGTCCCAGGCTCGGGCGTAGGCCTCAAGCAGGTTGCAGCCGAAGAACCCGGAACCGCCCGTGAGGAAGATCCTCTTCCCCATTAATTCCCGCCAAGGCACCGAGTGCGAACGCTCCTGATGGTTTGAAGGTTGATCCATGGCTATCCCACCCGAAGGTACTCCGTCCATGCTAGTGCAATCGGCCCTGTTCGAAGCCCTGGTGACGCGATGAACCTTGGATGGACCGGGGCCTGAGGTAACATCAGGGATCAATCATGCGGAGGGCTAGTTGAGCATCAAGGCGGTCATTCGGAACACGATCAACAAGAATGCCCTTGCTCACCGCTGGTTCGTGGCCTTCTGTGCCCGCTTTTCCATGCGGCTGTTCTCGCTGCAGAGCTATTTAAGCCTGGTGGACCTGAGGAGCAAGTGGCGAGCTAAATTTTGGAAAAAATTCAATACCTTATTAAAGGAACTCGACTTAGACAAGGTTGTTTTCAAAGAAGGCGAAGCCATTTTTCATTACAAGAATGGGTGTGCGTTCTACGTAGCTACTTGTACAGAATCCATCAGCAGCGCCTTATTCACCTACGGATACTACGAGACGAACGAAACGGCATTGATCTCCAGAGTCATCAAGCCCAGCTGGACAGTGATCGATGCCGGTGCCAATTTCGGTTGGTACGCCATCCATTTTTCACGCCTGGTGGGCGAGGGGGGCAGGGTCATCGCCTTTGAACCCGTACCGGAGTCGTACATGGAATTGGCCGCCAACCTGGAGCTCAACGAATGCAAGAACCTGGATCTCCGCAACATGGCACTCGGCAATATTGACGGCGCCATCACCATGTTTGTCCCTGAGATCCACCTGGGCGCCGGAGCAGCCTCCCAGTTCCTGGATATCGGGAAAAAGATCGAAGTCCCCATGCTCAAACTGGATGACTTTCTGGAAAAGCAAGGCATCGACCGGGTCGATTTCATCAAGGCGGATATTGAAGGTGGTGAACTCAACCTGTTGCGTGGCGCTGAAAGGCTCCTATCCAGGTGTCATCCCAGCATCCTGATCGAGATAAGCGATATCCACTGCAAACGCTTCGGCCACACTCCCCAGGACGTGATTCAGTTCCTGACGACTCGTGGTTACACAGGCAAGTACATCAACGAGAAAGGCGATCTCGAAGCCTTCGAAATGGCCAGCTCGTTCAACGGGAATTATTTTTTCTCGGCCAAGACTGAAGCCTAACCATCGGTCCTGCTACCAGCCTGGATCGCCCAGCAGGTTGCAGTTCTTGCAGACCTCTGGAGGTTCGCTCTGGGGATCCAGCAACTGCTCGCGCATCCGTACCACGGTGGGATGATTGAAAATCGTGTCGGGGTCACCCTCGAAGAGGTTCCCTCCTGGACCGGAGAGCATGGTATCGATGCCGCAGCAGATGCCCATGTTTCCCTGCATGTCGCACCCAGTCCGCTGCCATAGCTGAGGGCAGAGCTTCTTGATGGGCCCCATAACGGTCGGAGGAGGCCAGAAGCAGAACCCGGGCGCCGCCTGCTCCACCATGCTCCGGAAGGCCAGATAGGCCGGGTCCGTGTCGAACAGCACTTCTGCGGGGTCCGGATGTTCCCCCATGGGGCGATACATCCAGAAACGCAGGTCGAGGCAGCCGGACTCTTTCAGGAAACGGACGGTTTCGACCAGCTTCTCCGGAGCGCTCTCCACATCCTTCCGGAGAAGGACCGTGTTGGTGTGCACAGGGTATATTTTATTGATTCTGGGGAGATCCTTCTCCAGGGCAGCCCGATTGGCTTCATAGACCGAGACACTGATCCGGGATATGCCAGCTTTCTTCAGATCCGCGATGCGATCAGCGAGCAGCAACCCGTTGGTCGTGAGGTTGGTTAAATGCCCCCGCCCTGCCAGGAAGGCGACGATGGGAACCAGCTCCTTGACCAGCATCGGCTCACCACCCAGCAGGTCGACCAGGAGGGCCCGACTGAACAGAGGGTTTTCGAAAATCTTCTGCACCTTCGCAAGGTCGGCTTCACTCTCCTGCCAGGTCGAGCTGTGGTCGTGCATGAAGTTCGCGGCGTTGCAAAAGCTGCAACTCATGTTGCAGCGCTTCGTGAGCAGCAGGGAGGCGATTTGTGGTGAGTTGCGGGAGATCGAGGCGATGGGCTTTCGTGGCTGACAGCGATACTTCAAATAATTCCAGATCTTGGGTACTGCCTTGGCAGGTTGTAGTTTGGTCACCATGTTCAGATAGAAAGTGAGTCTTGAGGCCATTGTTTCCCTTTTTTAACGCGAACAATTCAATGATTCCTGTTCTGACGTTGACTCAATCTGTTGAAGGGCCTTCAGAACACCTTTCAGCATTGGTCGTGCCTTGAAGTGCACCTGCACAAGGAGTGCCGGTTTCGATCAGTACCAGTTCACGAACAAGGGATGGGGGGCGGGGCCGAGGGCAGGGATGATTTGAAGATGGGGACCCAGCCAGACGATCTGGATTCGGAAGCCTCCAGGAACCTGAATGGAATGGCTTCCTTTGGTGAAGGAACTGATTCCAGGATCTATTCTTCTGCCGTCAATCTCAATTCCTTTGCCGGCGTCCGCACCCTTCGGGAACACAGCCAGCATGTAGCGGCCATCAGCCAGCACCTCCCAGGAGGATGATCCGGAATCCCGGATGGCTCCGAGCACCAGGAAGTCTTCAGCGAGAGCGACATAGTGAGCCTCGATGAACGCCTGGTCCTCCTTCGGAAGCCAATTCGTCCGGTAGTTCGGAAGAATCACCGGCGTGGGATTCTGGGCCAGGAGGCTTCGGACCGTGGGCCAGGAGCCATCCATGAAGTGTCGAATGGTGAAACTGTGGATGATCCACCGCTCTCCGATGGGGCTGCGGGTTGACACGAGGCCCGAACCGTCAAAGACCCGGTGCAAGGACGGGTCGGTCAGGGCCTCGGCGGTCCTGATGACCTCCACCTGTCGGTCATTGTCCATGTTGAGATGCCTGGCTGTGGCCACGGACCAGGGCAGGCCATGCAGCAACAGCAGGCCCCCCACCACCACCTGCCTCCCCGGACTGGTCAGGCTGAGGATGGATTCCAGGATGGGCTCCCGAAACCTGAGCACGGCGATGAAAAAGGCCGGGACCACATGAATGAGGTTGTAGGGAAAGGGTGTGGGGTTGACCAGCAGCAAGGCGAAACACAGAGACGCGAACATCCATTCAGGAAACCAGTCGGCCTCGATCAGATTCCGGAATTTGCTGGCCCCTGGCTGGAAGAAGGGACAAAGCAGGACGCCCACCCCCGCATAGGCCAGCAGGGGAGCCTCAGAAAACAGCCGCTGGATCGAGGACCATGGAGAGAATCGTTCCACCGAATTGGCGGCATAGACGGTCGTATCCCGGAACCCCTTCCAGGCCAGGTCCCAGGTTCCCGCCAGACCATGGGCAAGACGCCCGGCCAGCAGACCACCTGCAATTCCGATCAGGATCATGCCCAGGCAGGTAAACCACGTCTTTGGGCTCTTGGGGCGAACCATGTAGATGCCCAACCCAAGCATGGGCAGGGCGTACAGGAATCCCTTGAAGGCGATCAACTGCATGCCCGCCGCCAGGACACCGCCCAGGAACATGCGGAGGGGGAGCGCCGGTCTTTCAGCCTTCAGCAGGCACCACAAGGCCAGGGTGACGGTGACGAGGGGAACATCATGCCGGACCTCGAAGCCGTAGTCCCACATCGGGGCCAGGGTGGCGGCGAGGGCCAGCATGATCAGACCGCCACGACTTCGCAACCTTTGGCCGGTAGCCGCGACCAGCAGGAACGCATTGACCCACATCAGTGCAACAAAGGGCATTCGCATGGCGACCAGGACCGCAACCCCGTCCTTCTGGGCCCCCGCGATCCAGGTCAGCGGGCCGATCAGGATGATCGGCACGTTCGGGACAAAGGGGGCCATCTTTCTGGATGCCAGGAACCGCGCCAGGGTTGAATAGAGCACCTCATCCACCTGGAAGATCCGATTGATACCCAGATAGATGGACAACCCGACCAGGAAGGTGAAGAATGCGATCCCACCCCAGAAAAGGGACTTGGCCTGTGGCTTGGGTGTGGATTCCATTGCGGTGCGTCCCCCCGTGTGTTCAAACCCAGCTTAACTGAAGGGGGATCCCGGACACCCCTTCCCCCCCCCGGGTGGAATCAGACGCGACAGATGAGTTCACCAAAACAGATCCGCATTTGAAGGCTTAGATGTCCCTCCTCGTCACCCCAAGTGACGCGTTGAGTCGGTCGGACCCTATTTCATCCACCAACGGTCGATCCATAAACTGAAATTCCTTGTCAAACGCCCGGAAACTGTCCATCTTTGATTTCAACTTACCTTTGGCACGAGACTTGATATTCTTGCTCGGCCCATTTCCCAAGGAGACGCCCAATGAAGAAGCAATCCGGCTTCACCCTCATCGAACTGCTGTTGGTCCTCGCGATCATCGGCATTATCAGCGCAATCGCCATCCCGGCCCTGCTCAGTCAGCGCGCCCGGGCCCGTGACAAGGCATCCCTGGAAAACATGGTCAGCCGTGTCGCCGACCTGGCAGGTCAGTGGGACAAGGGCAAGGAAGCAGGCCTCGCTTCCGCAGCCATCATCACCAACCTGAGCACTTATCTCCAGACCACCGCCGCCAATGACAAGAACCCCTGGGACGGCTCCGCGGCGGCATTTAACACCACCGTTGGCACAGCTGCCACTGGCCAGACGGCCTCAACCTATGCCACGAGTATGGCTGGACAGGCCACGGTCAAAGGGGTTTCGGTTTTCAACATCCAGACACCTGCGGCTACCGGCATCGGTTTCCTGGGTGGCGCGGTGCTGCTGAACGCCAGTTCCCAGTCGGACACGCCCGCGAACTCCAAGAAGCGCACCAAGGTCGTTGCCATCGAGTAGTCTGATAGCTTGCTTTCATGGAGAGGGGGGAGACGACTCCCCCCCTCTTTTTTTTGGATGATCCATGCCCGTTTCAACCCCTCCAACCCGACACCTGCTGCTGCGCTGGCTGGGGCCCATCCTGGGCGGGTTGGCCCTCTTTGTCCTGCTCCTGGTGCTGAGTTTCCTCTTCACCCTCACGGGGGGGGTCGTCAACCACCTGATGGAGAAGGGCTTCACCGTCGTCGCCATTCAGCAATTCTTCCTGAAGGCCGCC
>Ga0182021_10004878_pt1 | contig 15821 bp, 18 predicted proteins | sample 612E3MmetaG_FD_120493 | JGI IMG/M metagenome (GOLD analysis project Ga0182021, IMG submission 120493) | Permafrost microbial communities from Stordalen Mire, Sweden - 612E3M metaG (Illumina Assembly) | ecosystem: Environmental > Terrestrial > Soil > Wetlands > Permafrost | place: Sweden... | reverse complement strand
CTACGCGCGTGCCCTCTTCCAGGTCCGCCTTGAGCTCAGAGCGGGTCATCTCGACGAGACTGCCGTCGCCCATGCGGGTCGGTATCTTCGCTTCCACGTGTATCACCTCCATGGCTTGGTCCGGATCGATCGCCAGCGGGCGATCAGGGAGGCCCGAACCCCGCCACAAAGAGGCAGGTGAGTCGCCCGCGGACGGCACAGACCTCGCGCAGAATACTATCGTCCGGCGCCGAGGGCCGCCAGCGTGTGACTGGGAGCCGTCGGCGTCTCAGGCAAGCAGCGCCCTGGCCGTCTCCACGGCCAGGGCGGCGTTGGCACCGTAGCCGTCGGCGCCGACCTCGTCACAGTAGGCCTGGGTCACCGGGGCGCCGCCGATCATCACCTTGACCTTGTCGCGCAGGCCGGCGGCGCTCAGCGCAGCGATCGTCTCGGGCATGTGCGGCAACGTGGTGGTCAACAGGGCGCTCATGCCCAGGACCTGCGCGTCGTGCTCTTTGACGGCGGCCACGAACTGCGCGCTGGTGACCCCAGTGCCCAAGTTGACCACAACAAAACCGGCTCCCTGCAGCAGCATGGCCACCAGGTTCTTGCCGATGTCGTGCAGGTCGCCCTCAACGGTACCGATGACCACGGTGCCCAGGCTGCCACTGTCGCCTGAGGCCAGGTGCGGCTTGAGGAGCTCCAGGGCGGCCTGCATGGTGCGCGCGCTGAGCAAGACCTCAGGGATGAAGCACTCGCCGCTACGCATGCGTTGACCGACGACCTCCATGCCCGGCAGGAGGCCGCCGTCGAGGATCTCGCGAGCCGAGCGGCCGGCGTCGAGCAGCTCTCGCGTCAAACGTTCGACGCCGGCGCCGTCGCCGGCGATCAGTGACTCTTTGAGTTGGTCGTATGGGTCTGCCACGTCTTCTCCCCTTGGGTCAGGCGACGCCACGCTCGCGGTCCGCCGCTTCGACGACCGCGTGCACGCGCTTGGCGATGTCGTCCGGCAGCGGTTCCGGCTTGTGCGTCTCGATGATCTCGCGCGCTTTCTGGGCGGCACGGGTGTAGAGGTCCGTGGCACCGGCGGCCTGCCACTCCTCGCGCACGCGACGGTCGAGCAGCTGGGGCTGGCTCTGCTGGCGCATGTACATGAGGGTCGAGTCCAAGCTGAGGAAGTCGCCGAAAGGACCCACTTTGTGGATCTCGTCCACCAACAGGTGCTCGTCATCGACTTGGATGCCGGCCACCACGTGCTTGATCATGCGCGCGAACTCGTTGTCCATGACGAGCTGTGCGTAGTCGAAGGTGACGCCCGATTCGATCATCCCCGAACCGTAGATCTGCGAGGCACCTGCCAGCGCAGCCATCAGGCCGGTGAGGGTCTTCTCGTGACCGCTCTGGGCGTCACCGAGTTTGCTGTCTGCCTACGCACCGGCGATGTACGAGGGCAGCCGATACTGGCGCGCGATCTGCGCGGCACCGGCGCTGATGAGCGCCAGCTCGGGGCAGCCGACGGAGGCCGACGCCAGGCGGAGGTCCATGGCCGTGGTCGAGCTGCCGTAGAAGCAGGGTGCGCCACGCTCGGCGAGCTGCGCCAGCGTGATGCCGGCCAGTACCTCGGCGTTGTGGGTGACCATGGTGCCCGCCAGGGTGACCGGCGAGGAGCCGCCGGCCATGGCCATGGAAAGGATCGTGTCGCTGATGCCGGCCCTGGCCGCAGTGATGATTACCTCGGTCGCGTCGCGCGGCAGCTTGAGCGGACTGACCGGGCACACACCCATGCCGATGATGGGCCGCTCGTGCAACTCGTCCTCGCCGCCGACGACGATGGCCGCCATCTCGATGAGCTTGCGGGCGTCGTAGCCCGAGATGGCCTCGGTGCCCACCGGCTTGGTCGTGTTGGCCAAGGCCGCCTCGGCGTTGTGCAGACAGGCGGTCTCGGTGGGCACGTCGGCGGCCCCCACAGCCGACTCGTAGGTGCCCATCTCGCTCAAGTAGTCGACCAGTCGGGCGATGTCGCCCACGTCCTTGATGGTCGGCTGGCGGTACTCGCCCGTGTAGGGGTCGATGACCATGATGCCTTCGTCAAAGTTGCAGAAATCGACGCGGCCGGGCTGGCTCACGATGTCGTTCTTGGGGTCGCGGCCGTAGCAGACAACGCTGGCTGGAGCCGACTTGATGGCGTCCTCGACCACATAGGGAGGGATGCGCACCATGCGCGTCTCGCGGTCCACGTCGCAACCGCCGTCGCTGAAGATGTCGAGCGCCTCGTCGTCCTCGACGAAGACACCTGTCTGCTGCAGAACCTCGAGGCTGCCGAGGTGGATGTCGTCGATCTCGTCGTCGGTGAAGACGTCGAGGCGCAGACCGCCGCTCCGTCTTCGGCCGGCGTGCAGGTTACGCTTCACGAAGGAACCTCCTCCTCACGCGGATCGGGTCGTTCTCTCTGCGACGGCATGCCGCCGGAGAGCGCCTGTACATGTCTGGAGCCGGCGGGCGGAATCGAACCGTCGACCTGCTGTTTACAAGACAGCTGCTCTGCCAACTGAGCTACGCCGGCTTGCGCCCTAGTGTAGCCCATTCTCATCGCTTGAGCGTGAGCAGCGGCGTCGCCTTACCCGGCCAGGCCCGTCAGCGTGCGGAACCGGCCGACGCAGTTGATGGGCACCTCGAGCAGCTCGGCGATGCGGAACTTGGCCTCCATGGCCAGCGGTTCCGCCGGGTAGGTGCTCTCGGAGTCGTAGAACCGGCCCAGGCCGAGCTGGCCACGCACCTCGTACATGACGCCTGAGTCGCACAGGTCGAGCACCGAAACGCCGAGCTTGCCGGCCACGTAGTTCTTGGCTTCCGGCAAGCGCATACCTCGGGTGATCTGCATGCGGGCCACCAGGTCTCCAGCGGTCCGCATCCCGCCCATCCCCGAAGCATGCGCGTGCGCCGACGCCATGCCGTGGGAGTCGCCGGCGCCCACCTACAAACCGTCCAGGCGCAGGATGTCGACCAGAGCGCGCGACGACCGCGAGACGGCATCGGCCGGCGGCCACGGGGCCATCGGCGTGCCGCCGACACCCATGCCGACGTTCATGTGGACCGGGATCTCGGCCTCCTGCACGCATGGCTTCACGATCGTGATGGCGCGCGCTACGTTCCAGGCACCCGACTTGCCCGTGTTGACGTTCACGGCCGGGCCGAAGATGGTGGCGCCGGCCTTGGCCGCCAGCTTCATCTGCTCGCGCGGCCACAAACCGGCCAAGCGCACGCCCTCGTATTCGAGGTTGCCGTGCATGCCGAGCACGAACTCGCTCGCCATGCCGATCTGGATGCCGGCGTCCGGATGCCGGCCGCGCACGGCCTCTATGGCCCTGAGCGCCGCCAGGAAGTCGGCATCGCCTGCGGCGCCGGCGGTGTCGAAGTCGACGCCGTCGGCGCCGGCCTCGAGCATGCCGTCGCAGACGTAGACCATGTCGGCGACCGCATGCTCCACCGCCTCCTCTTGCGCCGCGCGTGCCTCGTCGATCTTGCCCAAGGGCATGAGGGTGGACCAGTTAGGCACCGGCCCGTCCGGCTGCGTGTAGCGGCCCAAGTCCGGCATGGCGCCGTAGTTGAGCGGCACGGTGACGTTGGCCTGTGCCTGCCGCATCACACCCTGCTCATAGGGGACCACCGTCTTCACGGCCTTGAACGAGTAGTCGGGGTGGTAGAGCTCGACGCTGTCGGCACCGAGATGCTGCTCGTAGAGCTGCAGGTCGTGGATACGCGTGCCGATGTGCTGGCTGCCGACGCCGTCGTAGGTAAGAACGACCTCGTCGCCGATGTCGACGCCCGTGAAACGGGAGGCGGAGGCGAAGATCTCGAGCAGGTGGCCGAGCTCAGCCTCGTCGAGCGGCGGCACCTTGGCCCGCTCGGCCGCCACGCGCGTGCCCTCTTCGATGTCGGCACGGATCTCACCGGCGGTCATCCACGTCAGCGAGCCGTCGCCCATGCGTGTCGGGATCTTCTTGTTCTCCACGACGACCCCTATCTGGTTGGTGAGTTGCGGTCACTTTGAGCCTACCGCGCGGCCGCGAACATGTCAGCCAGAGATACTTCGGCAAACTTGGGCACACGAAGCCAACGAAGTGAGCCCGCCAGGGCCGAGCATGTGTGAGAGGACCCGATTCAGGGCGCGGTTCGCCCGGGGCCGGGGCGAACCATGAAGAAGATAGGAGGCGCCAGCTTGGTACTGCTGGCTGCACGCGCTTCTCTGGGAGGGAAGTCGCGTAACGGCACTGTATCGCCCGCGTAGGTAGAGGGTGTTAACCGACCATTAAGTAGTGTGAAGACGGCAGGCCACATCGCCTGCGCCAGGGCGTCTGGCCGCGCTAGTCTAGGACGACTTGCTCTCGGCGGCGGCGGCGAGCAAGTCCAGAAGAGCCGCCTCGTCGATGACCGTCACGCCGGCGGCCTGCGCCTTGGCGAGCTTGGAGCCGGGCTCCTCGCCGGCGACGACGTAGCCGGTCGCGCGGCTCACCGACTCGCCGACCTTGCCGCCGAGCTCCTTGATGCGCGCCGCAGCCTGCGGCCGCGAGAGCGACGCCAGCCTGCCCGTGAGCACGAACGTCTTGCCGGAGAGCGGGCCGGCGGGGCGCTGCGGCGCCTCCTCGGCCAAGTACAATCCGTGTTCCCTGAGCTTGGCCAGGGTCTGCTGGTTGCGCGCCTCGTCGAAGTACTGGCGCAGCGCCCCGGAGACCGCCGGGCCGAGGCCCGGCACGGCGGCGACCTCCTCCCCCGTCGCCGCTTGCAGAGCGCCAAGCGATGGGAAGTGCTCTACCAGAAGCTGGGCCGTGACGTCGCCGACGTGGCGGATGCCGAGCGCGAACACGACGCGGGCGAACGGCTGCCGCTTTGACGCGGCGATAGCCGCCAGCACGTTGTCGGCCAGCTTGCTGGGCACGACGATGTCCCGGCCGTCCGGCCCGCGGTCTTTGCGGCCGAACAAGCTCACGGCGACGAGGGCGCTCAGCGTGAGCGAGTAGAGGTCGGCAACGTTAGCGATGAGGCCGGCCTCGTGGAGTGCGGCCACGACCTCGTCGCCGACGCCCTCGATGTCCATCGCCCCGCGGCTGACGAAGTGCCTGATGCTCTCCACGATCTGCGCCGGACAGGAGTGGTTGGGGCAGCGCACGGCCACCTCGTCCTCCTCGCGCACCACGCGCGAGGCGCAGGCCGGACACGTCTCGGGCATCTGCCAGACTGGCCGCGACTCGTGGGCAGACGCCGTTTCGTCGCCCTGCTCGTGGATGACGGGGCCCACCACCTGCGGGATCACGTCGCCGGCCCTCTGAACGATCACCAGGTCGCCGACACGGATGTCCTTGCGGCGCACGTCGTCCTGGTTGTGCAGGGTGGCACGCTCTACCGTGACGCCGGCCACCTCCACCGGCTCGAGCACCGCGAACGGCGTCAGCACCCCGGTCCGGCCCACGCTCACCTCGATGGCATGCAGCCTGGTCGTGGCCGTGGTGGGCGCGAACTTGAAGGCGATCGCCCAGCGCGGGTCGTGGGCGACCTCGCCCAAGGTGCGCTGGAGCTGGTACTGGTCCACCTTGACGACCACGCCGTCGATGTCGTAGTCGAGCGTAGCGCGTCGGTCCGCCCAGGCGCGGCACACCTCGGCCACCTCAGCGATGGAGTCGTGTCGGGCCGAGGCAGGGTTGACGCGTAGGCCGCGCTCGTGCATCCAGGCGAGGGCCTGCCAGTGGCTCGTCAGGTCGAGCCCCTCACTGTGGCCAATCGCGTAGCACCACATGCTGAGCGGCCGCGCCGCGGCCACGGCCGGGTCGAGCTGACGGATGGACCCCGCGGCGGCGTTGCGCGGGTTGGCGAAGGTCGAGAGGCCCTCGGCAGCACGACTCTCGTTGAGTCGTTCGAACGCCGCCCGCGGCAAGTAGACCTCGCCGCGCACCTCCACGACCGGCGGCGGCGCCCCCCGGAGCCGCAGCGGCAGAGCGTGCACGGTGCGCAGGTTGTTGGTCACGTCCTCGCCCACCTCCCCGTTGCCGCGCGTAGCGCCGCCCACGAAGACGCCATCGCGATAGGTGAGCGAGATGGCCAGGCCGTCGATCTTGGGCTCGGTGACGAACGTGAGAGGCACGTCGCTGAACCCGTTCGCCTCCAGCAGCCGGCGGTTGCGCCGGTCCCAGGCGAGCAGCTCCTCCTCGTCGCGGGCATTGGCCAGCGAGAGCATGGGCTGCATGTGGCGCACCTGCTCGAACTTCTCCAGCGGCTCACCGCCCACACGTTGTGTGGGCGAATCGGCCGCGCGCAGCTCCGGGAAACGCTGCTCGAGCTCCTGCAGCTCGGCGAACAAGCGGTCGTAGTCGGCGTCGCTGATCTCAGGCTGGTCGAGCACGTAGTACAGCTGAGCATGGTGCTCGACCTCGCCGCGCAGCGCTACCGCCCGCCGGCGGACCTCGTCGGGCACACTCATGGCTCCACCTCCGCGAGCGCTTGGCCGTGCACACACAAGGACACGATCTGCTGAGGCGCGGCCAGCACGTAGTCGGGCCGCGCCGTCAGCAGGTCCTCCTTGCTGAAGATACCCCAGAGCACGGCCGCCGTCGCCAGCCCCGCGGCCGCGCCGGCGCGGATGTCGACCGGGCTGTCGCCGATGTAGATGCCATGCCCGCCGCCCAACCGCTGCACGCAGAGCTGCACCGGCACCGGCGACGGTTTGTGCTCGGTCGTGTCCCCGGCGGTGACGATGGCCTCGAAGAGGTGCCCGATGCCGATGGCCTTGAAGGCCATCTGGGTGGTGTCGGCGCTCTTGGACGTGACTATGCCCAAGCGGCGACCGGCCGTCTTGAGGCTCTCGAGCACCGCCTGCATGCCTTCGTACGAGCGGATGAGCTCGTCGTGGCGGCGGTGGTTGTACTCGCGGTAGACGTCGTAGAGCTCATCTGCATGCTCGGGCGAAAGAGCCTGCATCTGCAGCATGAGCGGCTGGCCGACACCGGCCAGCATGACGCTTTCGGGCAGCTCGCTACCGAGTACCTTCTTGACCGTGTAGCGGAACGAGTCGCGCATGAGCTCGACCGTGTCCACCACGGTGCCGTCGAGATCGAAGACGACCGGGTCGAAACCGGCTGCGCGGCCTCTGTCAGGAATGCTCGTCACCACCTGCCGACTCCAAGAGCGGCGGCGCCGGAAGCTCCTCGAGCCGCCAGTCCGACAGCGCCGCCAGCGCCGCCTCATCGACCAAGTCCATACGTAGGGGCGTGACCGCCACGTAGCCGTCGGCCACGACTTCCAGGTCGGTCGGCAGCGAGGACGGACTCGGCGGGCGGGCGCAGACGATGCGGAACTCGCTGCGACCGCCGTCCTCGCCGGCGACGAAGATGCGATCGTGGCAGCTGGCTCCGCCGAGACTGGCGAGGCGCACGCCGCGCATCGCCGCCGGCGGCCGGTCGGGCAGGTTGACGTTCACGATCGTCTGGGGCGGCAGCCCGCGTTCAAGCGCCAGGGCGATGATGCTGCGCAGCAGCCCCTCCGCCTCATCGAGATGCCCGGGGTTGCCGCTCTCGACCGACACGGCCACGGCAGGCACACCGCGCAGCGCCGCCTCGAGTGCCGCGCCCACAGTGCCGGAGTAGGTGACGTCGTCGCCCATGTTGCCGCCCAGGTTGACGCCGGCCACGACCCAGGCCGGCGCCGGCGCCCGCAGGCCCAGCATGGCGAGGCGCACACAGTCGACCGGCGTGCCGTCGACCGCATATCCCTCGAAGCTGCCGCCGAAGCGCGTGGGCCTGGCGCGCAGGGCGCGGCCGACGGTCATACCCCGCGCGACTGCACTCTGGTTGTCGCCGGGTGCATAGGTCACGACCTCACCCAAGGGATCCAGAACGCGCCGCAACAATGCCAGCCCGGGCGACTGGATGCCGTCGTCGTTGGTGAGCAGGATGCAGGTCATGTGGGCGCCATTCTACTGTACGGCGCGTCCGCCGGTCGCCGCACCGCACGTCCGGCGACCGGCGCACAGGGCATCCTTGGGCCGCCGCGCCGCAGCACTGCCCGCACGTCGCGCCTGCCCGCTCTGCCAGAGCCTCGCACGGCAGGATTGCCAAGACTGCCGTCGTAAGAGGAGGAGCAAGCCAAAGGAAGGCACGGTGAGCCAGCCCGACTTTCCGCATCCCGACGCCCGCCCGCGTCGCTTCACCGTCCGCCGCTCCGTCGCCCTCGGCGGCGTGCTCCTGTTGGTCACGGCGATCGTCTTCGCCACGGGCACCGCTTACCTGTGGCCGCTGTACATCTTCCCGCTCATCCTGGCGGCGGTCTTCTTCTTCGAGCTCGGCAGCTTGGTCGTGAGCCTCTGGTTGGGTGCTTTCTTTGCCCTCTACTACTCCGTGCACAGCGCCCCGTCGAGCGCCGACCTGCGGCGGGCTCTGCTCGACGTGGCACTCGCAGCGCTGGCCGGCCTGCTTCTCGGCCGCGTGCAGCGCAATCATCACCGCCTGCAGACCTTGCTCGCCGCCAGTTCGCTCAGCGACCGCCTCACCGGCCTGTACAACTACGGCACCTTCGTCGACTACCTGCACAACGAGGTCACCAAGACCGAGCGGTACGGCGGCGAGCTCACCATGATCATGTTCGACATCGACCACTTCAAGGAGTTCAACGACCGCCACGGCCACGAGGTGGGCAACGAGCTGCTGCGCCGGGTGGGTGCCGCGCTGCGTGGCATGGTGCGTGAGGCCGACATGGCGGCGCGCTACGGCGGCGAGGAGTTCGCCTTGCTCATCCGTGGCGACGAGAGCCACGGCTACGAGCTCGCCGAGCGGGTGCGGCGTGCCATCGAGGCGCTCAGGGTGCCGGTGCGCGACGACGCCGAGGTCTTTGCCACGGTAAGCGCCGGGGTGGCCAGCTACCCGACCGCGGCACGCGACGAGACGGAGCTCATCGAGCGCTCAGACGCGGCGCTGTACGAGTCCAAGCGCCGCGGCCGCAACCGCGTGACCGTCTTCGACGGCTCACGGGAAGGCGGTCTCGAGACATCCATCAGCGCCTGAGCGGCGCTCGGCCAACGGACCGGCGGCGGCGGAGCGCAGGCCCGCGGGCCTGCGCTAGCTCGTAGGCTTCTTCGTCGCCGGCTTGTCGCCGTTGCCGTTGCCGGCGGCCGGCTTGTCCGCCTTGACGCTCTCGGTGCTCGAAGCCGAGTCCTTGCCGTCGCCTTGTGCTTCCTTGGCGGACGCTCGGAACGACTTTGAGCGAGCGTAGTCGGTGGTGTAGAAGCCGGAACCCTTGAAGTGCACGGCCACGGGGTGCAGCACCTTGCGGACCGAGCCGCCACAGACCGCGCACGTCTCGAGCGGCGCTTCGCTGAACTTCTGGAACACCTCGACGCTGTGCCCACAAGCGTCGCAGCGATACTCGTAGATGGGCAAGGACGGTCTCCTCGTGAGCGCGATCCGGGCTACTAGTGTAGCACAGGGGTCGCGCGCGCCCGGCGCCGCAAGGCGCCGGGCTAGGGCTTGAACGGCGGCAGATGCCCAGGCACGATCAGGGCCGGCTGCCACGAGCGGATGAGCCGCCACGTGGAGAGCAATTCGTCCACGTCGCCCTCCTCAGGCGGCGGCGCCATCTGGTCGAAATCGCGGCGTAGCGGACCGATGGTGTCGCCGCAGATGACCGCCAGACCGGCGGTCGTGACGACGCGGTAGCTCACACCGCCGGCGGTGTGCCCCGGCGTGAGCGCCCAGGTGACACCGGGCGCGACCTCGCCTTCGTCACCTTCGAGCAGCGTGAGCCGGCCGTCGACGAGCATGCCGGCGACGGCCGGCCAGTGCTCCGCCTCGCGCTCACGAGTGTGCACGGCCACCGGCCGGCCCACGTCGGCGCAGGCACCGGCGTGGTCGAGATGGGCGTGCGTGAGCAGCACCAGGTCGAGATCGCGCGGCGCCAGCCCGCGTGCCTCCAGAGCACGCAGCACCGGCTCGTTCTGCAGATGGAGCCCGGGATCGATGAGCAGCGTCCTGGGCCCGCGCAGCAGCACTGTGTTGGGGAAGGTCGTCATGCCGACGACGGCGTGCTCCGCCTTCATCTGTTGATAAGCCACGTAGGCCTCGGGAGAGCGATGCTCGGGCAGCACGTCCACGTGCTCGTCCTCCACGGCAAACGCGAAGCGGGCGGTCGGGATGAGGATGTCGAGCCGGTACGCGTCCATCGCTGCGCTCACCTGCGGCTAGGTGACGACCGGCCCAGTCGTGGGCTCGCCGGCTGGTTGTGCTTCGCCCTCCGGCTGCTCGCGCGCGTAGATCAGGTCGATGTTGCGCAGGTTGAGGATGACGAAGGGCGATGTCTCGAGCAGCTCCGCGCCGGACTTGGAGTAGATGCGCGCATCCGAGACCGTAAGACGCTCGTCGCCGAAACCGCGGATGAAGTCCGACGCGCGCCGCGACGTCTGTCGTTGTCCTACGCCGAAGTGCGCCAGACCAATGACCTTGAGATCGCCGACGTAGGCTACGATCTCGAGCTTGTGGAAGGTCGTGTCGACGTTTACGCCAAGGTGCCCCTCGTTCTCTATGTCCACCATGCCCTCCTCAAACGCTCGTCTGCGGCGGCGAGTCGCCGCCGGCCACCCCCTGTTCGCGCGCCTCAGCGGCGCACGGGGTGCCGCGAAAGGCCGTCGCCGCGGAGCGCCCTCGAGCGCCGTACGGCAGCCAGCGCGCCAGTCTCTTGCCGCCGGCGAGCGCGAAGCTCGCGAGGCCGTCTACCACGCTCCCCAGAAACAGACTGCGGTTCCTGCCCATCGCAGCCTCACTATAGCGCACTATGGGCGAATCATGCCCATGCCCGGACTAGCTCAGCGACCGCGCCGCCTGAAGGGCACGATGGCCATGGTGCGCACCGCCACGAGCTCGTGGCGCTGGGCCCGCTCGGCCTCGCGCACCTCGGCGCGCAGACGCTCGGCCGCCCGCGCAAGCTGGGCGTGCATGCGCTCCATCTCCGCGTGCAACTCGGCCATCTGCTCCTCGAGCTGCAGCACGCGCTCCACGCCGGCCAGGTTGAGCCCGACCTCGGTGAGTTCCTGGATGCGCTGCAGACGTTCGACGTCCTGCTGAGAGTACAGGCGCGTGTTGTGAGCCGATCGTCGCGGACGCAGCAGGCCGCGACGCTCGTACATGCGTAGCGTCTGCGGGTGCATCGCCGACAGCTCGGCGGCGATGGAGATCATGAACAGCGGTTTGTCGTACAGGCGATCGGCGGCCATGAGCTACACCTCGGCAGTGAAGAGGCCGGCGCGCGGGTCGGGCTGCATACGCGCGAGCTTCTGCACCAGTTCGCGTTCCTCCTTGTTGAGCTTGGCCGGTACGATGACCCGCAGGCGCGCGAGCAGGTCGCCGCGGCCGCCCTTGAGCCGCGGCGCACCCTTGCCGCGAACACGCAGCGTGCGCCCGTCCTGGCTACCCGCCGGAACCTTGAGTGACACACTGCCGCCGTCCGGCGTGGGGATCTTGACGCCGGCACCCAGGGCGGCCTCGGCATAAGTGACCGGCACCTCGAGCAGCAGATCGTCGCCGCGACGCTGGAACAACGCGCTGGCCGCCACACGGGTGACCACATACAGGTCACCGCCCGGGCCGCCGCGCACGCCCGCCTCGCCCTTGCCTTTGAGCTTGATCTTGGTGCCGTCCTTGACACCGGCCGGGATCTTCACCGAGTAGCGCGTCATCTGCTCCACCACGCCGGCGCCGCCGCAGGTGCGGCACGGGGACTCGATGATGGTGCCGTTACCGCGACAGCGCGGGCAGGGCTGCGAGAGAGCGAAGATGCCCTGGTTCTGGGCTATCACGCCGCGACCCTGACAATCGGGGCAGACCTTGGGCGTCGTGCCGGGCTTGGCTCCGCTGCCGCGACAAGTCGCGCACACGTCGGGCTTCTCGACCGGCACTCGTACCGTGACGCCGTGCAGAGAATCCTCGAAGGAGATGCTGACGGCCACTTGCAGGTCGGCGCCGCGCTGGGCCGCTTGCCGGCGGCCGCCGCCCGCGGCGCCCCCGAACAAGTTCGAGAGGATGTCGCCGAAGTCGCCCATCTGGAACTGAGCGTCGCCCTGCGTGAAGATGCGCGGGTCGAACCCCTGGGCGCCGCCTTGTCCGGGGCGGAAGCCGCCGCCAGGGCCGAAGGCGCCCAGCCGGCTCATCTCGTCGTACTGCTTGCGCTTCTTGAGATTGGAGAGCGTCTCGTAGGCGACGCTGACCTCCTTGAAGCGCTCCTCAGCCTGCTTGTCGCCGGGGTTCTTGTCCGGGTGGTGCTCGCGCGCCAGCTTGCGGAACGCCTTCTTCACCTCGTCCTGGGAGGCGCTCTTGGACACGCCTAGCGTCTCGTAGAAGTCGCGCATGGCTACTGGACCACGATGACCTTGGCCGGCCGCAGCAGGGCGCCGTGGAGGAGGTAGCCCTTCTCGAGGACACTGAGCACGGCGCCCGACGCATGCTCAGGCGATGGCTGCGTGAGCACCGCCTCGTGCACGTTGGGATCGAACGACATGCCTGGTTCGGTGGCCAGCTCCTCCAAGCCGTGGCTCGCGAGCACCGTCTGCAGCTGGTCGGCGACCAGCTCCACGCCAGCGATGAGCTGCCCCTCCTCGTGCTTGGCGGCCGCCTCGAGGGCGCGCTGCATGTTGTCTACCACAGGCAGAAGCGACTCGACGACGCCCTCGGCGGCGCGCAGACGCAGCTCCTCGGCGTCGCGACGCACACGCTTGCGGTAGTTGTCGAACTCCGCCTGCAAGCGCTGCAGATGGTCCAGATACTGGTCGCGCTCAGCCTCTAGGGCGCCCAGCGCGTCGGTAGCGACAGCCGCTTGTTCGCGCGCCGGAGCGGCGGCCTCGGCGGCGGCGCGATCCTTCTTGTGCTTGCTCTCGGTCATAGGGCTTCTTCAGCTCCGTCGTTGGCCCAGGCTGTGGTGGGGCGGCGCTACCGCGCCGCCCCACCTCGTGCCATAGGCGTCTATGCTTCGGCCTTCTTGGCCTCGACGGTCCGCTTGGCCGCCTTGACCTCGATCTTCTTGGGCTTCTCCGTCTCGGCCTTGGGCACGCGCACCTCGAGGATGCCGTCCTCGTACTGCGCCGAGACGTCGTCTGCCTTGGCGCCCTGCGGCAATGCAAGGCTGCGCTGGAACGCTCCGAAGCGACGTTCGACACGGTAGTAACGCTCGCCGTCGACCTTCTCCTCGAACTTGCGCTCGCCCTTGATGGTCAGGACGTTGTCCTCCACCTCGATCTGGATGTCGGCGGGGTCCATGCCGGCCAGCTCAGCCTTGAGGACCACAGCGTCCTTAGTGTCGAACACGTCGACCGCCGGCAGCCAGCTCTCCGAGCGACGGCTCTCCGCGGCTCCTCTCCAGAGCCGGTCGAACTGGTCCTGAAGGGTCGTCATCTCGCGGAACGGATCCCATCTTACGATCGCCATTTGTGCACCTCCCTGTGCTGCGCGCCACCTTTCGAGGCCGGCCTACTTCTGCTGGTCCTCGTCGATGACCTCGTAGTCTGCGTCTTCGACGTTCTCATCTTGTGGCCCGGCCTGCGTGCCGTCGCCGTCCGTGGGCTGACGCTGCTGCTGGGCCTGCTGGTACACAGCCTCGGCAAGCCTGTGCGAAGCCTGCATAAGAGCGTCGGTCTTGGCCTTGATGTCGGCCAGGTCCTCGCCGTCGAGAGCCTTCTTGAGCTCGGCGCCCGCGGTCTCTATCTGCGTCTTGGTCTCGGCGTCCACCTTGTCGCCCATCTCACGCAACGATTTCTCGGTGGAGTACACGAGGTTCTCGGCGTTGTTCTTGACCTCGGCCACCTCGCGCGCGGTGCGGTCTTCGTCGGCATGCGACTCGGCGTCGTGCATCATGCGCTCGATGTCCTGCTCGCTGAGACCGCTGGAGGCGGTGATGGTGATCTTCTGCTCGTTGCCGGTACCTAGATCCTTGGCGCTCACGTGCACGATGCCGTTGGCGTCGATGTCGAATGTGACCTCGATCTGCGGTATGCCGCGCGGCGCGGTGGGGATGCCGACCAGCTGGAACTTGCCCAGCGTCTTGTTGAAGCGTGCCATCTCGCGCTCGCCCTGCAACACGTGGATCTCGACGCTCGTCTGGTTGTCGTCGGCGGTCGAGAAGATCTCGCTCTTCTTCGTGGGGATGGTCGTGTTGCGCTCGATGAGCTTGGTGAACACGCCGCCCTTGGTCTCGATGCCCAGGCTCAGCGGCGTCACGTCGAGCAGCAGCACGTCCTTGACCTCGCCCGCCAGCACGCCGCCCTGGATGGCAGCGCCCACGGCCACGACCTCGTCCGGGTTCACACCCTTGTGCGGGTCCTTGCCGATGAGCTGCTTGACCTTCTCCTGCACGGCCGGCACACGAGTCATGCCGCCGACCAGGATGACGTGGTCGATGTCGCTGGCCTTGAGGCTGGCGTCGGCCAAAGAGCTCTTGACGGGGCCGACGACGCGATCGACCAGAGCGGCCGTGAGCTCGTCGAACTTGGCCCGCGTGAGAGTCTGATCGAGGTGCTTGGGCCCGTTCTCGTCGGCGGTGATGAAGGGCAGATTGATGTTGGTGCTCGTCGTGGTGGAGAGCTCGATCTTGGCTTTCTCAGCAGCCTCGTAGAGACGCTGCAGAGCCATCTTGTCCTTGCTCAAGTCGATGCCTTGGCTCTGCTTGAACTCGGCCGCCAGCCAGTCCACGACCGCCTTGTCGAAGTTGTCGCCGCCCAGATGAGTGTCGCCGTTGGTGGACTTGACCTCGAACACGCCTTCGCCGATGTCGAGAATCGACACGTCGAAGGTGCCGCCGCCCAGGTCGAAGACGAGGATGGTCTGGTCGTGTTCCTTGTCGAGCCCGTAGGCCAACGCGGCCGCGGTAGGCTCGTTGATGATGCGCTTGACCTCGAAGCCGGCGATCTTGCCGGCGTCCTTGGTGGCCTGTCGCTGCGAGTCGTTGAAGTACGCCGGGACGGTGATGACCGCCTCGCTGACCTTCTCGCCCAGGTAGTCCTCCGCGTCGCGCTTCAGCTTCTGCAGGATCATGGCCGAGATCTCCGGCGGCGTGTATATCGTGCCGCTCACGTCAACTGAGGCGTCGGCGTTCTGCGCCGCCTTGACGTGATACGGCACGATCTTCATCTCTTCGGAGACGTCGCCGAACTTGCGACCCATGAATCGCTTGATCGAGAACACCGTGTTCTCGGGGTTGGTCACAGCCTGGCGGCGGGCGACGCTGCCGACCAGCCGCTCCCCGCTCTTGGAGAAGGCTACGACCGACGGCGTCGTGCGGCCACCCTCGGAGTTGGGGATGACTGTCGGCTCGCCGCCTTCGAGGACGGCCATGCAGCTGTTGGTCGTCCCCAAGTCGATGCCGATTACTTTGGCCATAGATGGTCCTCCTTACCTGAATGAGTGCAATGGAAGTATAAAATATGAGTCACTTGGTGTCAACTTTCTGCCCCAACGACCGAAGAAGCAAACCAGCGACCGCTCCAGTCGACTGTCCGACAGCCGGCCCGTCTGCGCGCCTCCTCGGCAGGCAACGGTGCGGCCGGCGTCGAACTCTCGTTCGCAGGTCGAGCAACGGCATGGAGGCCCAGTGAGCGACACAGATAGCGGCAGCGGTCGCATCTCCGTGCCGCGCTGGGTGCAGCTCGCCCTCTTGCCTGTGCTCGTCATCCTCGCCTGGTTCGTGTTCGTGAGGATCGGTGAGGCCATCTTCATCTTCATCTGCGCCGGCTTCATCGCCTTGGTGCTCAACCCGCTCGTGCATCTGCTCAAGCGGGCCCACGTGCCGCGCGCCGTCGGCGTGTTCGTCGTCTACCTCGTTTT
>Ga0182021_10004877_pt1 | contig 15822 bp, 12 predicted proteins | sample 612E3MmetaG_FD_120493 | JGI IMG/M metagenome (GOLD analysis project Ga0182021, IMG submission 120493) | Permafrost microbial communities from Stordalen Mire, Sweden - 612E3M metaG (Illumina Assembly) | ecosystem: Environmental > Terrestrial > Soil > Wetlands > Permafrost | place: Sweden... | reverse complement strand
CGCATGATCAACTACTTCAGAGGAGTGTCGAGACCCCTATGAGCAAATACACGATCGCCTGGCTGCCCGGGGACGGAATTGGAAAAGAGGTCATGGACGCCACCCGGCTGGTCCTCGACAAGATCACTCTTGACGCGGAATATGTGCACGGTGATATCGGATGGGAATTCTGGTGCAAAGAAGGTGACGCCCTTCCCCAGCGCACGATCGATCTGTTGCGGCGCGTCAATGCCGCAATGTTCGGTGCCATTACGTCAAAACCGGTCAGAGCCGCCGAGGCCGAACTGGTGCCCGAGCTCAAAGGCAAAGGCTTGGTGTACCGTTCGCCGATTGTCCGTATGCGCCAGATGTTCGACCTGTATATTTGTCACCGCCCATGCAAAGCCTATCCGGGCAATCCTCTGAACTTGAAAGACGGCATTGACCTGGTGATCTTCAGGGAGAACACGGAAGATCTCTATGCGGGCGTGGAATTCTTCCCGGTGCCCAAAGAACTTTCGGAGACGCTGTTGAAGCTCTCGAAACCGTTCACGGCCTTCCGCGATTTACAGGGCGATCAGTTTGCCATCTCCTGCAAGGTGAATACCAAGCGTGGTTCGGAACGTATCGCCCGCGCGGCCTTTGAGTTCGCGAAGAAGAACAACCGCCGCAAGGTCACGATCGTACACAAGGCAAATGTGGTGCGTGCAACGGACGGTCTCTTTCTCGACGAGGCCAGGCATGTCGCGCGCGAGTACCCCGGGATTCAGTTCGATGAAGCTAATGTCGATGCGATTTGCATGTGGTTGCTGAAAAACCCCTTCAGCTACGACGTGCTCGTGGCACCCAACCTGTACGGCGATATTATTTCCGATCTTGCCGCACAGATGGTGGGCGGACTCGGCTTCGGATGCTCGGGAAATATCGGGCATCGGCTTGCAGTATTTGAACCTTCCCATGGTTCGGCGCCAAAGTACGCCGGTCAGAACAAGGTGAATCCGATTGCCACAATCCTCGCCGCAAAAATGATGCTCGACTGGCTGGGGGAAACCGAAAAGGGAAAACAGGTCGAACGCGCGACAGCAGCAGTGATCAAAGAGGGGAAGATCCGTACCTATGATATGGGCGGATCTCATACCACTCGGGACATCGCGGAGGCGATAGCCGCACATCTATGATGCCAACGCGTGTGGTCTTGCACGAAGTGGGATTACGGGACGGCCTGCAGATGGAAGCGCAGGCCGTTCCCACAGAACGGAAGATCGGTTGGGTCCGAGCCCTCGCTGAAGCAGGCATGGATATCATCCAGGTCGGTTCGTTCGTTCATCCCACGAAAGTCCCGCAGATGGCGGACACCGATCAGATGTTCCGCGTGCTCTCTGCATCAGACGCCAAACCCGCCGGAGTCGTGTTCTCAGGGCTCGTGCTCAATGAAAAGGGACTTGAACGCGGACTGGCCTGCGGCGTCGATATGTTCTGCATGGGTGTTTCCGCGAGCGAAACCCACAGTCGCAAGAATACCGGCATGCACATAGCCGAAGCCACAGAGCGGATTATAGCAATGGCTCTTGAAGCACTCAAGGCAAACAAGAGTGTCCAGGTTTCCGTGCAGTCGGCTTTTGGCTGCGGCTATGAGGGGGCAGTTCCGCCCGATCGTGTGCTGGACATAGTACGCCGGTATCTCGATGCCGGATTGAAGAATATCAGCCTTGCCGACACCGCCGGACATGCGACGCCGGCAATGGTTGAGCAACTGTTTGGTGCCGTTCGAACGATGGAGAGCACGGTGGAATTGACCTGCCATTTTCACAACACCTACGGCATGGCCATCGCGAACTGCTATGCGGCATTGCAGGTGGGTGTGCAATCGGTGGAATCATCTGTTGCCGGGCTTGGCGGATGTCCGTTTACCAAGATTGCCGGTGGAAATGTGTGTACAGAGGATTTCGTGCATATGCTGCAACGGATGAACTTTAGAACAGATGTGAAACTCGACCGCTTGCTCGCCGTTGCACAGGATGTTGCAGCGTTTTTCAACCGGGATATGCCCGGTATGCTGTACAAAACAGGCCCTATCGCATTTTGAATGCCGGAGTTTCATGAATATGACACCATCTTCTCCGCGGCTCCTTTCGGGAATCAGAGTTCTCGACATGACCAACGTGCTTTCTGGCCCGTTCGCCACCCTGCACCTGGCATTGCTCGGTGCGGAAGTGATCAAAGTGGAGAACCCTTTGGATGGCGATCTCGCGCGCAAGCTCGGATGTGTCCCGAAGTACAATCAGATGTTGATGGGTACGAGTTTTCTCGCACAAAATGCCAACAAGAAATCCCTCACCCTGAATCTCAAAGCGCAGGAGGGGAAGGAAATCTTCAGGAAGCTCGTCGCGACGGCGGATGTTGTGGTGGAAAATTTCCGTCCGGATGTCATGGGACGATTGGGGCTGTCGTACGAAGTGTTGAAGGGCATCAATCCTCGACTCGTCTATTGTGGCATCTCGGGATTCGGTCAAACCGGCCCGGACGCTCTCAAGCCTGCATACGATCAGATCATTCAGGGTCTGAGCGGGGAGATGGCCATCAACGGCGGTGAACAGCTCAGTCCGCTACGCGCAGGGTTTCCCGTGTGCGATACCGTCGGTGGCCTGAATGCCGCATTCGCCATCATGTCGGCTCTGTACTGGCGTGAACGGTCCGGCGAAGGCCAGTGTATTGATGTGGCACTGTTGGACTCCATTATGCCGTTGATGGGCTGGGTGGTGGCCAACCTGTTGATCGGTGGTCAGCAACCCGTGATCATGGGAAATGACAACTTCACGGCTTCGCCATCCGGGTCGTTTCGCACAAAGGACGGCAGCATCAACATTGCCGCGAACAAACAGGAGCAATGGGAAGCTGTCGCCGACGTTCTTGGCGTGCCGGAACTCAAAACCGATCCACGTTTCCAGGAGCGCGATACGCGGAAGAAAAACCGGAAAGCCCTCACGCCACTGCTGGAATCAAAGCTTCGGGAGCGGGAAACTGCGCACTGGGTGGAAGTGTTGAATAGACATGACGTGCCCTCAGGGGCCATTCTGAGTCTTGACGCAGCGCTGCATCAGGAACAGGTGAATCACCGGAACACCTTTGGCACCGTAACTGTTGAAGGAATTGGCGCGATTCCGCTGTTCCATATGACCGCGAAATTTGAAAAAACCCCGGGAAATGTCACGGCCCCACCGCCGAAGCTCGGGGAACATACTGAAGAGGTTCTCAAGAGCTTGGGATACGATGAAGGTCGGATTAAGGAGCTGAGAGCGAAGAGGGTTGTGTGATTTCATTGATAATTGAACGATGCGAGGCAACCAATGGGCATGACCATAGTTGAAAAGATTCTTGCGCGCGCGAGTGGACAGGCTGTGGCGAAAGCGGGCGATGTGCTGGAACCGAAAGTGGACCTGGCAATGTCGCATGAAAATGCGGCGTTGGTGGTGAACCAGTTCCTGGAAATCTATAAGGGTACCGGCCGCGAAGCACGTGTGTGGGATCCGTCGCGCGTTGCGATCATTTTTGACCACCGTGTTCCGGCAGAATCGCCCAAGACGGCTACCAACCAGAAAAAAGTGCGCGAGTTCGTCGCCCGTCATGCGATCAGCAAGTTTCATGACATCCGCGGCGATCTCGGCGGCATCTGTCATCAGATTCTCCCCGAGAGCGGTTATGTCCGACCCGGTGCAGTCGTCGTCGGCACCGATTCCCACACAACGAGCCATGGCGCCCTGGGGGCATTCTCGTTCGGGATCGGGGCGACGGAAATGGCCAGCGTCTGGACGCTGGGCTATGCCGTGAATATTGAAGTGCCGGCGACAATCAAGGTCGTCGTCAACGGTACGTTCCCACGGCTTGTCGGACCGAAAGATCTGATCCTCCATCTGATCGGCAAGATCTCCTCTCAGGGTGCAAACTTCCGCGTGATCGAATTCCATGGCGACACCATCCGGAATATGTCCACCTCCGGCAGACTCGTACTCTGCAATATGTCCGTCGAAGCCGGTGCCACGTCGGGCATTGTGCCACCCGATCAAGAGACGGTTGCCTATATCCGGGACGAAGCAGGCGTCACGGACGCGCTTGACCTCGTTCAGCCTGATGCTGATGCGGTATACGAACAGACGATCACGCTTGACGTCTCTGCGTTGGAACCACAGATCGCGTGTCCGCACACCGTCGACAATGTGAAACCCATCGGTGCAGTCGCGGGGAGAAGAGTCAATCAGATCGTGATTGGTTCCTGTACCAACGGCAGGCTCGACGACATTGAGGTTGCGGCATCGCTTCTGCGGGGCAAGAAAGTTGCGCAGAACACGCGCATGCTGGTCTTCCCGGCGTCCGGGCGCATCTATCAACGGGCGCTCGAACGCGGGTATATCGCCGACCTGATGCGCGCAGGGGCCGTAGTGATGAACCCGGGGTGCGGGCCATGCCTCGGAGTTCACGAAGGCGCGTTGGGAGACGGCGAAGTCGCGCTCTCCACAACAAACCGGAATTTCAAGGGCCGGATGGGGAATCCCACCGGGGAGGTGTATCTCTGCTCGCCTGCCGTTGCGGCCGCTTCAGCGGTGACGGGAGAGATTACGGATCCAAGAAAAGGAGCGTAACCAGTATGGCACAAGTGGTCTATGTGGTCGGGGACGACATTTCAACGGACGTTATCTACCCGGGCCGGTACATGGCAACGGTGCTTCCCACCGAGACGCCGCAGTTCGCCTTTGTGGACGACGCAACCTTTAACGAGAAACTCAAGAGCAGGCAAATTCCCCCCGGCAGTGTCATCGTTGCGGGAAGCAACTTCGGCTGCGGCTCATCCCGCGAACAGGCGGTCTCCACGCTCAAGGGGCATGAGCTGATCGTTGTTGCGCGCAGCTTCGCGCGGATCTTCATGCAGAATTCCATCAACCTCGGGTTGCGCCTCATCGTTGCACCCGGCATCACCGCCGCCGTGGGAGATGAACTGGTGATTGAGGAACGTCTCGTCCTCAATAAGACCGGCGGTGCGACATTTCCGATCGAACCGCTCCCGCGTGCACGCCAGGCAATAGTGGAAGCGGGGGGTCTCATCGCGTACACAAGGAAACGGATGCTCGATCGACAGGCCGTTTGACACACCCGGGGTATTTCGGTACATAAGATGAAGGTGGGAAAAGGTATTCATGGGACGAGCATTCACCACTATCGATGTCGGGTTGTTGAAGAAATACGACAAGCCCGGGCCGCGGTACACGAGCTACCCGACGGCACCGCTGTTTTCCCCGGCGTTCACCGCCGGCGATTTCCGGAATGAAATCGTCGCCACGAACGATTCCGGAGCTTCTCCTGATCTCTCGCTGTATTTTCATTTTCCTTTTTGCGACACGCTCTGCTATTTCTGCGGGTGCACAATGCTCGTCACGCGCGATCGTAAGCGCATCGAGGAATACAACGGCTATCTGCAGAAGGAAATGGCGCTTGTCGCTCCGTTGATTGCTCCGCACCGGCGGGCAACACAACTGCACTGGGGCGGCGGAACACCGACGCACCTCTCGCCCGATCAGATTGTCTCAATCGCGAAGGCGATCCGGTCAGCATTTCACGTCGCCCCCGACGCTGAAACAAGCGTCGAAGTCGACCCGAGGGAACTGGACCGGGAGCATCTTGAAGCGCTGCGGGAAGCCGGCTTCAACCGCATGAGTATGGGCATCCAGGATTTTGACCACCACGTTCAGGTGGCGGTGAACCGTGTCCAGCCGGCCGAGGTCTCCCACCAGGTGTACACGTGGGCGCGCGAACTCGGGTTCATGAGCATCAATGTCGATCTCATGTACGGGCTGCCGTTCCAGACGCTGAACTCGTTTGCGCAAACGATCCGTACAATCGTTGGGTATGATCCCAACCGGATTGCGGTGTTCAATTATGCGCATGTTCCCTGGCTCAAGCCTCATCAAAAACTCATCCGCACCGAAGATCTCCCGTCGCCGGAACTAAAACTTGACATGCTCAAGATGACCATTGAGATGTTGACAGAGAGCGGATATGAATATATCGGAATGGATCACTTTGCGAAACCCGACGACGAACTCGCGCGTGCACGCACCGCGCGTACACTCTACAGGAACTTCCAGGGCTACTCCACACGGGCAGGCGCAGATCTGTACGGCTTTGGGATGTCCTCGATCAGCCATTTCCAGAACATCTATGCGCAGAACACCAAGAACCTTCCCGAATACTACAAGGCGCTTGACGCGGGACGTCATGCGACGCACGTCGGCTACCGCATGACAGATGACGATCACGTGCGAAAGTACGTGATCATGCGGTTGATGTGCGATCTCGAGCTGGACTTTGCATCTGTTGAACGCAAGTTTGGTATTACGTTCGGCGAAGAGTTTGCCGCCGCGCTCGAGCAGCTCAAACCGCTTGCATCAGATGGATTGGTGGAGCTGTCGGAAACCGGAATCCGTATTGTTGGTCCCGGCCGTTTGTTGCTGCGTAACATTGCGATGTGCTTTGATGCATATCTGGAGCGGCTCACCCGCGAAAGGCCGATCTTCTCACGGACAGTGTAGCGGCTCAGCCTTCTTTCTTCCTTCTTTCTTCCTTGCTTCTTGCCTGTGCAGATGCGATATTAGCACAAAGACCTTCACTATGCTCTCCAGGTTTGTCACTCCAGCACTTCTTGTCCTCCTCCTCAGCGTCTGCTCGCTCCACTCTCACGCCGATATCAAGAGAGTCTACGAAGATTGGCGATGGGTGCGGTTTGGGGCAGAATCCGGACTGCCGTCAGAACGGATTATTCAGATACTTGAGTCTCCCCAGGGAGAAGTCTGGGCGCGAACATCCCGTGGACTGGCCTGGTTCGATGAATTCCGGTGGCACGAAGTCCACATTCCCGGCATCAATTATGGTGACCAGGCAGTATACGGCGTCGAACCTGATTCAACGGGGATTCTCGTAATCCATCAGGGGAAGCTCTATCATGTCGATCGAGATACCGTCCGGCGCGTCGACATCCGGACCCAAAGTCGATCGCTGGAAGTGCGCGGGGCCTACTGGTCAAAGCAGGGACGCGCCATTCAGAGTGATTCAGCGCTGTTCCTTGAATCCGGGGGAGAGCTCAAACTCTTTCCATCGCCCTACGACAAATTCAGTGGACCTGAGGCTCAACCGCGGTACTACAACAATTTCGTCCTCTGCACGCGAAATGCGTTATGGCTGACACTGCAGGGATCTCTCTATCGTTTCACCGGAAGCCGATGGAGCCCGGCGTTGTCCTCGCCGAGAGGGTTCATGCGTGTCAGCAGCTTTGAGGAAAATGATGCGGGGTATGGTGCAGCGGCTGTCGAGATGATAATGGGCAGAATTGATGTGTATTTCTGGGAACCGGGAGGCGCACTACACCCCTTTCCCAAGGAAGAGGGCGATCTGGTGCTCTCTCTTGATGTGTCTCCGAAAGGCGAAACCCTGATGTTGCTGAGTTCAGGGAAGTTGCGCCTGCACGATCACGGCAACATCCAGACACTCCCCCCATTCCCGTCGCCGGTGAGCCATCCGCTTGCGGTACGCTTCCGACCGAACGGCGACTTGTGGGTGTGCACCGAACGAGGATTGTTTCTCTGTCGACTGGAATCGGAACGATGGACCACCTGGGAGATGGGGTCAACAGGCCGTTCGAACATCGTGAACTGCATGACTCAGGCCCGTGACGGCTCTTTCTGGATTGGCACGCGCGACGGCCTGTTTGTGAGGTCTCTCCAGGGAAAGACGCGCGCTATTCATACAATCGGAGGGCAGGTATTGGGCCGCGTCACGGCACTTGCCGAGGATCGGGAAGGAAATATCTGGATAGGAAGCGGCCTTTCCTTCGAGGGCGCGTACAGATGGGATGGGAGAAGCTGGCGTCACTTCGGACCCGCTGATGGTCTCACTGCCCGCCTCGTACACAAAATCGTCGTTACGCGAAGCGGACAACTATGGTTTCTTGGAATTGCCCCGGGGTCTATCACGAAGGATCTCTCCGCGGAGCCGGGGGCCTTCCGCTACTCCGAAGGTACGTTTCATCGAACAAGCACGGCGGAAGGACTTCTTGATGGCCGGGTGTACGCACTGGTGGAGGACCGGAATGGTGCGCTCTGGTTCGGCACGCTCACCGGTCTGAGCAGGCTCTCTCACGGCTCATGGAAGTATTGGATGAGCCGCAGCGAGCTCGCGAGGTTCCAGGTATTCACACTTGCGGTGGATTCCACAAACCGGATTTGGCTGGGACAAACATGGGCTGGCGCGGGATGCATTGACAGTACAGGACTTGTCCGCTACTACACGGTTAATGACGGACTGGTCAGTAACCGTGTGTGGGACCTCCTTGTGGATGCAGAAGGTCGTCTCTGGCTTGCCACCTGGGAGGGTGTCGGGTGCTTCGATGGAAAGACATGGATGAGTTTTGACGTCCATACCGGGCTGGCGAACAGCGAGGTCTGGCCTATTCTCGTGAAGAATCACCGCATGTATGCCGGCACCCAGGGGAGCGGAGTAAGCATTCTTAATCTGGACCAATTGAATGCCGCTCCGCCGATGATCAACCTGGAATCGCCGCTTATCGACGAAAAACGTATTACGCTGTCATGGAGTGTAAATGCATTTTGGGCTGATATTCCTCCGAATCAGATTGACACACGCTACCATCTCGAAGGCCAGCCATGGTCTGTTTGGAGCTCGGCACGCACTATTGTGTTTAACCATCTTGGAGCCGGGGCATACAAGTTTGATGTTGAGCTGCGCCCCGCTTCTCAGCCGGGGGTAACCAGGTCCGGCAGTGTCAGCTTTACCATCCCTCCCCCTTTGTACCTTCGTCCGTCCGTCGCCATACCGATGGTGCTTCTGGGCCTGTTGGCGCTCGCGCTTACCGCCGCCATGTGGGAACGAAAACGTCGCTATGATCGATCCGTTCGCGAGAGCGAAGTCCGTTTTCGTGCCCAATATAGAAGTAATCCAATTCCGACTTTCACTTGGAAGCGCGCCGGCGACAGCTTTATCCTTGCTGATGTCAATGACGCTGGACTGGCGCTTGCACAGGGGCGCGTGGCGTCATGGGTCGGGAAGCCATTGCGCGAGCTTCTGCAGCATCGGCCACAATCCATTGCGTACATCGAGCAATGTTTTGCGGAGCAATCGGTGATCCGCGAGGAGATGGGATACAGTTTCGTAACGGACACGCGGAATGTTGACTTTGTGGTCATCTACTCGTATGTGTATCCTGACATGGTGTTGACGCATATCGATGATGTGACTGAACGAAAGCGTTCGGAACGCAGGATCCGCGAATCCCGGGAACAGCTTCGCGCACTTGCTGCACGGCTGGAATCGGTGCGGGAGGAGGAGAGGACCCAATTGTCCCGGGAAATCCATGACGAATTGGGACAATTGATGACCGGGCTAAAGATGGACCTTGCCTGGATTCGGAAGCGTATTCTTGAAGTCGGTGGACACGCTGCCGATACCATGATGGGGCGTGTGCAGCAGATGAACGGATTGCTGGATGATTCCATCCAGACTGTGAGAAAGATCGCCGGCCAATTGCGTCCAGCGCTCCTCGATCAACTCGGTCTGATGCCAGCAATGGAATGGCAGGCAAAAGAATGGCAGTCGCGGACGGGCATCATATGCCAGATTGACATGTTGATCGAAGAACCGCACTTTTCGCATGAGCAAGCGACCGAGCTCTTTCGTGTTTTTCAGGAATTGCTGACGAATATTGCCCGGCATGCCGAAGCGACGAAAGTCACAGTTGTCCTCGACGAGGTTGAGAACGAAATGTACCTTGAAGTCCGTGACAACGGTCGCGGAATACGTGAGGAGGAGATCAATCGGCCTGTGTCACTTGGGATTCTCGGCATGGAAGAACGCGCGGCGCGCATTGGAGGGCGTATTATCTTCACGGGGGAGCCCGGGAAGGGCACAACGGTACGCGTAACAATTCCCATTGAGCAGGTGACCCCATGATGCGCGTGCTCATCGCGGATGATCACCCGGTGGTACGCCGGGGCGTCCGGCAAACCCTGACTGATGAATTTCCCGAGTGCGAAATCGTGGAAGCATGCACCGCAGGCGAGCTGATGTCTCTCGTGCGTTCCGGCACCTGGAACGTGGTGATCCTCGACATTTCTCTTCCCGACAGGAACGGACTCGATGTTTTGAAAGAGCTTCAGGCTGACTATCCCCACCTACCCGTGGTGGTGTTGAGTATGCATCCGGAAGATCAATTCGCCGTCCGTATGATGAAGGCGGGTGCCTCTGCGTACGTCACGAAGGAGAGTGCGTCCGAAGATCTTACGCAAGCAGTCCGTCTTGCCCTCGCCCGCAGAAGGTACATGAGCCCCGCATTGACGGAGCGATTGGCTTTGGAGGCAGTGCTCGATGACGGCAGCAAAACCCTCGTACTCTCAGATCGTGAAATGCAGGTGCTTTGCCTGATTGCGGAAGGAAAGAGTCTCACGGAGATATCCGAAGTGCTCATTCTGAGCGTCAAAACTATCAGCACATACCGGGCAAGACTCCTGGAAAAACTCAAAGTGAAGACGAACGCCGATCTGGTGCACTTTGCGATTTCGCATGGCTACGCAAGAAAATAGCCTCTCCGTGTCAGAACATTCCTACACGCCCTTCCAATTATCCTACATGGGACTTCCGTTTTTCCTACACAAGAATCAGCATTTCAGGAATTGACCTCTACCGATTCTCAGCGTACATTGTGCCCACATTCGTTTCAGCGGGATGAAGGAGTAATTCGCAGATATCCGTCGGGGGGAGTATGCCTGAGATCGCAGGGTACTTTGGTATCAGGCCAAATACCAATAACTCGCTGATGGCCGTCAGGGCATCAGCGATTGCTACGTGGACCTGCAACGTTGTTGCGTGGGTTGGGCTCCTCGCGCATGTGCAGGAACCATTGTCCGTTATGCTGGCGGTAACCACGGGGTGGTGCGCACTCGAAGGTATGAGGTTGCGCTCTTTTCCTCTGGTGGTAGTCTCACTCGTGAATACGTGGTGGCTCCTTGCTTAGGGAGCTGACAGCGGTGGTCGGGCACGGCCATCCGCATGTTCGTGCCGGCCTCAGGCAGATCCTCCTTGAAGAAGGAAACGCAGCTGCCGTCGCTGAGGCCGAAAATGCCGACGAGATGAAGGCGCTGCTGAAGACCCATCAATGGAAGGTGATCGTGATTGGAGACTCCTTCCCCGGGCCACCGCTTCAAGAACAGTTGGCGACCTTTCGGAGCATTGATCCATCTGTCCGGTGTGTGGTGTTGAGTGGTTATCCTCATCCCGCTGTTACCGCCGTGCTGATGGAGTGCGGTGCTGATGCCGTTGTCATGGAAGAGAGAATTGACGACGACCTCATTGCAACGGTACAAAGTGTGCGTCGGGGGGAATACGTTTTCTGTCGGGGCCCCATGGAAGACAGTTCGCGGTTGGCGGCCGGAGTTGGGGAAGAACCGCCTGCGTCCGCACTGTCTTCCAAGGACCACAGGCATGCGAAATCCCGTCCCGGCCCTGCGGGCACCACCCTGGGCTTCTAACCATCCATTCCTTCCTGATCCTCCCGCGATGCTTTGCAGGTCATTCGATTCACGATCGCGTTGCGGCTGACATTCCTCCGCCGTATCTTGTGTACCTCAGGATGATTCCACCATGGCCAATACACAACAGCAAGCCGCGGTTCTCCGCAACGTGCTGGACCGTCTGCAGGTACGGATCGGCATGCTGGAACAAACGCATCGAGTTGCTCTAGCTACCGTCGACACTTCGCTGCGAGGGAGTGCCCGCAACCTCCTGGCGTTTCTGGCGGTACGTGGACATGCGACGCCGATGATACGCCGACGGTTTGAGGCCCTCGGGCTGCAATTCCCGGATGCAGTACCCTCACACATCAATGCTGCAATGCAAAGAGCCAGAATCATTCTGGACTCTCTGGCAGGTTCTCTACCACTGAAGACATCACCTGCACTCCGCCCTGATTGCAGTGATGACGAACTGGAGCGCCGCACAGACGATCTGCTCGGCCCAATGCGAAAAGAACTCTCTTCGCACATCATGGTAACGCTTCCTGACGAAGCAATCACCGACGACAGATTGGTCAAGAACCTCCTGAGGGCGGGGATGACGGTTGCACGCATCAATTGCGCCCAGAATGACGGGAAACGCTGGCGAGCAATGATTGCCAATGTCCGCCGTGCAAGGCGTGAGACCGGCATGCCGTGCCGGATACTTATGGACCTCTCGGGTCCGAAACTGCGGACAGGGCACATGGTGCCGGGACCCCGGGTTGTTCACCTCCGTCCTCATCGTGACACCCTGGGTCGTCCCGTGGCACCTGCAGTTGTCCTTCTCAGCTCCAGGTATGCCAGCCCGCAGAATGGGGGGTATGCGGTTATTCCCCTTCCGGCGCACTGGTTGAAGAGACTCAGAAAAAATGAGTGCATCACGTTCATTGAGGCAAGGGGGAAGAAGCGCACTTTTATCGTCGGGCGGAGTACATCCGGCGGCCGTTTGGCGGAAATTCACGAGACAGCCCACATGCAAACCGGGGTGCGACTGAAACACGTGGATCGGAACGGTGTGTGTCGCTTTGCGCGGGTTGGGAATCTTCCGCGTGCTGACGTGAGGATACCCCTTCATGCCGGGGATACGCTGCAGGTGCACAAAGATCCGCGACCGGGTGAACCGGCGCAGTATGATTCGCATGGTGCACTTGTCCGTCCTGCCCACGTGTCCTGTACATTGCAGGATGTGTTTCGTTCTGTCAAACGAGGCGATCCTGTGGTGTTTGACAACGGTATCATCGAAGGGATTGTCCGAAAGACCGGTGCGAAGGAATTTCATGTCCGTATTGTCAGGACAGCGGGTGAGAATACCGCATTGCGCGCCGACAAGGGGATCAACCTGCCCCGCACGAAATTGCCCGCGGCGGCATTGACTGCGAAAGACAGGAAAGATCTCCGTTTTGCCGCGAGACACGCTGATCTCGTGAGCCTTTCGTTTGTGAGAACAGGTGCAGATGTGCACGCGCTGCAAGAAGAAGTTGCAGGGTTGGCAGGAAAGAAACCCGGGATCATCATCAAGATCGAAACGCGCGAGGCGGTGCAGCAACTCCCGGCGATATTCCTAGCCACCATGCGTTCGCGCCGGAGCGGCATTATGATGGCCCGGGGTGATCTGGCTGTGGAGGATGGCTGGGAGCAGCTTGCCGATCTCGAGGTGACCCTCATGGCGATGTGCCGCGCGGCGCAGATTCCGTTTTTTGTCGCCACACAGGTACTGGAGACGATGACCAAAAAGGGACTGCCGTCGAGGGCGGAGATCATCGATGCCGCGATCGCTTCACATGCACAGTGCGTGCTCTTGAACAAAGGGGTGCATATCGTTCCCACAGTGAGGATGCTGGGAAGAATCATGCATGCTGCCTCCCCCAACCTTCACCTCTTCTTCAATTGATCCGCCACCGCCTTTGCCGCGGCTTCGATGGCAGTCGTATCGCCAAGATAGTAGTGCGTGACCGGTTTCAGCGAGTCATCGAGTTCGTACACGAGTGGCACTCCCGTCGGGATATTCAATTCCACGATCTCTGCTTCGGGGATGTTATCGAGATACTTCACCAGAGCACGAAGGCTGTTGCCGTGGGCTGCAATAAGCACGCGCTTGCCGCTCTTTACGGTGGGGGCAATCGTGTCGTGCCAGAGAGGAAGAAATCTTGCAACGGTGTCCTTGAGAGATTCCGTCAGCGGAAGATCTCCGGGGCGCAAGGCCGCATAGCGGGGATCTTTTCCCGGATAACGGGGATCATCTTCTGACAATGCGGGGGGCGGGACATCATAACTGCGCCGCCAGATCTTCACCTGGTCCATCCCGTGCTTCTCGGCAGTTTCCGCCTTGTTCAATCCCTGGAGTGCTCCATAATGCCGCTCATTCAGCCGCCACTGATTATGCACGGGAATGTACATTTCATTCAGCTCCTCCAGCGCGATCCAGAGTGTTTTGATGGCGCGGGAGAGGACGGAGGTGAAGGCAAGATCAAACACAAATCCTTCTTTCTTGAGCGTCTTGCCGGCTTCATGAGCTTCCACTATGCCCTTTTCGCTCAACCCGACATCCGTCCAACCTGTAAAGCGGTTCTCTTTGTTCCAGGTGCTCTCGCCGTGTCGCAAAAGAACGATCTTTTTCATTGTAACCGGTCCCTTGTCGTCGATGTGAAGGAAGTGATACCTCGTGCAATTGCACTAACATACGAGATTTATACGGTTTCTGCAAAACGTGATGGGCGGAGAATTCCTTTGTAAATTCAAAGAATCTGCATATCTTACGTCCATTGAGGGCAAAGTGACCTCATCCCCCATGTTGAGGAACCCAATCTATGCAAAAGATCGAAAGGCATATCATGGCAATGCTTCTCTGCCTCGGCGCACTCTTTGTGAGTTGTGGTCCAAAAGATGCCAAAGTCACCCGGCAGCCGTTTGGCGTCACCAAGGACGGTAAAAGTGTTGAACTCTTCACGCTCCGGAACAAAAATGGCATGGAGGCCCGGATTACGAATTACGGCGGGATCGTCGTCTCTCTTCTGGTTCCTGACCGCAACGGGAAGCCGGGCGACGTGGTGCTGGGGTATGACAAACTTGACGATTACATCGCCGACAATCCTTACTTCGGTGCTTTGATAGGACGATACGGGAACCGCATCGCTAATGCCCGTTTCACTCTTGACGGGGTGGAACACGTTCTGGCGGCCAACGACGGGCCAAACCATCTCCACGGAGGGTTAAAGGGATTCGACAAAGTGGTATGGGAAGCAGAAGAGGTGCCCGGAAAAGGCGGCTCCGCTTTGCACCTCAAGTATGTGAGTCCTGATGGGGAAGAGGGTTATCCCGGGACACTGCTGGTGAACGTACTCTATACGCTCACGGATGCCAACGAACTCAAGATTGAGTACAACGCTGTCAGCGACAAACCGACTGTGGTGAATCTCACGCACCATTCGTATTTCAATCTTGCTGGAGAGGGGAGCGGCTCCATTCTCGATCACATCCTCAGGATTGATGCTGATAAATGCACGCCTGTCGGCCCCGGTTTGATTCCAACGGGAGAACTTAAGCCCGTCGAGGGCACGCCTCTTGATTTTCAGAAGCCCACCCGCATCGGCGAACGCATCGCCATGAATGACGAACAACTGAAGCTGGCAGGGGGCTACGATCACAACTGGGTTCTGAACAAATCCACGAACGCTCTCACGCTTGCTGCACGCGTGGAAGAACCGTCGAGCGGACGAATAATGGAAGTCCTGACAACGGAACCGGCCTTGCAGTTTTATTCGGGCAACTTCCTCACCGGTAAGAATATTGGTAAGAAAGGTCATCCCTATGTTTACCGGTCAGGGTTCTGCCTTGAGACACAGCACTATCCCGATTCACCGAACAAGCCGGAATTCCCTTCAACGGTTCTGAATCCCGGAAAGAAATATTCCTCGATGACTGTTTACAGATTTATCCTTCAATAACCACCCCACCCAACATTCCGGAGAAACCGTGATGAAACTGCATTTCGGCGTTTTGGTCCTCATTCTGGGCCTTCTCTTCGGTACGACCGACGTGACCGCGCAAGGGAAGAAGAGCGACAAGGAGAAGAAAGAGAAGACGACGGCAACGAAAGAGAAGGACACGAAGGCGTCCAAGGAAAAGAGCACGAAAAAGGAAGTGAAGAAAGAGGCAAAGAAGGAAGCCAAGAAGGAAGCGACGAAGGAAGCCAAGAAAGAGGCAAAGAAGGAAGCCAAGAAGGAAGCGACGAAGG
>Ga0182021_10004876_pt1 | contig 15823 bp, 12 predicted proteins | sample 612E3MmetaG_FD_120493 | JGI IMG/M metagenome (GOLD analysis project Ga0182021, IMG submission 120493) | Permafrost microbial communities from Stordalen Mire, Sweden - 612E3M metaG (Illumina Assembly) | ecosystem: Environmental > Terrestrial > Soil > Wetlands > Permafrost | place: Sweden... | reverse complement strand
GCGCCCCGACCTGAAGATGGCGGTTATGTCCGCCACGCTCGAGGCGGAACCGGTAGCGGAGTATCTGAGTGGCGAGGCAGCCGAGACGCCGATCCTATGCTCGGAAGGGCAAAGCTTTCCGGTCGAGGTGCGCTATTTGAGCCAGCACGACGAACGGCCGATTACGGAACAAGCCGCCGATGCGGTCGAGCAGATCATCAACGCCGGAGAGCCCGGCGACATCCTGGTCTTCATGCCAGGCATGGCGGAAATCAATGCGACGATCGGCGCTGCGCGGGCCATCCGCGCCAGCGAACGGCTCGCCCTGATTCCCTTGCACGGCGACTTGCCGCCCGAGCAGCAGGACCTGGCCTTTGCGCCAAATCCGTTGCGCAAGGTAGTAGTCGCCACGAACGTCGCCGAGACTTCGGTCACTATTGATGGCATTCGCCATGTGGTGGACAGCGGGCTGGCCCGGGTCGCGCGTTACGATGCCGAGCGCGGCCTCGGCACGCTCTTCCTCGAGCCCATCAGCCGCGCGTCGGCCGAGCAGCGCAAGGGCCGCGCGGGACGCACCGCGCCGGGCACCTGCCATCGGCTCTGGACCGAAAGCGGCCAGTTGAATCGGCCTGAGCGCAACACACCAGAAATCCAGCGCAGCGACCTGGCCGAGGTGGTGCTGCTGCTGCACTCCCTGGGCATCAAACGCGCCGCCCAATTCGATTGGCTGGACAAGCCTGACCCCCAGGCCGTCGAGCGGGCGGAGCAATTGCTGCTGACGCTCGGGGCGCTGCGGGATTTACGGTTGGCGATTGACCCTCTGCGTGCCGGTCACGAGACGGGCGCGTCAATCGTCAATCGTCAATCGTCAATCACCGCTGACCTGACACCCATTGGCCGGCAGATGCTCAAGCTGCCGATGCATCCGCGCTATTCGCGGATGCTGGTCGAGGCGGCCAAGTTCGGTTGCGTGCCGGCGGCGGCTTTGTGCGCCGCGCTGGTCAGCGGACGCGACCTGCTGATGCGCTTGGGCCGCGACGACAAGCATATCCAGGAAGCGCGCGAGTTATTCGAGGCGAGCCAGGAGTCGGACTTCTACACCCTCATGCGCGCCTACCAGTTCGCCAAGAAGAACAACTTCAGCGTCGAGACCTGCCGCCGTTACGGCATCCACGCCCAGACCGCGCGGCAAGTGGAGCAGACCTTCGAGCAGCTCCTCCAGATCGCCCGGCAGCAGGGCTTGGTCAAAGGCGAGGATGGAGGATCGAGGATGGAGGATGGCGCCAACACGCACCACGCAACACGCACCACGCCCCCCACCGACCCCCTGCCCCGCTGCATCATGACCGGCTTTATTGACCAACTCTGCCTCCGGCGCGACCAGGGGACGCTGGAGTGCGACCTGACCGAAGGGCGGCACGGCACGCTGATGCGTGAGAGCGTGGTGCAGAACGCGCCGCTGTTTGTGGCGGCGACGATTCGCGAGGTGACGGGGCGCGGCTCGGAGAACCGGACGCTGCTCGGGCTGGCGACCGCCGTGAAACGCGAATGGATCGAGGAAACCTTCCCCGAGCAAGTCACGTCGAAAGTGGAGCACCTTTACGACCGCACCCACAAGCGTGTCGCCGCGGTGAAGCTGGTGCGCTTCCGCGACCTGGTCATTCATCACGAGCACCAGCGCGAGGTGGACCCGAAAGCGTCCGGCCGCTGCCTGGCGGAGGCGCATCGAAAGGGCTGGTTCGAGCTGCCGCTGTTCAACCATGAGGTTAAGCAGTTCATCAGCCGCGTGAACCTCGTGGCGGCTGCGATGGCCGGACTGGAATTCCGGCCCTTCGACGAGGCGGCGATTACCAACTGCCTGGCGCGCGCGTTTGAAGGGCTAACGCTGGCCAAGGAAGCACAGGCCACACCGTTGCGTGAAGTGTTTCTTCAAGCCCTGGCCAAAGAACAGATCGGCTGGCTCGACGAACTCGCGCCCACAAGCCTCCCATGGCCGGATGGGCGGAAACTGAAACTCCTGTATCCCGAGCAGGCGCAGGATGAAGATGGCCAGCCAAACTCTCCCGAGTTACAGGTGAAACTCCACGAATGCTTCGCGCTCAAGGCGCATCCGCACATCTGCGAGGGCCGGCTGCCGGTGAAACTCTGGCTCTGCGCGCCCGATGGCAAACGGCTCGAGGCCACCTTCAACTGGACCGCGTTCCGGGCGAACACCTACCCCAAGCTCAAGCCTGCGCTTCAGAAGAAGTATCCTGGCGTGCCGTGGCCGTGAGGGGTAAAGCGTGAAACGTGAAACGTGAAACGTGAGGCGTGATGGGTGGGGGGGTGGCGGCAGGGGCGTGCTATTCTTTGGCGGCTGAGGTATGTTCGTCGGCGACATGATGTATATGAGCTACCGAATGGATCGTGAGGCGCAGGCGCGGCGGGCGGGATTGAGGACGCCAGGATTGTGCCTGCTGCTGATTGGCGCGTTGGCCACGGGGTGCGCGGGCCCGGAGAAACGGGAACCGCCGGGGCCCCCTGGTGCGGCGGGCAGAGTGCCGGCGCCGAAGCCGCCGCCGTTTCTTGGGGGCGCGATGGCCTTGCTGTTGACCAATGCGGGAGGATTCCGTGCGCATGCGGTGCTGATCGGGGGAGCGGCGGCCGAGCCGGGCGGGGTTTTAGCCGGCGAATTGATTGGCTGGGGCGGCAAGCTGCTGTTCGCGCCGGAGCCAGGCGGGAAGGGCGCAAAGCACGGACGGGTGGAAGACTTCAGTTTCATCTGGGACGTGGACGCGGGCCGGGGCTTTGTGTTGAACGGGCCGCTGCAAGGTTATGCGCCGATCGCCGCCAAGACGCAGTTCACGAACCTGGTGGTCAGCGCCGCGCGGGCCGGCGCGGCGCCGCAGCAGGTCGCGGGACATCCCTGTCAGGAGTCCGAGGTGCAAGTGACATCGAGCGATGGGACGGCTACGGTGCTGCACGCATGGCGGGCGACGGATTTGCAGGGACTGCCGCTGCGCATTACCTGCGCCACGGCGGAAGCGCCGCTCACGCTGAGCCTCTCGAAGGTTCGCCGGGAAACGCCGCCGAACGATCTGTTCCTGCCGCCCGATGGGTTCACGAAGTACACCAGCGCGGAAGCCTTGATGCTGGAATTGATGGCGAGGCGTGACAGCCTCAAGCGGAAACCGGAATACCAGCATCCTCCGGGCGAAACGCCGGGCGCAATGGATAATAGCATGCCCAGTCGCTGACGTGCGCATCTCATCACTGCCGCCAAGTAGTGGGGTAAGCCTCGGGCTTGCCGGGTCCAAATGAGCCTCCGGCTTGTGGAGCCCAGCCGCGTGCCCCGCCTCGCCGGTCAACCCAGAGGGTTGCTGACACCTTGGCAAGGCGGAGGCTTACCCCACTATGGCATGGCGGCAGTGTCAAGATGCGCACGTCGCTGACCGTAGGGCGCCCTCTCACCCCGCCGCCTTTGGGCCGCGCTTCAGACGGCACCCTGCTCGAGGCGGGCGATGCGTTCTTCCAGAGGCGGATGCGTGGCGAGCAGGGAGAGAAACCCGCCGCGTTGGCCAGAGATTTTCAGCGATTGGAAGGCCTGGGAGCGCTGAGCTTCGGCGGCTGCCAGTTCCGGATTGTAAAGACGCCCCAGGACCTGCAAGGCGTTAATCATATTCCCCCGGCCTGCCAGGCGCGCGCCGCCGGCGTCGGCCCGGAACTCGCGCTGGCGCGAAAACCAGCACACCACGAGGGAGCCCAGGAGGGAGAGTACCATTTGAAACACCATCACGAGCACGAAATACAACATGCCGCCGCCGCTGTCGCGTTCGTCGCGCGAGCGCATCGCCTGGCTGATGACAAAGGCCAGCACCCGGGACAGAAACATCACGAACGCGTTCACGACGCCCTGGATGAGGGTCATGGTGACCATGTCGCCGTTGGCGATGTGGGTGACTTCGTGGCCCAGCACCCCGGCGACTTCGCGGTTGCCCATGCGCTGGAGCAGCCCCGTGGAAACCGCGACCAGCGCGCGGGATCTCGTGGGACCGGTCGCGAAGGCGTTCACCTCGTCGGATTCGTAGATGCCCACCTCGGGCAGCCGAGGCAGGCCGGCGCTGCGAGCCAGTTCATGGACGGTCTCCACCAGGCCGCGCAAGGCCGGATCGCTGGTGTCCGGCGAAACCACTCGGACACCCATCATCCACTTGGCCATCAGCCGTGAGAGCGCCAGGGAAATGAAGGCGCCCGCAAAACCCCAAATCAGGCAAAACACGGCCAAGCCCGCCAGACCGCCTTGGGGGAAATAGTGTCCCACTCGAAGCAAGCCCAGCACTACTGTGATGGTCGTCATCACCAGGATGTTCACCACTACGAGCAGAAAAATGCGTTTCGTCATCTGCGCGATATTCATGTCTGTTTGTTAATTCAGTTCGGCCGAAACGTCAAATCGTTCGAATAGCCAGCCCAGCAGCATTACGCCCAAAGCGGCTTCCGCCGCCAGAGCGAGGCTCGCCGCCAGTGATGCCAGCGCGAGGGCGAGGGCCATTCCCAGCATGATCTTCGCCAGAAAGAAAACCCCGGCAAACAGCGCCGCGGCCGGGAGCAGCGCCACGAGCATGACGAACAACTGGCCAAACAGGAAGATGAGTCGTTGGCCGGTGGCTTCGATGCCGTGCGCGCCGCCCTTGGTTGCCTGAAACCACGAAGGGAACAACAGCACCGCCGCGTTGGGAATCTCGACGGTGATCAGGTTCAGCATGGGGAGGATGATCGCGGCACCGAAGACGAGGGCCGAGGCGAGAGACTTGCCCGGTTTGCCGCCGCTCACGCCCCAGAAAACTCCCGCGCCGAGGATCAATAGGAACCATTGAATGCTGGTCAGGATTACTGCGGGCGTGAGCAATTCGCCCAGCGCCAGTTGCCACCCGCGCAACGGATAGGTCTTGAGAATGTCCGCCGCCGCCAGGTCCTGGCGGAAATCCTGCCGGAAGAACTGCTGGCCGATGAGCAGCGACCAAACGATCAACATGAGCGCAATCATGCCCAGGGCCGATCGCAAACCCGCGCTGCCGGAAGTCTGGCCCACCCCCAGCGAAGCGACGGTAGCAAACACCGCCAGGGTGAACCACATGCGCCAGGTAAACGCCTGGCCGGCGCTGATCAGATTCTTCCATAACAACGCGATCGCCGGCGGGCCGGCCGGCCGCAGTTTGAAGGGCGGGCGCTTGACTTTGGGCTTCCTCTGCGACGCCCGCCAGTTGCCCGCCCGGACCGCGGCGATTTTTTCCGCCATCCGTTTCGAGGCCTCGACCGAGGCTTCTTCGAAGGCGACATTCGAGCGCACGACCCATGCGTAATGCAGCAACATCAACCCGAGCGCCGGCGCCACGGCGTAAAGAAAGGCCGGCGCGTTCGGTGCCAGGAACGGGCGCACGACGAGCCGAAACGGATAAAGCAGGTAGGGAACGGGACCAGCGGTCAGGACTTGCTGGGCGTAACCTTTGACGGCATCCAGGTTGTCGAGGCGAGAGAGGTCGAAACCGGGCAAGGTTCGCCGGGCCCAGAGGACCACCGCCCCCGCCACCACCAGCACCACGGCGAGAATTCCCAGGCGCCGCTGCCAATTGGTGATGCCACGATCCAGCAACCGGGTGAGGACGAAGGAAGAGCCGAGGAGATGCAGGTTCAAGGTGGACAGGATCAGCCACCAGCCCGCCGCGCGCGTCCAGGCATTGCCGCCAAAGCGATTGGTGAGCAGGGTCAGCAGCAGCGTGGTGAACAGGATGGCGGTTTGCGAACGCAGCAGCTTGAAATGAATCAGCCCCCGGCGGCTGATCGGCGCCGGAAAGAGGAAGGCAACCTCGGCCTCGGTGAACGTCAGCGCCGCGCGCTGGTGCGGGATGATCCAGGCGACCAGGACAATCGTCAGCAACATCAGCGCGCCGGCCGATTCGAGCAGCGCGAGGTTCTCCGGGGAGCCCAGCAACGCGAGCGCCGGCCGCCGACCGCGCATTCCGAAGACATACCGGAAAAAATAGAAGTAGAAGTAAAGGCCGCCGACGATGCCGCCCAGCAGGTACTTGGGCTGCTTGAGCCGCTTGAACCGCATCACCGTGCGGTTCTTGATCGAGTGATACTGCAGATAGAGCAGCGCGGAGATCATGCGGCCGCGGTCATTCGGGCTTTTCCTCGCGGGTGGCCCGGAAGAACACTTCCTCGAGGTTTGCATCGCCCGGTTGCTGGGAAAACTTGCGGGTGATCTCGTCCAGGGTGCCATGGATGATTTTGCGCCCCTCTTTCAGGATCAGAATGTGCGAGCAAATCTCCTCGACCAGGTGGAGCAGATGGGAGCTGATGATGATCGCCGCGCCGTCGCTCGCCCGTTTGAGGATCGAATCCTTCATCCGCCGGATGCCGATGGGGTCGAGGCCGGTGAGCGGTTCGTCGAAGTAAATCACCTTGGGCGCATGCAGCAGCCCGCAAGCAATGGCCAGCTTTTGTTTCATCCCGCGCGAGAGCTCGCCGGGCAGGGCGTTCTTTTTCCCGGCCAGTTCCAGCTCCTCGAGCAACTGGTCGGCGGTCGCTTCGTACTGATTCACGTGATAAATGCGCGCGGTGAACACCAGGTGCTGTTGCACCGTCAGGTAATCAAACAGCCGCGGTTCGTCGGTGAAGAAGGCCAATTGCTGCTTGGCCGCAATCGGGTCCTGGACGAGGTCGCATCCGCAGAGGTGGATCGTCCCGCGGGTAGGCGGAATGATGCCCGACAGGCAGCGGAGCGTGGTGGTCTTGCCCGCGCCATTGGGGCCGACCAGGCCCATCACCTCGCCGGGCTGGACGGCGAAGGCAAGGTGGTTCACCGCGACGAATTCGCCGTAGAGCTTGGTCAGCGCTTCAACCTGGATCATGGCGGGGAGCGGGGGAATCCGAGATCAGCCGGCCGCCGACCCGAATTCGAGCTGGGAATGCCGGACTCCGAACTCTGAAATCCCGAGAGCACGGCGGCGGCGGAGACGTTCATTGACGTTCATCGGGAGCCAGATTAACGGCGGGTTCGTCGTGAGTAAAGCTTGGGGCCGACACGCCGTAGTGGGGTAAGCCTCCGGCTTGCCAAGGTGTCAGCAACCCTCTGGGTTGACCGGCGAGGGGGGGGACGCGGCTGGGCTCCACAAGCCGGAGGCTTGTTTGGACCCGGCAAGCCGGAGGCTTACCCCACTACTCGGTGGCAGTGATGAGAAGCCCGCTGAGCGGAGGGCCAAATAAAGATGGATGAATGACAATAGACGGGTGGGTCCTCGGGGCGAGATCTGGTGCGTGGCTACAGTCCGGTGACAACGTTTACCCCGCGGGTTCCCCGCTCGCACCTCCTTGGGCGTCTGTCACCGGACTCTCTTTTCCTGCGTTGACGAAATCGGCTCTCCGTCTTTGTCCACGGTCCTGCGCCCAACAACTCTCGCGCACAATTCTCTTGGCACCACTCGCCGCCTGGGGTAAAGATAACTCGTTCTTTGAAACCGATGGACCTGGGGTCCATCTGGATCACCGCTAAACGTCAGGGAACCCCGTGAAATTCGGGGACGGTTGCGCCACTGTAACGGGCTACAAACTCCCACAGCCACTGGTTTCGACTGAAATCGGGAAGGCGGGAGTGAGGTTCCAGGCCCGGAGTCAGGATATCGGTTTGGCAGTGCTCGTCGTGGCCTTCAGAGTAGGACAGGCGTCTCGCCTGTCTCTCCGAGTGGCCGACTTCTCCGTCAAAGGGAAGGATGAGGCCAGCCCGGCGCGTGAATGCGCGCCGGGATTCGATGAATGCCTTCATTCTCCGATTTGCCGGGGTCTGAAGGTTTTTTAGTTTCAGGCCCCGCGCTGGTCTCTCAAGCGTTAACCCGCGCCGCGAATCCCGCGGCGCTTATGAAAGATCAGCAAATGAAATACCGATTGCTTGTTTTGCTCGCCTCGGCCGGCCTATTCCTGGCGCGGTCCCTCGCGGGCGCCGCCACCTTCGCCGAGGATTTCTCCGCCAACCCGCTGCAGCACGGGTGGCAGATCTTCGGCGACACAAACCTGTTCGGCTGGAACGCGACCAACCACAACCTCGAGGTCACCTGGGATTCCACCCACCCCAACAGCTACTTCTACCATGCGCTCGGTGTCACACTGACGCGTTACGACGATTTCAGCCTGGAATTCGATCTGCGCTTGAGCGACATCGCCAGCGGCGTCGAGCCGGGCAAGACCGGGCCGCTGGAGATCGGCCTGGGCTTCCTGAACCTCGCGGCGGCCACCAGCCCGAATTTCATGCGCGGTGCCTGGGGCGCCGCGCCGAACGTGGCGGAATTTGATTACTACACCTCGGGCTACTACGATTACGGAGGCATCATTTATCCTTCCCCGGCCAGCACCGTCCCATCGTTTATTCCGGGAACTGACAGCTACCATTATGCTCCTGCTTTTGTGGTGATGTTTGAGACGGAACTGCCGACCAACCAGACGGTACATGTCCGGCTGGCCTATACCGGCGACGATCAAACCGCCGTGCTGACTGTATCCATCAACGGCGTGCCGCTGAGTCAGCTTCCGAACCTGGTGCTGAGCGACGCCGGCAACAGCCAGTTTGCCCCCACAGACAACTACTACGTGGACACTTTCTCCATCAGCAGCTACAGCAGCGCAGGCGATGACTACGATTCCGTGCTCGCCCATGGCACGGTGGACAATCTGGCGATTACCGCCCAACTCCAGCCCATCACGCGGCTGACGGGCGGCTTGACCCCCGAGGGCGTTTGGCAGGCCCAGTTCTACGCCCACAGCAACTGGCTTTACACGCTCGAGTGCTCGACTGACCTTCATTCCTGGACGCCGGTGTCCCTTGCTGCGAACGGCAATGAGGATTTCGTGGTGCTGCAGGATGCTGATCCGCCGTGGCCAATAGCCTTTTATCGCGTGCGAGCACAGGAACCTTGAGGCGTGAGGCGTGAGGCGTGAAACGTGATGAGTGAAACGTGAAACGTGAAACGTGAAATGTGATGCGTGATGCGTCAGAAAACCGTTAGCGGTGGCGAGCGCCGAAGGCCATGAAACATGATGAGAAACAAATAAAGAGAGCCGAGAAGCGCGCGGCGCGGGATGAGGCGCCTTTCACGTTTCACGTTTCACGTTTCACGTCCGGCGCCTTCACGCTCATCGAGCTGCTCGTGGTCATCGCCATCATGGCCATCCTGGCGGCACTGCTGCTGCCGGCGTTGACCCGCAGCAAGGCCTCCGCCTGGCGCGCCGACTGCGCCAGTAATCTACGCCAGGTGGGGTTCGCCACCCAATTGTATTGGGACGACTATGGTGGGAGGTGCTTCCAGTGGTATTACGGCGTGACGAACAACGGGCAGCTTTATTGGTTCGGCTGGCTGGGCAATGGGGCCGAAGGGCAGCGCCCCATTGATCTGTCCGCCGGCGTGCTCTATCCCTACCTGGCCGCCAGCAAAGTGCGGCTCTGCCCCGCCCTGAATTACGCCCTCTCGCAGTTCAAGCTCAAAGCCGACGCCCCGGTTTGCAGCTACGGTTATAACGCGTTCCTCTCCCCGGCCAGCCCCGCCGTTCCCCCCGCCATGAGCCGCGTCAGCCGTCCGACCGAAACTGCGCTGTTTGCCGACGCCGCCCAGGTCAACAACTTTCAACTGCCGGCTTCGCCGGCGAACCCGATGCTCGAAGAATGGTACTACCTGGACAATCCGACCAATTACCCGAGCCCCAATTACTATCCTCATGGCCATTTCCGCCATTCCCAAAAAGCCAATGCGGTTTTTTGCGACGGTCATGTCGGACTTGAGGCAATTGTGCCGGGCTCGCTTGACCCCAAGCTGCCCAGTCAGCGCGTCGGGCGCTTCCGTCCGGAAATCCTGATCCTTCCTTGAGGGCGATCAGTGGGAAGACGAGGCCAAAGGCGAGACGCCGTTGGCAGCACGCGGGACGCGTGCGCTCCCTATTCCCAACTGCATCGTTACGGCCTACGCCCCGACCTGCCGCTTGATGGCTTCGGAGATTCTTCTCGTCCACTTTTCCAGGGCGGCGGGGTCGTGGCCTTCGACGAGCAGGCGGGCTTTGGGCTCGGTGCCGGAATACCGCAGGAAGGCGCGGCCACCTTGGGTCTTGAGTTCGGCGTCCGCTTCCGCCACGAGTGGGCCGACTTCGTCCAGTTGCTCGAGCGGCCGCTTTTCACGCACCACGATGTTGGTGACGATTTGCGGGAAGCGGGTCCAGCATTGTGTGAGTTTGGAGAGCGGCATTCGTTTGGCCTGCATAATGCGCAGGATTTGCAGCGCGGCGACCAGCCCGTCGCCGGTGCTGCTGTGGTCGCGGAAGATGATATGGCCGCTTTGCTCGCCGCCGAAGTTGCAGCCATGACGCATCATTTCATCCATGACATGCTTGTCGCCCACCGCGGCGCGCACCACCCGCCCCCCCGCTGCGGCGATCGCGGCATCCAGCCCCGTGTTGCTCATGACTGTGCTGACCAGCGTTTTCTTTGCGAGCGTTCCGTGCTCCAGCAGGTCCAGGCCGGCGATGGCCATGATGTCGTCCCCGTCAATCAAGGTGCCCTTTTCATCGCAAAGCAGGACGCGGTCGGCGTCGCCGTCGTGGGCAATGCCCAGATCGGCGCGGTGTTCCCAGATTTTCTGGCACATGAGCGAGGGATGCATCGAGCCGCACTCCTTGTTGATGTTCTTGCCGTCGGGATGGTTGCCATAGACGATTACTTCCGCGCCCAGCTCGCGCAGGACGCAGGGGGTCGCTTTGTAAGCCGCGCCATGCGCGCAGTCCACCACGATGCGCAGCCCTTCGAGCGTCATGCCGCGCGGGAAAGAGGTCTTGGCATACTCGATGTAGCGGCCCAGCGCGTCGTCAATGCGCACCGCCTTGCCGACTTCATCGGCCGTCGGGCGGATGTTCTCGATCTCGCCGCTGAACACCAGGTTCTCGATCTCATACTCGATCTGGTCGTCCAGCTTGTAACCGTCCGCGCGGAAAAACTTGATGCCGTTGTCGTCGTAGGGGTTGTGGGAGGCGGTGATGACCATGCCGGCATCGGCGCGCAGGCTGCGGGTGACGTAGGCAACGCCGGGCGTGGGCAGCGGGCCGATGAACAATACGTCCACGCCCATGGACAGGATGCCGGAGGAGAGCGCGTTCTCGAGCATATAGCCCGACAAGCGGGTGTCTTTCCCAAGCACGATCTTATGGCGGCCACGCCCCCGGGCCTGGCTTTCGAGCCGCTTGAACACATAGCCGGCGGCGCGGCCCAGTTTAAGCGCAGTTTCAGCCGTGACCGGCTCGATGTTGGCGGTGCCGCGAACGCCGTCAGTACCGAATATCTTTCTGGGGGACGTCATGGAACAGGAGTTGAGGCCGGCACCACCACTTGCACTTGTTCCGGGACCACGCGCACGTGCGTGACCCCGGCGGGGGTGGAAACCTCGATGCGCTTGAGCGCATTGGCCACCTCGATGCCGGTCAGATCAACGATGGGGCGGATGTCTTTGCTTTGGAGGTTTTCCACGGCTTTGGCGTCCCCTTGCACCGTCACCTCGACCGCACTGGGGCTGACTCTAAAGTTGCGCACGTCCGCCGCGGAAGACATGACTACCACGGGGAGGTTAAAAAACGTGTGAACCGCCGGAGTCAGGGTTGGCGCGGGAGAGGGCGCGACTTCCTTCTGTTGAATCGCAAAGGAAACGGTGAGCCAGAACAGGACCGCCAGGACGAGCGAGAAGAGCTTGAGCCAAAAATCATCAACCACGACATGGCGCAGAAACTTGATCATTTGCCCACCTCGCCGGTTGTTGGAGCAGCCACCGCCTCCGCCTGCGCCACGGCAACTGGCCCCGGCTTGGTGCGTTCGGCGGTCCAGGAACGGAGCCAGCCCAGCCAGTTGCGCGAGCGGGTGGGGTTGAGCAGCACCGAAGTCAGGAAAGCCCGCAACTCCTCCAGGCTGACGCCCCGCACAAGCTGGCCCTTGTACGCGTACGAGATCGCGCCCGTTTCTTCCGACACGGCCACCACCACCGCGTCGGTTTCCTCGCTCAGCCCGATGGCCGCCCGGTGGCGCGTGCCCAGGGACTTGTTCAAGTCCTGACGCCGGGTCAGCGGAAAGATGCAGGCAGCGAAGGCGATGCGGTTCCCTTTGATGATGACCCCGCCGTCATGGATGGCGTTATTCGGGAAAAAGATGGTCTCCAGCATCTCGGGCGTCGCTTCGCAATCTACCAACAGCCCCGATTCGACCGCCTCCTGCAAGCGGATGGATTGTTCCACTGCGATCAGGGCGCCGATTCGGACGTCGGCCAAGCGCTCGACGGTTTGGATGATGACTTCGATATTCTCGCGCTGTTCGTGGGCGGTCGCGAAGAGCGGCAGGTTGCCCAACTCGGCCAGCATCCGGCGCAGTTCAGGCTGAAAAATCACCAGCACCGCCAAAACGAAGAACGCGGAGAATCCCCCTAAGAGGTATTGCAGCACTCGCAATTTCAGCAGGAAGCTCAGCAGCACCAGCGCCAACAGCACCACCAGGAAGCCAGTGACCACGGGGGCGCCGCGCGTGCCGCGCACGAAACGAAAGGCGTAATAGATGGCCACCGCGAGGATCAGGATCTCCAGCACGGAACCGGGACGCCAGGCAGTCTCTATAATTTCCCAAATCACATTCTTTGCTTTGCCAGGATGGCTTCGGTCATTCGAATCGCTTGCACGGTTTCCGCCACGTCATGCGCGCGGATAATCTGCACCCCCGCGGCTACGGCCAGGCAGGCACACGCCAGCGCCCCCGGCAGCCGGGCCGCGAGTTCCGCGCCCAGCAATTTCCCGATAAACGACTTGCGCGAAACACCGAGCAGCAATGGGCGCCCATACGTTGTAAAACGCCGGGCCGCCCCGAGCAACTGCAAATTGTGTTCGAGCGTCTTCCCGAAGCCGATCCCCGGGTCCAGTATAACTTGTTCCCGCGCCACTCCGCATTCGCCCAATCGTTCCAGACGCTCGGCGAAGAATTCCCCCACCTCGCGCACCACGTCACCGTAAGTCGGATTGGCCTGCATCGTCTGGGGCGTCCCCTGCATGTGCAGGCACACGTAGCCCGCGCCGGCTTCGGCCACCTCGCGCCACAGGGCGTCGTCTCTGCGATTGGCGGCCACATCGTTGACGATGCTCGCCCCGGCTGCCAGGGCGGCACGGGCGACCCCGGGTTTGACGGTGTCAATGGACACCGGCACTTTGACGCGTCCGGCCAGTTGCTCGATCACCGGCAGCACCCGGCGCAATTCTTCCGCCTCGTCCACCGGCACAGAGCCCGGGCGCGTGGACTCGCCGCCGACATCGAGAATTCCGGCGCCCTGCTCGGCCAGTTGCAAACCAAGGGCCACCGCGGCTTTCGGGTCCAGGAACCGTCCGCCATCGGAAAACGAGTCCGGCGTAACGTTGACGATGCCCATGACGAGCGCCGGACGCGGGAAGGTGAATTCAAACTGACGGGCGCGCAGGATCATGAATGCCAATTCAGGAACACCAGTTCCGAACCGCGCGGCGATTTCTGCCGGCGCACCTCTTCCAGGCCCGGCACGTCCTGGTAGAATCTGACCGTTCGTTCGAGATCGTTGACCCGATACCGCGTATGCAGGAGCTTTCTGACCTTGCGCATGACTTCAGGATACTGCGGAATTGTTCCCAGGCAACCGGGAATTGGAGGGCGGCGAGACTGCGGTGCTCGAAACCGCTTGCCGCGCGCCAACGCCTCGGTTAGGAAATGCGCCGTGATTGGCTCCAGACGCTGGTGGCTGCTACAGGCCGTTGTCGGCTCCCTCGGACCGTGGCTCGCCTCCGGGCAAATTGATCCGGTCAAGCGCGACCTCGTCCAGATTGGTTACAACGGTGCGCTCGAAGGCCACGCGCCCCTTTCAGCCTACGCCTTTTATTATCGGAACGACCCCGGTTTCCTGCAGCACACCAACCTGACCCTGCGCCTGGCGGTAGCCCCAACTTATCTCGATTCGGAACTGGGCATCAGTCAGCTCATTAGTGAGCACACCGATCTGGGAATCGGCATCGCCGGGGGTGGCTTCGCCGACGACTATGCCGAGATCCGCCGCGGGACTTATCTCCCGGCTGAATCGTTTGATGGTTACGGTGCCGAAGGCAAGGTCAGCCTTTATCATCTGTTTAATCCCGGGCATACCATTCCACTCAACGGCCTGCTGCGCGGCACTGTGCGCTACTCGACCTATGCCGCCACTGACGACACGGCTGCGGATTTCCAACTGCCGCGCGCCCGCGAGACGTTCCTCGTGCGCACGGGGCTGCGCTGGGGCGGCCGCGAGCCCACGCTCTTTCCGCCATTGGCCATGGAACTCTCCGCCTGGTACGAGGGCCAGTTCCGCACCGGGGCCGGCGACTATGGGTTTGATGACCGGGAAGTCGAGCCGCAATCCCACCTGTTTTGGGCCGAGGCGCTGATCGCGTACACCCTGCCCCAATCGAAGCAGAATCTTTACCTCAGCCTGACCGCGGGAACGAGCCTCGATGCCGACCGCTTCAGCGCCTATCGGCTGGGAGCGTTGCTGCCGCTAATCTCCGAGTTTCCGCTCTCTCTGCCCGGCTATTATTACGAGGAACTCTCCGCCAAACAGTTCGTGCTCGTGGGCGCAAACTACATCCTCCCGCTGGACCACCAGCATCGTTGGAACCTCGACGTTGCCGGCGCGACCGCCTGGGTGGATTACCTCCCCGGCCTGGAGCAGCCCGGGAATTGGAATTCCGGGGTGGGCGGCGGCATTCTCTATCAATCCTCTTCCTGGAAGTTCCTGGTCGGCTACGGTTATGGCGTGGATGCGATTCGATCGCACGGGCGCGGCGCGCACAGCATCGGCTGTCTGCTGCAAATCGATCTTGGGCGAGCCAAGAGTGATTTGCTCAACTCCCAATCGCCCTGGCGCTGGCGCGGCTTTCAGCACATGTTTGACGCCTTCGGGTTGTAAAAGGTATAGAACGCCTGACACAATGATTACACCTTCCTTTTCCCGGCTCACATGGCTCGGATGCGTCTTGGCGCTGGCGGGCTGTGGCAAGCCCGGCAATTCCAAGCCGAATACGGGGCATCCCCTGCCCCCCTCGCCGCTCATCGCCCACGGCGAGCCCGGTCAGACAGGCGGGCGTTTGGTCATTGCGCACGCCGCCAGCCCTAACACCTTCAACCCGCTCTTTTCCAACAACACCGCCTCCGATGCCATCGTCCGCCTCCTCTTTAGCTCGCTGGTTAACCTGGATATGGCCACCCAAGAACCTGGCCCGGGCCTGGCCGAGTCGTGGTCGGTCGCTCTGGACCAAAAGACGTGGACCTTCAAACTGCGCCGGGGCGTGCGCTGGAGCGATGGCCAGCCAGTGACGGCCGACGATGTGGTCTTCACCTGGAACGAGATCATGTATCGTTCGGAATTCAACCGGCTCACCTTTGACCTGTTCCGCATCGGCGGCCGGAATTTCGCGGTGACCAAAGTGGACGACTTTACGGTGCAGGTGATCACCCCGGAGGTTTTCGCGCCGTTCATCGAGTTTTTCGGTGGGGCGCCGATCCTGCCCGAGCATATTCTCGCCACCGCGGTGAAAGAACAGGTCTTTCCCCTCGCCTACGGCATCAAGACGCGACCGGATAGAATTGTCGGCTGCGGGCCGTATCGCCTGAAGGAATTCCGGCCCGGGCAGTTCACTTTGCTGGAGCGCAATCCCGAGTATTGGGCGACTGACCGGCAGGGCCGCCGCTTGCCCTATCTCGACGAGGTGATGTTCACCGTGCACGGCGGTCCCGGTGCCGATGTGGCCT
>Ga0182021_10004875_pt1 | contig 15823 bp, 11 predicted proteins | sample 612E3MmetaG_FD_120493 | JGI IMG/M metagenome (GOLD analysis project Ga0182021, IMG submission 120493) | Permafrost microbial communities from Stordalen Mire, Sweden - 612E3M metaG (Illumina Assembly) | ecosystem: Environmental > Terrestrial > Soil > Wetlands > Permafrost | place: Sweden... | reverse complement strand
CGCCTGCTCGACCAATAGTCGATAGGCGCGCTGACAGATCGCGATTCGGCGCGGAGTGGTCACGGCCTGGCCGGCCTCGTCGAAGGCCATCACCACCACGGCGGCGCCGTAGCGGCGACAGGTGCGCGCCCGGGCCAAGAATTCGCCCTCGCCTTCCTTGAGACTGATGGAATTGACAATGCCTTTGCCCTGCACGCACTTGAGGCCCGCCTCGATGACCGCAAAGTTCGAGCTGTCGATCATGATAGGCAGCCGCGCGATCTCGGGCTCACTGGCCACCAAGTTGAGGAACGCGCTCATGGCCTGTACAGAATCCAGCATGGCCTCGTCCATGTTGACGTCCAGGACGTTGGCCCCGCCGCGCACCTGTTCGAGCGCCACCGCGAGCGCGGCCGCGAAGTCGCCTGCCTTGATCAGGTTGGCGAATTTCTTCGAACCGGAGACATTGGTGCGCTCGCCGATGAGGATGAAGTTCGACTCGGGCCGAACGGTCAGTGTGTCCAGCCCGGCCAGGCGCAGGGGCCGCGCGCGCTTCTCCGGCCTACGCCGCGGGGGCACGCCTTGCACCGCCTGCGCGATCGCGCGGATGTGGTCCGGGGTGGTGCCGCAACATCCACCCACGATGTTGACCAGACCGGCGCGCGCCAGCTCGCCCACCAAGCTCGCCGTATCCGCGGGCTGCTCGTCGTAGCCCCCGAAAGCATTGGGCAGTCCCGCGTTGGGGTAGCACAGGATGTACTCGCCGGCCTGCCCAGCCAGGTCTTCTATGTAGGGCCGCAACTGGGGCGCTCCGCCCCCGCAGTTGAGACCGACGGCCAGCGGTCGCGCGTGCTCGATCGAGGTGTGGAACGCGTCGACGGTTTGGCCTGACATGAGGCGGCCACTCTTGTCGGTGATGGTTCCTGACAGCATGACTGGCACGCGCAGGTTCTTCTCGGCAAAGACCGCCTCGATGGCGCACAGGCAGGCCTTGAGCGTGAGCGTGTCGAATACGGTTTCGGCCAGGAGGATGTCGCAGCCGCCATCGATCAGGCCGCGCACCTGTTCTTGGTAGGCGTCCTGCATCTCATCGAACGTCACCGCGCGGAAGCCCGGCTCGTTCACTCGCGGCGACAGCGAAAGCGTCTTGTTGGTGGGGCCCAGGGCGCCTGCCACAAAACGTGGCTTGCTGGGCGTCCTCGCTAAAGAGTCGTCGGCCACGGCTCGTGCCAGGCGCGCCCCTGCCAGATTCAGGTCGTAGACCACAGCCTCCAGCCGATAGTCGGCCTGTGCGATGCGGGTGCTGTTGAAGGTGTTGGTCTCGATGATGTCAGCGCCTGCGTCCAGGTACTGCGCGTGGATGTCGGCCACCACGTCAGGCCGGGTGAGCACCAGCACATCGTTGTCGCCGCGCAGATCGTGCCCGTGCGGGGCGAAACGCTCGCCGCGAAAGTCCGCCTCGGTAAGGCTGCGGCGCTGGATCATGGTGCCCATCGCGCCGTCAATGACCAGGACGCGCTCTTCGAGCGCTGACAGGAGTTGCTGGATGCGGTCGATGCGGGTCATGAGGGCCCTTCTTTCTCGGCGGGCGATCCGGTTTCGTCTGTCGGCTTGCGCGTGCCGGTCCGGCTCGAAGCCTTGCGCGCGAAGGCGCTCACCACGGCGAAATGCGGTGCTCGCTTTTCCCGCGAGGTTACCTCGCAGCGGTCCACGACCAGCCCGACTTCGGTCAGCCAATCCCGCAACGCCTGCGGCCGGAAGCCAACCTGTACGTGGCCGTAACCGGCGGTCACTTCGCGCTGCTCATGGGCTGCTAGCGTGGTCACGACTAGATCGCCACCTGGCCGGAGCACGCGCGCCGCCTCGGCCAGAGCCCGCGCGGGATCGGTCGCGTAGGTCAACAGGTTGAGCAGCAGCACCTGATCGAAGCTCGCATCCGCGAATCGCAACCCCTGGACATCACCCAGCACAAAGTCCACGTTGTCCAGTCCCTGCAGCCGCTTACGACAGGCTTGCAACACCTTGGGGCTGATGTCCAGGCAGGTCACGCGGCGGCTGCGCGAAGCCAGAAGGGCGGCGATGGTTCCGTCGCCCGAGCCGGCATCCAGCACGTCGCCCAGGTGCAAAAGGCCCATCATGCCGATCGCGGTAGCCTCCCAGGTCCGACCTGGTGAGTAGTGCCGCTCCATCTGACCGGCCACAGCTTCGGGCCAATTGGCGGTACCCTGCCGCGCCCGCAGCACAGCCTGACAGCGCTCCTGATCACTGCGCAGAAGTGGCTCGTCCAGCTCGCGACCCAGCAGCGTCCACAGCTTGAGCACGCTGGCCGGTGCGCTGCCGTCGTTCGTCGCGTAGTAGGCCAGCGCGCCTTCGCGCCGGTCGCGCAGTACACCCGCGTCACGCAGCTTGCCTAGATGCGTTGACACCCGCGACTGGGGCAGCTGAGTAATCTTGGTAATTTCAGCAACTGTAAGCTCGTTTTTTTCCAGCAGAGAAACAAGCCGCAGACGTGTAGAGTCACCAAAAAGGCGAAGTAGATCAACGGCTGATCCGATTGTATCCATCCGACAATCCTGATGGGAAGATAGATGTAACATGGGTGCTTGTCAAGCTGCCTCAAGAGGGCCAATCTTCGTGCCGATTAGGTGACCAGTGAAGTCTCGAACACCAGCGGGCGGCACGGACTTCATGGAGCGCTTTGAGATAAAGAGCGAGGCAGGCACGGGCGGGATGGGTACCGTGTATCAGGCGATCGATCGGCGGACAGGTATGGTGGTTGCGCTCAAAGTGCTTCACGTACGGAACGCCACTGAGAGTGCGCGTTTTGACCAGGAGGCACACCTCCTGGCGGAATTGCTACATCCGGGCATCGTCCGCTATTTCGATCGAGGGACGGCACCCCATGGATCGCCCTTCATCGCCATGGAGTGGCTTGAGGGAGAAACTCTGGAAGAGCGCCTGTCGCGCGGCTCTCTGGGACCTGCGGCTGTCATGCACGTGGCCTATCATGTGTTGGACGCGCTGGCCGCTGCCCATGAGCGTGGCGTGGTCCACCGCGACATCAAGCCGAGCAACATCTTTCTGGTGGGCTGGCGGCTCACTGACACGCGCATCCTCGATTTCGGCATCGCCCGCCGCGTGCTCGACCCCAAGCGATTCACGCACAAGGGCTCGACCGTGGGGACGCCGCTCTACGCATCACCCGAGCAGGCCCGCGGTCGCCACGACGTGGATGGTCGGGCCGATATCTTCTCGCTCGGATGTGTCTTGTACGAGGCGCTGACCGGTGAGCCGCCTTTCACCGGAGACAATGCCATCGAGGTGATGCAGAAGGTGTGCGCGGGCACGGTGGCACCGCTGTCGTCGCGCCGATCGAACGTGCCGCCTGAGCTGGAGCAGATCGTCCACCGCATGTTGGCACCGGATCCGGCGGCGCGGCCGCAGTCGGCAAGCGCGGTGGCGGATGAGTTCCGCGCCCTGGCGCAGCGTCTGGGTGACCTGGGCGAAGAGACCGCATCGGCCAAGCCGCCTTCCCCGTTGCGGCCCAGCTGCATCAGCGAATCGGAGGAGCGCACTATCTGTGCGATGCTGATCTCGCTGGGGCGGCGGCCGCTGGCCGATGGTTCGCGACGGACAGTGCGGGACAGGCGCCTCGGACCCCGCGCGGCATTCCCCTGGCAAGCCGCGCTCAAGACGGCTGAAGTCAAGGACGACAGCCCTGAGCGCGTGGCCGCCTTGGAGGCTGCGATCCGCACGCTGGGTGGCGAGATGGACCGCCTAATCGATCGCACGCTTCTGGTGACCGCGCCGGCCGTGGGGACGACGCGCGAGCAGGCCATGCAGATTGCGCGCGCCGCTCTCGTGCTGCGAGACATGGAGCCGGACGCGAAAATCGCGATCGGGGCGGGCCGGGCGGCTTTCATGGCACGGCTTCCGGTTGGCCGTCTCATGGATTCCTTGCCCGCGCTCATGCAAAACCAGCCGGCCGGCACGGTACGGATGGATGAAACCACGCGGCGCCTCTTGCCGGCCCGCTTCGTGGTGGGGGATGCGGATGGAGGGGCGCTGCTGTTTGCCGAAACTGGTGGGGCAGGGCCAGAGCGGCCACGCAGCGTGGGCGGTCAGGTGATCCCTCTCGTGGGACGGGAGCGAGAGCTGGACTTGCTGATGTCGTTGCGCGAGGAATGCGTACGCGAACGGGTGGCGCGCGCGGCGCTGGTGATAGGCGGAGCGGGCACAGGGAAAACGCGTTTGGCGCGCGAGTTCATTTCTCTGACTGGGGAGCTACCCGGGAACATCGTTCGCTGCACGGGAACGCTGGTTCGGCCCGAATCAGATTTCGCGCTGCTGGCCTCCTTGCTTGCCGCTGCCGGCATCCCGACCGCGGGACGCGAGGCGGCCGAAGTCAAGCGGGGGTTCGTGCAGTGGCTGCGCGGCAAGGGCTCGGCCAGCGCGCCGGTGGTGGTGTTGGAGGATTTGCAGTGGGCGGATGCGGCCAGCGTGCAGGTCATGGATGAGGTGTTGGGTCTCTTCTCGGATCAGCCGCTGCTGGTGCTGGCCCTGGGTCGGCCGGAGGTGGAGGAGCGCTTCCCCGGCTTGTGGGGCGAACGCATGGTCGAGTACATCCGCTTGGCACCCTTGCCACGCAAGGCCGGCCAGAGCGTGCTGCGCCTGCGTACTCCCCCCCTGACGGCCGAGGCCGAGCACTTCGTGCTCGAGCGCTGGGAAGGCAATCCTATGTTTCTGGAAGAGATGGCGGACGCCATCGCAGCGGGCCGGGCGGGCGTGCCGGACGTGGTGCTGGCCGCGGTCGAAGCGCGTTTCGATTGCCTGTCCCCCGAGGTACGGCGGGTGCTGCGCGCGGCGAGCCTGTACGGTGACAAGTTCTTCTCGGCCGAGGCGCTGGTTGCGGTGTTGGGCGATGCCAGCCACCGCGAAATGGGCGAGTGGCTGGAGAACCTGGTCATGCGCGACCTGGTGCAGAGGCAAGCGAACGGCGGCGAGGTGGCGTACCGGGTCCGCAACAAGCTGGTGCGCGAGGCCGCCTACCGCATGCTCACCTCGGCCGACCGGGTGCTCGGCCGGCGGCTGGCACGCGCGTGGTTGCAGGGCGCCGGGCGCACGCTGCCCGACTACCTCAGCGCACCGTCGTCGCAGACCGACCGGCGGGCGGCCACGGGAAGTTAGTAGGCCGGACACCGGAACCGCAACCGGCTCCGGGGCCGAACCCGGTTCCGGCCCCCGGGCTTCGGCCTCCGGCCCTCGGCCCCGTCGTGAAAAGTTCCAAGCTGGACATTCTTCTCTGTGCCGCCGGCGTGCGCTGTGGTGAAATCCCCACTCTCTCATGTTCATCCTCGCTCCCCTGCTTGCCCTGCTGGTGCTCGGCGAAACGCCGCCCGTCGAGGCATCGCCGGTTGAGGTTTGGGCCGGCCACCAGATTCTGCGCGGAAAGCGCCATGTGCCTCTCCACGGCGACGTGCCCGTCGAGACTGAAAACTACCTCATCGCCAAAGTGCAGCGCAAAGGCAACCATATCGAATTGCGCCAGCACTTCTGTCGGCTAGAGCCCAAGCCGATCAAGGGAGTGACCGTCGCTCCTTCGCCCACTGGCGTGGCGCGCATGCCCGCGTCGACGGTGACTATCGACGTGGCGGCCGATGGCGGGGTGAGGATCGCGCCCTGGGACGTGGACTGGGCACAGGAGGACATAGATGGCGACGGAAAGCCTGGGGTGACCTTCACGGTCAGCGGGACCTTCTGCTCGGGCGACGTCTACGTCGCAAGCCAGTCGCACTACACAGTCGAGCGGGCGCAGCTCGACGAGCGCGGTCTTTCAGGCGAGCTCAACGTTGCGCAGAAGCAGCAGATTCTCGGCGCAAGCGGTTTGTGTCTACGGGCCATGGCCGGTGACAGCACCGAGTCCCAGAAGGGAACTTTCGCGTATCGCCCGGTTCCGGCGGGCACCACCTGCCAGTCGCTGGCTGGCAAGCCCTGGCCAGTGAAGGCGCAGAAGAAGGCTGACAAGCCGTAGCCGTAGCCTCGAGGCTGCCCCCGGCTGTCAGCCACGCTCGCCTTGCACGTCGATCACTTGTACGGGACCTGGGCTTTCGGGTAAAGACTGCAAGAGCACGAGAGCGCCCAGGCCGGCCAGGTTGCTGATGACCAGGGCAATGGGGCCAATCATGTTGCCGGACACTTTCAGCGCCAGACAAGTTGGTGCCGTGATGGCCAGCGCTGCGACGAAGGCAATGTTGCCGGCCAGGATGGTCGATGTCCGACGCGCCAGCGCCGCCAATCCTTCCCAGTGCGCGCGCAAGCCCGAGGTGAACGGATATCCGACCAGCAGCAGCGCGGACACGGCGACCAGGGAAAGGTCGGCGGGGGCCAGGCGCTGCAACGAAACGTAGTACCAGTGGGAAAGCGCGGGCAGCAAAAAGACCAGCGGGACGAACGACACGATCGCGCCCGCGCGCAGAGCGAATCGACGTGTGAGCCTGTCCTCGCGTGAGCGGGGAGGGAAGCGAAGCACGACGTTCTGCAGGCGTGTGGCTGCGTAGGCCATGGGGTTGGCAAGGCCCACGGCCAGATAGTAGGCGGGCAGCATGCGCTCGGGCTGGTTTGACCTTGCGATGACGGCGCCCAACAGCATCCCGGACAGGGTCATGAGAAACCCGCCTAGCGAGAGGGGCAGGTTGAACCACATGATCGCGCGGCGCCTGGGTACTTTGTCGTCGGCTTGGGTAAACACCGACGCGAACGGCCGGCTGAAGTACCAGGCGACGGCCACTTCGACGCCCACGGGAATGGCTTGGCAGACGACGGCCCAGCGCGGACCGACCAGGCCGGCCCGGACGAAAAGCGGCGCGAGAGCGAGGGTGAGCCCGATGCGGGCGAAGGTGGCCGCGCTGACGCGCCCGGAAGCGCCGTGGTTTAGCAGCAAGACCTCGTAGGGATTGCGGGCGAAGAATAGGAAATTCAGCAAGATGGTCAGCGGGAAGGCCTGCCGGGCAGGGCCTTCGATGGACGGCGGCAAGCCGAGCAGGGCGCCGAACACGCCATGGCTGACAGCGGGAATGCAGATCACGGCCTGCACGAGGGCCGCGATGACCGCCATGAGGTTGTTGACGGCGAAGAAGCGCGAGAATCCCGGGCGGGACTTGCCATAGACCATGCCCGTGGTGACCAGGCCCCAACCGACCGCTCCCACGAGAAACATCACGATGTTCGATTGAGCCACGCCCGCCAGATTCAGTGTGCCGCCCGGGCCGTGCGAAGCCACCATGGCGACCAGCGGGTAGGTCAAGCTTTGCGATGCCGACTGGAGGGCCAGCGGGATGAAGAAGGCGGTCAGGTGTCGGTATGAGGGTGCAGACGCGTCGTTCATCGGAACGGCGAAAGATACATCGTCGTCGCTACCCGTGACGTCGCTACTTTGGGCGCGGCCAAGGCAGCAAGGCGAGTCGGGACTTCATGGTCTGCGCCCAAGCCGGATGTCGAAGCAACAAGCGTCGGTCCATCCAGGGCACGCTGATGAATACGAAGAGCAGGGTGATGGAAAGCGGGCCCACGCCCGACCAAGCCCATGTCGGCGCAGCCGCCAGGCCGCACAGGTAGAGACCCCACCAGAACAGGATCTCGCCGAGATAGTTGGGGTGACGGCAGAGCGCCCACAGACCCTTGTCGAGAATCGCCTCGGCATCGCGCCGGGTGCGCAGGAATGCGCGCAACTGCCGATCGGCCGTGGCTTCGATCGCGACGGCCACCGTGGTGACAATCAGTCCCACCGGTTGCCACGCCGTGAAGGGGCTCGGCCGCGCCAGAGCAGGATACAAAGGCAGCAGGCCGAGGAAAACCCACACCGTCGGCAGAATGTGAATCGACCCGAAGCTGGCGGGCCAGTATAGGCGGCCGGTGCGGCCACGGATTTCCACGTAGCGAAAGTCCTCGTCAGCCATGCCACGCCAACGTGCCACCCAATTTGCGGTGAGGCGCACGCCCCACAGGGCGACGAGCGCCAGGAGCAAGAGCTGCAGCAGTCCGGGCGTGCCCGCAGCCGCCCAGTAGAGTGCGATGGGCAGTGGAGCCACGCTCCAGTAAGGATCGTAGAGACTGGAGTTGTTGTACCTCACGCTGAAGCCGAACACGACCAGGGTGGCGCCCAAGTCGGCTGCGGCAGCCACCAGGATGGGATGTCGATCGCGCAGAGCCCATCCCACGGCCAGCGCCGCCACCAAAGCCGCCGCGTAGGCCAGCGCCACACGCGCCAGGTCGCGCCGGCGCTGGTCAGGACTTGGGGTTGCCATCGCGGCCAGCATACAGCTGCCGGGTGGCCCGGCCCATGATTCGCACGGCCATCCGACGGGGCAGCAGGCGGTTCATGACAAAGGCCGAAAATCGATAGAACACGCCGGGGACCACTGAAGGATTGCGACCAAGGGCATCGAGCGCCGTGCGCGCGACATGGTCGGGCTCCAGCAAGGGAACCCGGCTGGGCCGGGGCCGCGAGGCCGCGTAACCTGGCGTGTGCGTGGCACCCGCTCGGCAGGCGACGACATGCACGCCTCGCTCACCCAGCTCGTCCCACAGCCCCTCGGCCAGCACCAGGTTGAAGGCCTTGGACGCCGCATACGAGGCCAGCCAAGGCCCGCCCTGCGATCCGGCCATCGAGGTCATGAGCACGATCCCGCCGCGACCGCGTTCCGCCATGGCCTTGCCCAAAAGGTGCGACAGCACCAGCGGGCCACGGCAGTTGACGTCCAGGACGTGCAGTTGCTCGTCGAGCGAATGGTCGACGAACGGCCCAATCACCGAATAGGCGGCGTTGTACACCAGCAGTCCCACCGTCAGTCCGGCCGCGGCGCGTTCCACCACTGCCCGCAGATCGGGCTGGCCCAGATCCGCAACCAGGGTTCGCACCTCGACGCCATGCCGGGCGCGCAGATCAGCGGCGAGCTGTTCCAACACTTCTGGCCGGCGCGCGATCAGAAGCAAGTTGAGGCCGCGTTCGGCCAGGCAACGCGCAAAGGCTTCACCCAATCCCACTGACGCCCCCGCGACCAAAGCCCAAGGCCCGTAGCGCGCCTGCCAGTCATTCATGCGCCGGCGCCTGGCTGCGGGAGAACCTCTTCAGTGAACGGGTGTTGCCTGCGCAGCACACGCCAGCCCACGATGAAGGGTGCCAGCAACCACGCGGCGTTGGCCATCACCACCACCACCGGGTGCGGGCTGGCGTGGACGCCGCCCAGCTCGTCGAACAGGATGATGAACACATTGGTGAACATGATGGACGCCCAGATCACGCTGGGGATGCGGATCCAGTCGCGACCGCGGCCAAAGGCGTACAGGGCCGTGACGTAGTAGGGGCCGAACACCAACACGTCCAACCAGATGGTCGCGCGGTACCAGGCCGGCCGCGCCCACAACAAGGGATCGAACGTCTTCTCCCACCAGTGGATGATGGTCAGCAAAAACTGCGGCGGCCAGGCCGGCGGGGCATAGGCAAAAGGCGTGGCGATCACAATCTGCTCCAGGCTGATCACGTAGGTGACTAGGAGCAGGTTGATGCCAAAGAAGCCCAGCAGAACCATGTCAAACGGTCGTCGCTTGAGCGGAATGGGCTGACGCAGGGATGCCATCGCTGCAATCTATATCAAGCCGCCCCACAAGGCAGATAGCAAAAGGGCCTCAGATGATCTCTCGGGACCCCTGCCACACCACCCGGCGTGCGGGTCCCGATTCTCTTGGCTGCACCGCTGGCGCGCGCAGGGAATACGGCACGCAAGGAACGGGAAGCCAGGACGGCACGCCTCGCGGGTGATCCGGCCCGGGGTGTGGCCTTGCTCTCAGAGCTTTTCGTGGACACGCAAGACCTGAACTTCATCTACAACCAGGGCCGCTGCTTTGAGCAGAATCGTCGCTACGAAGATGCGATCGGCCGATTCGAGGAATACTTGCGCGTGGACGGGAAGATCACCAAGGCCGCGAAGGCCGATGCGGAAAGCCACATCGCCGATTGTGAGCGGCTGTTGGCCAAGCAGAAGAGCCAGGACGCGGCAGCCATGCCGCCATCCGCACCGCAGGCGGCTCCACCGCCGACGCCGCCCACCCCAATCGTGTCGACCGCGCCCGCGGTCGTGCAACAAACCAATCCTCAACCCGTCGGCAAATCCGGCTCGGGCCTGCGCACAGTGGGGATCATCACTGCCACGGTTGGTGGAGCAGCAGTCGTTGCTGGTGTCCTGTTCAACACAAAGGCTAACAGCCTGGTCAGCGACATGCAGAAAATCGACAGCTACACAAGCGGCAAGGAATCTGACCATTCGACCTACCAAACGCTCAGCTGGGTCGGCTATGGCGTCGGCGCTGTGTGTGTTGCGGGCGGCGCAGTGCTCTACATCCTCGGTTTACGCTCGGATGCTCCCGCCCCGACATCCGTCAGCCTACTCCCCGCGCTTGGTCCGAAGCAGACCGGCATTGCGCTGACGGGAGCGTTCTAGCTATGTTCCGCCGCTCCCATCTAGTTGCATCTGTCCTTTGCGTACCCGCGCTTCTCGCGGGCTGCTTCAACAGCCTCGACAAAGGCAATCTCAAATGTACGACGCAGAACCATTGCCCGACTGGATATTCGTGCGTGTTCGGCGATGGGGCGGCTTCGGGAATATGTAAGCAAGGGGCACTAGTTGTTGATAGTGGCGGGGCCGACAGGCTTGTGCCCCCGGCGGATGCAGCTGATGGGCCGGACGTGCGTAGCGGAGTTGATTCGAGCCCACGGGTCGATGGTCTGGGCCCTCCTGATGGCACGGGCTCGGATGCGGGCATGGGCGGCACGGACGGCGCGAATAGTGTCGATGCTCCGAGCGCTACAGGGGGCGCTGGTGCGGGCGGGAGCGGCGGCAGCAGCGCCATCGCCGCTGGCGGAGCGAACGGCGTCGACGCCCTTGTGACTGGGGGCGGGGGAGCCGGCGGCACCGACGCTCCGATGGCAACAGGAGGAACCACGACGGGATCGGATGCGCTCCCCCTTGATGTGCCTGCTGACGTGTTCTCCCCGGACGCTCCCGGAACCTGTAGCACGGACCAGGACTGCCCAACACAGAAGCCACTTTGTCTGGGTAATCAATGCGCGAAGTGCGCCAGCGACAACGATTGCGTCGGAAGGACCGGACCCGCCTGCTCGACCAGCGGCCTTTGCGTTGCCTGCACGGCAAACTCGTACTGCAAAGGCACAGCCGCGACCTGTGACACGTCAAGCAATCAATGCGTGGGCTGTACCAGGAGGAGCGACTGTTCAGGTACGTGCCAAACCTGCTCCGTCAACACGTGCATTGCAGTGAAGAACCAAGACGACCCGACCGTCTGCGCTGGTACGTGCGACGCCACAGGTGCGTGCAAGGGCAAGCAGGGACAGGCCTGCAAGACCTCCGCTGACTGCGTAAACGGATTGTCATGCGCGGACGGCTACTGTTGCGACAAGGCTTGTAAGGGAACTTGCGAAGCCTGCGACGTGGGCATCTCGGTCGGCACCTGCACAACGCTAGGGGCGAACGCCACACCACGTGCGGGCCGCACGGCTTGCGTGGCCAAAGACCCCACGTGTGCCGGCAAATGCGACGGAAACAGCGCAGCTTGTGCCTATCCTCTGTCGAATACTTCCTGCGGAACGGCTTCTTGCACAGGAACGACCTATCAACCGGTAGGATCGTGCAGTACTGGAACTTGCTTCATGCCATTGACGCAATCCTGCCCCACCAACGAGAAATGCTCAGCCAATGCCTGCGCCTGCCAGTCGCCGTATCAGACGTGCGGCTCCGCATGCGTCGACACCAACACGGACGGGGCCAATTGCGGCATCTGCGGCAAGAGCTGCGTTTCGGGTAGCACCTGCTCGGCCGGGAAGTGCCAGCCCGTCACCATGACCTCGAGCTTGGGTGGATATTCCTTCGTGTTCTGGGTCGACGCAAACTACGTGTACTACAACGATTGCTCGACATACTACGACTGTGTCCCGAAGCGAATCGCGCTCTCGGCCGTGGGAGGAAGCGGCAGCTCGCTTACAACGATCGACTGCTCCGGCTACGCTGTCATGGGCAGCAGCCTCCTCCTCTTCGAGAGCCAAGTCGCGGACTTCTTGTGTACCATCGGCTCGACCTGTCAGGTCAACTCCTCGAGCCACGTGCCCGATGGAATGCCCGTCGGTTTCAAGAACCCGGCGCCTTCGTACGTCGCCGTGATCACCAGCTCTAACAGCAGCACGGAGATTACGACGTGGTACACCACGACCAACGCCACGTATAGCGCGTACCAGAACTTCTACTGGTCTTACGATTGCGCCGGGGGCCTGTCCAACTTCGCCTCAGTAGGCAACTACCAGTACTGGGCGTGCGGGAACGGCAGTGGCAGCTACACGATTTGGAGAACCAATGGCACAATCCCCGCGACGGCTACAAGCCAAATTACCGGTGGGTTCACGTTCTCTCCGCTTCTCGTCGATGCAAACTCGGTTTCGCTGATCTACCTGGACACTAACAACCTCTACCGTGTGCCGGCGCCGGGCGGCTTGGGCACGGGAGCCCCGCAGCTCATCGTGAGCGGGACGGGCACGAAGTTCGTCACCGAGGATGCCAACGGCATCTACTGGATCGATACCTTGGCCAACCTCAACCGCTGTACCGCGTCCTCGTGTTCCTCGACGACCACGGTCATGACCACCGGCCAGACCCTGGGCAACTACTTCACGGGGAACGGCAACTTGGGTGTCCTCTACCAGGATTCCGGCTTCCTCTACTGGATCAACGGCTCGGGCCAGCTCATGAAGCTCGCGAAGTAGCGCGAGGCAGGCCCGCAGCGGGGGTGTGATCGCATCAATATTGCCCCTCCGCGACCACCTCGCGGCCGCTGGAGCCGGCGTACCGGCTGCGGTGGCGATCCGTCCGACCAGCCTGGCCTCACTGCTGGCTTCGTACAAGTGGAAGTCAGCGCGAACGTTGAACCGCAGGAGAAACGTTGCCGCGCAGGCCAGCCAACGCAGCTGAGCAGACGCAAAAAGGGCCGCGAGGATCTCTCCGCGCGGCCCTTCGAACTAGCGGTAGAGGCCCGCTATTGGATTACGCAGGTGAAGGTGTCTTTGAGACCCTTGGCGTCACTGCCGTTCCAGATCTCGAAGCCAGCAAACACGTCGGTCAGGTACCAGCTGTTCGCGAAGGCCTGGGTGATGGCGGGCGTGCCATTGCTCATGTCATCCGCGGCGTTCTTCACCGCATCGTCGAAGAACAACTTCAGATCGGAGGAGAAGTTGTTGTTGGTGCTGTCGGCAACGTACGAGATGACCGGGCGCCCAGTGCCATCGGTGCCTGTGGCCGTGGCATTTCGTCCGCCGCGCCAGACGTGATACCCTTTGCCATCGATGGTCGCTGGGCGAGTCTTGCCGGCGTCGCCAATGGGTTGGCTGCTCCCTGGCTTGAAGTTCCAGATCATGATGAAACCTGAAACGGCATCGTTGTAGCCGCCCGCCGTGGGCTGGGTCTTTGCGAACCAGATGTCGTAGGCTGCATTGTAATTTCCACTATTGCCACCGGACCACTGGAATGTGGATTTGGCGCTCTTCATGTCGCTGATCTTCATAGGCAAACCGCTGTCAGCCCACGTGTTGAACGTACCGCCGCCAATCTGGCCGTTGGCGCCAATGTAAATCGACGGGAACGACACCACGTTGGCGCCGCCACCGCTGCCGCTAGTGACCGTGTCGGTGAAGGTGTTGCCCGTGTAGCTCAGGGACTGATAGGTGGTGCCCTCATTTCCCCAGTTGTTGTTGTTGATGATGTATTTCTTGCAGTCCGTTCCAGTCACTGCTGCGCGCTGAGTCGCCGCATCAATCGACGCCTGGCCAGACAATTGCGTGGTGGAGCCGACCGTGCCAGTCGTTGTGCCGCATGCCCCAACCGGACCAGGTGCCATTGCGGCGCTGGTGCCTGGCGCGAAGCCAACGATTGTGAAATCGAACGGCGCTTTCGCGGCGATCGTGCCAGGCACGAGGAAGACCACAGAGTCTATGGGCTGGCCAGCGTACGCCGTGCCTGGATTCTGGCCAGCGACGCCCACGTACCAGCACGAAGGGTAGAAGTCCGAGTACTTCACAAAGCTTGGTCCCGACGCATCTGTAATCGTCGCGCACCACCGATTGGTCGGATCGGTGGCGCCCTTGACGCCTTGAATCTGGATGCGGAACGAGGTGACTGGCGCTATTTTGGCGCTCCAGTTGATCGCAAAGCCGGTCGTGCCAGAGGGCATAGCTATCGCGGGTGGCCCATCTGCCGCGGGGTTGCGTTTCGCGTTGCTGCACTGCGTGGCGTCGCCCTTCGCCGTGTCGGTCAGGTCGAACCCGAGAAGCGCTACCGAGTTGTAGTCGTTGAACACGGTGCCAGTGACCTCGTACGGGCCGCCTTCCTTGGTAGCGGCCGTAAAATCTAGGGGCGTGATCGACGTCGTGCTGCTCGGGACGGCGACGATGCCGGCAGAACAGTTAGACTTGCAGTCGACGCCTGTCCACACGCAGCCGTGCCAGTTTACCGATGTAACACCCCAGTCCGAGGTCTGCCACCACCCAGCTGGGTTGCCCGTGCTGCCGGTGCTCCCGGCGCTTGAACCCGTGCTGCCGCCCGGAGCGGTTGTGCCGCCGGACGCAGTCGTCGTGCCGCCTGGGTTGCTGGTGGTGCCGCCTGGATTGCTGGTGGTGCCGCCCGACACCTTGGTCGTGCCACCGCTAGAGATGGTTGTGCCGCCAGGAGAAGTGGTTGTGCCGCCAGGGTTGCCGGCAGGGTTGCTGGTCATGCCGCCGGGGCTGCCGGTGTTCCCGGCTGGGCCGTTGCCGGCCGGGCCGTTGCCGGCCGGGCCGTTGCCCGCTGGACCGTTGCCGGCTGGGCCGTTGCCGGCCGGGCCGTTGCCCGCTGGGCCGTTGCCCGCTGGGCCGTTGCCCGCTGGGCCGCCGGTGTCGCCACCGTTCTGGATGGAGCCGCCGCCATTGCCACCGCCGGACTGTCCGGCGCCACCGCCGCCACCCCCGCTCGATGCGGGGGCGCACCCAACCACCAGCCCTATGGCCAAGGCGGGCATGAAGAGCAGGCGAAAGATATTGTTGTCACGTGCTGCACGAGAAGTCATTCGGGGGCCTCCTTGATCAAACCGAAAACAGTCCTGGACCCAGGATCGGGAAACCATAACCCACGGAACACTAGCGAATTAGTAGCTCGTCTAGCCGGAAATCGTCCAAAAAGCCATAGCGGCAGGACGTTGCGCTAGTAGTCCACGTTGGAAGTCATGGCGCATGCCAAGGCGCGACATGCGACGGCCGCGCATTCAACGAAGGGTGCTGATCGGCTGGGGGCCAGCAGAGGGCCAGATCCGTTCGTCGTCCGGACGGGGGGGGGAAGCCGGCGGGCTTCACCGTTGCCAGCAGTTCAGGCAACGTCACTGGACGGGGCGTTCCGGCCGCGTTCCCATCGACCTTCATCGGCGGCAACGGCAACATTTCCGGTGGCACCTACTCGACATGGTCCGACAGCGGACTGCTGACCAAAGACCGAACGATCCGGCGAAACTACCGTCACGCGGTTTGGGACTGACATTCGGTCAGCTGGCCGATAGGCAGGCGACCTTGCTCCGGGCCCCTCTGATCCGGCGACAGCGAACCAAGACGCGAGACGCTGCCGGACTTGCTGCACATGTGGCTATGTTCGCTATCACTACCTGGGCGATCTCGATCCGTTCTGGCCAACGGCTGCCCGGTCGCAGGGAAAACGGGGCCAGTCAACAGCACCGCACAAGGAATGACATGCGCAACTTCAGACGG
>Ga0182021_10004874_pt1 | contig 15825 bp, 13 predicted proteins | sample 612E3MmetaG_FD_120493 | JGI IMG/M metagenome (GOLD analysis project Ga0182021, IMG submission 120493) | Permafrost microbial communities from Stordalen Mire, Sweden - 612E3M metaG (Illumina Assembly) | ecosystem: Environmental > Terrestrial > Soil > Wetlands > Permafrost | place: Sweden... | reverse complement strand
TATTCCAGTGCAGCCTTGTTGATTTTGACTTCAATATCACCGGCCAGCGACGGATGCCAATGTTCACCCGCAAAAGCCTGTACTTGCGCCTGCGGAATCGTACCAAGGCGCCCCAAGGCTATAGGGTCATTCCAGACATGGTTAATCAGACCAATATGCCTGAACGCAGTTCTGCGTTCATCCGGGGAAATTCCAAGGAGATGATACAGATCCGACTCGCTAAGAGGCGGATGAGTGCCCAGCGCGACCATAATATCGACCTGGCGTGCATCCCAAAGAATCTCAACCAACGCGCGAAACAGGAAAGGAAGAGGTACTGAGCGAGTATGGTCGGGGATGAGAACAAGCACTCTCCGTGCGTTAAAATACCCATCCAGACCTTGATGCAGGGCGGCAAGGACAGATTCATTTTGCAGGGTTTGTCCAGGAGGAGCGATCAGTTTGGCAGCAATCATGACCGTATCAACCAAATTGCTCGTAAATAGGCATTGAAGGAAAGATTTCTACCAACGATTATTTCTCCAATTTCTCCAGAACTTCCAACAACCGGGTTTGCCAATCAGGATCTTTTCCGAACGTGCACCAGTAGGCATTTTTTCCGCCCCGTATTCCCGGGCCAAGATCCGGCAGATGGCTATTCGGAATGTTCGTGCCGGTTTTCGTTTCCGAACTTTCCGACAAAGCAGAGTAACGCAAGACGACCTGCCCGCTTTCCATGCCAACGGAGATTAACCCAGCCCGTTCGGCGCGCAGTTTAACCTGCATCTGGTAGAATAGATTAGTAACCATTTCAGGTAGAACCCCAAAGCGGTCGGTAAATTCAGCAGCCAGAGCATCCAAGGCGGACTCGTCTGTCAGATCGGCCAAGCGGCGGTACAGGCGCAAGCGCAGGTTTGTGTCGGGCACATAGGCTTCGGGAATCCCGATGGCCAGCGGCAAATCCACATTAACGGGCAGGCCCATGGGTTGAAGAGCTTCCAGACTGGCGGTTTTCAGGTCGATTCTTAACCCTTCAAACCTGCCAAGGGTACGAGCCTGTTTTACAGCGGCAGCCAGCAAGCGAGTATAAAGGTGGAATCCTACTGCCGCGATATACCCCGACTGGTGCGTACCAAGCAGTTCTCCTGCGCCGCGCATTTCGAGGTCACGCATGGCTATGGAATACCCTGCACCCAGCTGCGTATTTTCGGCAATAACTTCCAGACGCTCCTGACCCTCAGGCGTGGGTGCAAATTTCCGATGACGGAAAAAGTATGCATATGCACGAGCAGCCCCACGACCGACGCGCCCACGCAGCTGATAAAGCTGCGCCAGTCCGAAGGCGTCCGCCCGATCGACTATGAGCGTATTAGCATTGGGGATATCCAAGCCTGATTCGATAATTGAAGTGGAAAGCAGGATATCGATCTCACCAGCATTAAAACGGTGCATCACACTGGCGAGTTCAATTTCCGCCATTTGTCCGTGGCCGATGGCAATGCGCGCCTCGGGTACGAGTTTCTCGAGGTGCATGCGGATTGCATCAATGGTTTGAACCCGATTATGCACAAAAAAGATCTGTCCGCCGCGTTCAAGCTCGCGCAGGATGGCTTGCCTGACAAGTTTCGGTGAGTATGGTCCAACGTGAGTAATGATTGGCAGTCGTTCTTCCGGGGGGGTATTGAGATTGGAGATATCTCGTACACCGGTTAGAGCCATGTAGAGCGTGCGCGGAATGGGCGTGGCCGTTAAAGTAAGCACATCCACTTCGGTACGTAATTTTTTTAAGTGTTCCTTGTGTGTGACTCCAAACCGCTGCTCTTCATCAATGATAACCAGACCAAGATCCTTGAACTGAACATCGGCTGAAATGAGACGGTGAGTACCGATGACTATATCGACAGCACCTTCAGAGAGGGCGTACAAAATCTGGCTCTGCTCATGGGGTGTGCGGAAGCGCGAGAGCATTTCGACTGTTACCGGAAATGCCGAAAGGCGTTGCCGGAAGGTATCATAGTGCTGCTGGGCGAGTATGGTGGTTGGAACAAGCACTGCCACCTGGCGGCCGTCCATGACTGCCTTGAAAGCCGCCCGCAATGCCACTTCAGTCTTGCCATAGCCAACATCACCACAAAGCAAGCGATCCATCGGTCGGGGTGTTTCCATGTCATGCTTGATATCTGCCAGGGCCTTGACCTGATCATCCGTTTCGACATAAGGAAAACTAGACTCCAGCTCGCTCTGCCAGGCAGTGTCGGGACTGAAGGCGAACCCCTCAGCGACATGCCGGCGCGCATACAGGTCCAGCAGGTCCTGCGCGACTTCCTGGACTGCTTCCCGGACCTTGCGCTTGGTTTCCGTCCATTCCTGCGTTCCCAGGCTGCCCGGTGAAGGCGGCGAACCGTCCGGACCGATGTATCGGGTCAGTCGATCAGCCTGGTGAATGGGGACATAAACCTGATCGCCATTCCTATACTCGACACACAGGAACTCACGATCCAAACCTTCAAGCGTACGTTTGACCAAACCGACATACCTGCCCAGGCCATAATCCACGTGGACAATCCAATCACCAGGATGCAAATCTGCATAAGCCGATTCAGGGGTTTCTGCACCAGGCCGGGGACGTTGGCGAGGTTGAGGGCGTTCCCATCCAAAGATTTCGGAATCGGTGATGAGGAACGAATGCCCCAAGCTCCAGCCTTCAGAAAGGGACGCTTCGATAAATTCAGGATGCTTGAAAGCTTCGCCGGAAGCTGCAGGCGCAGGCTGGTCATGTTCCATCCATAGTTCTTCCAGGCGAGATGCCTGTCGCGATACGATGACGACAAAATTATTCTCATTTATGATCCCGGCCAGATATTCGGTAAATGGCTTGAGACGCCCGCCAAACCTTTCGATCCTGCCAAACTGGGACGCTAATTTATTAATTGATTCCGAATCATTGGGAAGCGAGGCCCGATCATCCTCCGGTTGCTCCGCAGTGGAATAGCCCAATTCCAGCCAGTAACAACTGCTCAAAGCATCGGAGAGATCTGGCCATGTGATATATGGGATTGGAAAACTTTCTGCCAATGTTCCTTCAGAGATTGATTCGGCCCGAAGCTTGACGGCTTGTTCTTCAAATTCCGAAACTGTACTCTCCAAAATGCTCAAATCGTCCACCAACACCAAGGAACCTTCAGGTAAGTAATCCAAGATGTTTGCGGTAAATGGATTGAGCAAAGGTATATGAAATTCTGAGAGACTACCAGATAACTCCAGAAGGCTCGGCCCACCCAACGGATCAAGCTTTTCCGAATTACCTGGCAATAGATATTCGCGCGCAGGACTAATTAAAACTGTCGCCAACTTATCGATCGTCCGCTGGGTGGCCGGGTCGAAGCGCCGGATGGTATCTATCTCATCCCCGAAAAAATCCAGACGGACAGGAGTTGGCTCGGACTGTGGCCAAATGTCAAGCAAGCCGCCACGATGAGAAAATTGTCCAGGCTCAAGCACCGTATCGAACGGCTGATAACCAATCTGCACCCACTGTTCCAGAAGGTTGTTCAGCAAAAAGTTTTGACCTACTTTGATCTGCGTTGAGGCTTTGAGGAAATCCCGTCGCGGTAAGGTACGTGTCATTAAGGCACGCGCGGAGGCGATAACAATGGGCGGAGAACCGGTCTGCTCGTAAAAGGGCAGATGATAGGCGGCTAACCTAGTCAAAGTCTGCAAGCGCTCGCGACGGGTGGCAGTCCCCCAGGCAGCGTCTTCGTAAAATAGCGGGTTGGGTTCAGAGAAGATATACCGGGAGGCATCCGGTAGCCAGAATGGCAGCTCATCGAGCAACTGCAAAGCATGGTCTGAACGATCCGTTATCATTACAATCGGTTGTTCCAAATCGGTATGCAATGCAGCCAAAAGTGGCAAGCGGACCGCGCGGGGCAACGCCAAACCGGGGAGATGTTTTCCAGCCTTCAAGTCAGCCAGAAGACGCTGATACGAAGATACCTGCCGGAGCGATTCAAGTAAAGGTTGGATCATGGGGATAAATTAGAATTGAACCGGCCATTAACGAATATTTCCAAGCAATCGTTATTTTTCAATGCCACCATTATATTTGTTCATCGCCGCATCCAAACCTTCGACTACAAAGATCAATACGGCCTCCACGGCGCGGTCGAGTGTTTCGGATATGACCGCAAGTTCTGGTTTTGAGAAATCCTGAAGAACATAATCGGGGGGTTGCATGTGGCCAGGCGGACGGCCAATCCCCATCCGCAGACGGGGAAAGTCATCTGTTCCGAGGCGCTCGAGGATGGAGGTCATACCCTTCTGTCCAGCCGATCCGCCATCCGGACGAATGCGGATGGTACCGAGTGGGAGGTCGAGGTCATCATGGGCAATAAGAAGGTTATTTAATGGCAATTTATAAAAATGGACCAGTCCCTGTGTGGATTGGCCGGAGAGATTCATGAAAGTCTGCGGCTTGGCCAGGATGAGCTTCCTATCAGAATAAGTAGCCTTCGCCACCAACGCCCGGGATTGCAGGCGGGTAAAACGTGCATTGAGCGTCAATGCCAACCGGTCAAGCAGCATAAAACCAACGTTATGACGAGTCTCGCGATACTCGCGTCCCGGATTGCCAAGCCCAATAACCAGGAAGCTCTCATTCATCTGTAATTCCGCCTCACCCAGAAATAAATACCAAATATTATCATAAGAGCCACTGCTCCCAAGCCGCCGTATGCAAGGCTGGCAGAAATATCCGTCGTGGTTAAAACCGCCGGATTGACCGGCAGTGGAGTCGGTGATGGAAATGGTGTGGATGTAAGTGTATCAGTTGGGGTCAGGGTCGGCTTTATAACGGTCGGAGCTGGGGTTGGTGTTTCAATTTGGGTATAGTTACGTACCCGCAAATCAGAAATACTAACGTCCAGATTCGTTCCATCATTCAGGATAATCCGTAAGCGCAGATTATAATTTCCATCTGTGATGGTAGTAGTATCCCAAGTTACAAGGGTGCCCGAATCGACCGGTTGGCTGCTTTGTGAAATCAAAAACCAGGTACCGCTAGTATCACCGGCATAAGCAAAATCCACTTCCGAAGACTGAAAGCCCGTGACGGTGCTGGAACCCCGGATTGTCACAGTACCCTGCAGGACTGCGCCTTGTTGAGGTGAAATAATTGCAGGCAGTCCTTGCGCGGCAACTGTTCCAACGGCAACCGCCGCCAGAAAAGGGATCAGAAGGAGTAATTTTCCAATTCGATTCATCTTGTCCCGGCAGTTTGTAACAGGTAAGTTTAACACGAAGGCGGACATGGGTCAACCGCTTGACATGTCTTGACATATTTAAGTAGTAGATATGGTGGAAATTGAAGAAGTTATTTATTTAAAAAGGTATCTCGTTTTACCGAAAACCGTTTCCCCAAACGGTAGTTGGAAAATATCCGCTGCCTTTATTAAATCCTGGCCTGTTGGTCTGGCAAGCGATTGGAAATCCGAAAGGCTTATCGAAAAAAAAGGAATGGCGGTCACAAATAACCGTCTCCAGCTCAAGTTTCCACCCTTGAGTATGCAGGTCTGGAAGGTTACATGGGCATCTCCGTTGTAAAACTTGGTGAAGAGTTCCTGAGCGGTGTAGGTGATATTCGATTTTAAATCCATATAAATCCCATTTTGACTATCCGGCTGCGGAGCTTCAAACCGTGCAAGGAGGTTGATTTGATAATATCCCACCCGGCCGACTCCATAAACGATGCGTACTTCCTGGCCCATCTTCAAATAGGGAAAAAAAGCTCCAGCAAGATCGTCATGGGCCAACAATCCGATAACGTGGTTGTGAGCCGCCAATCCAAATTAAGTGGCAACACCACTTATACGCATAACAGATTCCATATCATCGTCAATTTGTTGCATCACCCGCAATGCCAAGGTTCCGGGGACATAAACACCTCGAACTATTTTTGGTTGTCTGTTGTTTACAGAATTTACAAAAACCGAAAATTCCGGCAGCATTCCTGCGACAGCTGCGCTGGCAAATGGCACTGGAAGCACCAGGCAGGCAAGCAAGGCAAAGATCAGCACTGCCTTCTTCAAAATTGTTATCTTCATGCAGGTTGGAATATTCCCATTATAGGGAACCGACAAGCGAGATGTACGTGTAAAATGTCCCAGTTAAGGCATACGATTGTCAGAAGGAAGGTCCGTTTCTGTCAAAATCGCCACCCAATATCTATTATTGCCGTAAAAGCGTGCAGAAAGTAACCGTCCAGAAGATAGAAGTAATCATCTTCATAGCTGATTCTTGATGACTGCTCTGGGCGACGCGTCTTGCCAAGAAATTTATGCAGCACACAAACAGGTGAATATATCAGACTGCCTGATAAAAAAGATACACAATTCCCAAGTTTCCCTTATAATGGGAGCATCTTATGAACATGCAATTTCCGGAGTTACCAGAATGAGTCAAACTCGCAGCGAACAGATGGTAAACCGCTTGCGCTCAATGCAAGCCGCCGCACCGGATATTGAAGCTTCTGCCATCGTCTCAGTGGATGGATTGATAATGGCATCGGCGCTTCCCGCCGATGTGGAAGAAGACCGCGTTTCGGCCATGTCAGCAGCCATGCTCAGCCTGGGGGAACGGATCGCCAATGAGTTGGGGCGCGGTGGACTCGAACAAGTTTATATTAAAGGCAACACCGGCTTCATCGTCCTGACATCGGTTGGAGCGGAGGCGGTTCTGACATCTCTGGCTCGCCAGGATGCCAAACTAGGACTTATTTTTTTGGAAATGCGCCGGGCCGCAGAGGACCTGGTCAAATTGGTCGGATGAAACCTACAGTCGAGATACTCTCACCAATCCAGAACGTCAACCCGCGTGGGGAGGATGCCAGTCAGAGGCCCTCCCCACGCCCTTTGTATATTTATCTCTCTTCGTTTCCTCCCCCCCGAACGGGAGAGGATAAAAGGAGTTGAAATGCCAACCAAATACATCTTTTTCACTGGCGGCGTAGTCAGTTCTGTTGGGAAAGGCGTTACGGCCGCGGCCACCGGTCTATTATTAAAATCGCGCGGATTCAAGGTTACCGTACAAAAATTGGATCCCTATATTAACGTAGATCCCGGTACCATGTCCCCTTACCAACACGGCGAGGTCTACGTGCTCGATGATGGAGCGGAAACCGACCTGGACTTGGGTCACTATGAACGTTTTGTGGATATCCGCCTGGGTCGTTTCAGTAATTTCACAACCGGACAGGTATATGCCGAAGTCATCAGCAAGGAGCGCCATGGCGATTACCTGGGGGGCACGATCCAGGTCATTCCGCACATCACCAATGAGATTAAGCGCCGCATTGGACTGGTAGGCAAAGAGACAGGGGCAGAGGTGGTAATCCTTGAAATCGGAGGCACGGTTGGCGATATCGAGTCCCAGCCTTTTTTGGAAGGCTTGCGTCAACTGCGCAATGAAGTCGGACGCGAAAACACATTTTTCGTCCATGTCACCTGGCTGCCGTTCATCGGCGCAACCCAGGAACTCAAGACCAAACCAACCCAACATTCGGTGTCTGCCTTGCGGTCGATCGGTATTTCACCCAATATGATCATCGCCCGCTCTGATTATCCGATCGAGGAAGATCTTTGTGACAAAATAGCACTTTTCTGTGACGTGGACAGGCGCGCGGTGGTCCCCATGGTCACCGCACAGGTGCTTTACGAGGTGCCGCTGCTTCTTGAAAAAGCCGGCGTGGGGGATTACATTGTCGAACGGCTGGGATTGCAAGCGCGCGCAACCCCAGATTGGGGTCCGTGGAAGGCCCTGGTTGAGAAAGTCCACTTGCCCAAACCGGTCATTAAAATCGCGCTGGTTGGCAAATATGTCGAATTAAAGGATGCCTACATGTCAGTACGCGAAGCTGTCAATCATGCCGCGCTTTCGTTGGGGGTGGAAGCGGACTTGCTATGGGTGCATTCAGCTGATTTAGAAAAAGGCAAAGGTTGGGATGAAGTCAAAGCTGCAGATGGGATCATAGTGCCGGGCGGTTTTGGTTCGCGCGGCATAGAGGGCAAAATCCAGGCGGCCGGCTATGCAAGGGAAAATAAAATTCCTTATCTGGGTCTATGCCTCGGAATGCAATTAATGTGCGTGGAGTTCGCCCGAAATGTTTTAGGCCATGAAGATGCCAACTCGACTGAGTTCGACCGAAGTACGAAGTTCCCGGTGATCGATCTTATGTTGGAGCAGCGCGCAATCACTGACATGGGCGGGACTATGCGACTGGGGTTATACCCGTGCGTGCTCCAACCTGGAACCAAAGCTGCCCAAGCCTATGGCGAGAAACTAGTGGAAGAACGCCACCGTCATCGTTGGGAATTCAATAACAATTTCCGGGAAGAATTCGAAAAAGCCGGGATGGCTTTCTCGGGTATTTCACCGGACGGCATGCTGGTGGAAATTTCCGAATTAAAAGATCATCCTTACATGGTTGGGAGTCAGTTCCATCCTGAATTCCTGTCCAGGCCGATGCGCCCGCACCCCTTGTTTGTGGGGTTGATCAAGGCGGCGAAAGAAAAAAATGAGGAGAAACAAAAAATAAGTAGCAAGGAATTAGAAAGGGTTACATAGTAATCAGGATTTGTATGCAGAATTTTCTAGCTGAATTGACCAGCAACAATATTTGGTTTAGAATTCTGGCGGAACGATGAGGCTCGCTCGAAAATATATCAAACGCCAATACATTGCCTGATAACCTCTGCCATGCACAGAAGAGGCTTTTTGGTGCCTGAATATAATCATGCACAACAGTGAATCGATGAAAGGTGAGATACCAGTTAATTCCTGGGTCAGGATCTTTAAATAACCGATTTTCGGCGCGAAAAACTAAAAATGCGCTGCTGTCAAATATCATTATAAGGAGAATACATTATGTCCAACATTGAATCTGTTTACGCTCGTGAAATTCTCGATTCGCGCGGCAATCCTACCGTGGAAGTCGAAGTCATGCTTGACGATGGCGCTTTCGGACGTGCGGCGGTCCCTTCCGGCGCGTCCACCGGTGTCCACGAGGCGCTTGAATTGCGCGACGGTGATAAGGCCCGATTTGGCGGAAAAGGGGTTCTAAAGGCTGTCGAGCATGTCAACTCGGAGATTGATGAAGTCTTGTTCGACATGGACGCCCTTGACCAATCGGCTGTGGATAAGGCCATGCTCGACTTGGATGGAACGCCCAATAAAAGCAAATTGGGTGCCAACGCCATCCTGGGAGTCAGCCTGGCGGTAGCCCGCGCCGCAGCCGAATCTGTCGGCCTTCCACTTTACAGGTATCTAGGCGGAGTACCGGCCAAAATCCTGCCCGTGCCGATGTTTAACATCCTTAACGGCGGGGTACATGCCAATTGGCAGGGCACCGACCTGCAAGAATTTATGATCGCTCCGGTCGGCGCACCCAACTTCCGTGAAGCATTGCGCTGGGGCAGCGAAGTTTACCAGTCACTCAAGAATGTTCTCAAGAGCGAAGGCTATACCACCGGAGTTGGCGATGAAGGAGGTTTCGCTCCAGCCTTAAAGAAAAACTCGGATGCAGTAGAATTGATTTTGAAAGCCATCGAGAAAGCCGGATATAAACCCGGTGAGCAGGTGGCCATTGCCCTTGATCCGGCTTCCAGCGGTTTCTATGAAGATGGCTTCTACAACCTGCGGACAGAGAAGCGCAAAGTTACCTCGGCAGAGATGGTGCAGATGTATTCGGATTGGGTGACCAAGTATCCGATCGTGGTGATCGAAGATGGGCTGTCTGAAGATGACTGGGATGGATGGAAGCTGCTGAATAAAACCTTGGGCGGCAAAATCGAATTAGTCGGCGACGATCTTTTCGTTACCAATGTCAAACGAATTGAGCGCGGCATCCAAGAAAATGCTGCCAACGCGGTATTAATCAAACTCAACCAGATTGGCACTCTGAGTGAAACAATCGCAGCAATTGAAATGGCATATAAGGCAAATTGGGGCGCAATGGTATCGCATCGCTCAGGTGAAACGGTTGATAGTTTCATCGCGGATTTGACTGTGGCCATGCGCACCGGGCACCTCAAGACAGGCGCCCCCTGCCGAGGTGAACGAGTGGAAAAATACAATCAACTTATGCGCATCGAAGAAGAATTGGGTGACGCGGCAGTCTACGCCGGGCGCAATGCGTTTGTACGGTAGGCGAACTTGCCGATAGGAAAAGAATAATTAAAAAGGTTAGAATGGTCACAACCATTCTGCTCATCCGGCATGGACAGACAGAGTGGAACCGGGTTGAACGTTTTCGTGGACGTGCGGACGTTCCGCTCAATGATAATGGAATGCGTCAAGCAAAAGCGACTGGTCGTCGCATTGTCGAATTTTGTCGGCCAGTCGCTCTCTATTCCAGTCCACTCTTACGAGCACTCAGTACCGCCGAAGCGATTGGCGGATTTGCTGGTTTAACGGTACAAATCCACCCCAACTTGACCGACATCGACTATGGTGCCTGGCAAGGTCTAACCCCGGATGAGGCTCGCATTCGCTGGCCTGAAACCGTCGACCTCTGGTTCAAGAGCCCCCAACTTGCACACTTACCCGGTGGAGAATCTTTTGGGGATTGGTAATGAACGCTTCTGGAGAATCCAGCAGGAACCTTGCTCCATCAATATTTTCGAATTTGAAGGTGGAGAATACACTCTGGTTTCGCTGAACGATACATGCCACCTTTCCAAACTTGCTCAGGTTTGAGATATGGCCAAGATGCCAACAAAAGTAATGGCCCGTAACCTACTGGAAGCCGGCCTCTAGCCTGGTAGCCAAAATGATTGATAGTTGGGATATCTTGAAACAGTAAAATTAGCCTACAACACTAATTACTAAGCATCCCCAGGGTGCTCACTAATGATTTAAGATCCAGGTGACAACGCTATCCGTTCAAAAGCACTTTGGCTCTTTCTGTTACTGGATGCACAAAACGGATAAATAAGAGTGCCGCTGCCACCCGCCCAATTGCCGAGCAAAGGAAGATGGCCTGATACCCCCAGGCAGTTACCACCCATGCTCCAATAGCCGCACCACCTGCCAGCGCCAGCATAACCAGAATCTGATAAAAAGCAGAAAAGCGAGCACGCTGTGCATCCGGGGTAAGCGAAAGCAGAAAATTAAAGGAAACAAGATTGAAGGCCGCCCACAAAACACCGCTGATAGAATTTAGCAAAATGACATGCCAATATTTTGTTACAAACAACCAGGCAAAAGGCAGGATGGGAATAAGGAACATGAAAATCATTTGTAATTTGCGCGGCCCCCACCGGTCTGAAATCCTTCCAATCCTCCGCTGGATTAACAGGCCTGTAACGCTGGAAACGATGCTGACGATACCCACCATCGAGGCGGTAAACTTAAGGTTCTCAACCATATAAACATTAAAAAATGGACTGGCGATATTGAGAGTAAAATTCCAAAATGCCATCACCAGACTCAGCGCAAGGAACTCAGGATGTGTAACCAACTCGTGCAGAATTGTGCGCGGGGATAACGAACCAGGCCTTTGAACCAGAGGCACGGTGCCCTTGGGGTCACTCAAATGACCAAAACTGAAGGTGGAGGCCATGCCAAGCACAAAGGCCAGACCCATTCCAATTTGATAACCACGTGGGATGGATGTCCGGGTAATCAATTCGCCGACGAGCAGGATTGCAAGCATGCCCGTAATTCCCATGATGAAATTTCGGGATGCAAAAAAACGCCCGCGCCCCTCCATCGGTACAATATCGGCAGTGATAGACATCCAGGCAGGGAAAGACAGATTTCCAAACGAGTCGCGTGTAACAGAGAGTCCAATCGCCACCCAGACAATCCCGGTGCCACCAACAAAAAATGGCAACAGCGCAAGTATTAGAATAGCCAGCCGGGCAACTCCGCCACCAAATGCGATTGTATATTCCTTGCGATGACCATAGCGTTCCACCAGAAAAGCCCCCGGTAATAAAAGCAATGCTGAGGCCAAACTGGAAAACGAGCTCATCAATCCAACTTGCGCGTTTGTGGCACCCAATGCCAAGATGTAAAGGGTAACATAAGTAATAATTATGTTGTCACTGGCAGAAGCAAACAGGCCATCGGAAAAGAACCAGGTTAGATTTCGTGTGACAATCGTAGCAAGTGGAAGCGCCCATTCACCTCCCCAGGTAAACTTCAGGAAAAGGCGCCATAGGCGAGTGTGTGTTAAGGGAATAACAGAAGGCCGCATATTCTATAACTTCTCAAAATAAGGCTTATCTAAATAAGGTTTATTCTTCCTGAGGATAATGGCTTGGCGTTGAGAATCTTCCGGCATACGGATAGCTTATAAGGAAGAGATCAATGCCCTGAAAATGATCTTGTACCATTTATATTTGTGTGCAAATAGGTCCGGACGCGTTATATGAAATCGCGCGCCACCCAACCCAGCTTCACGAACTAGGAGAATGGCCAATTTGTGTTGTAAATAGTCCTGGGATGAAGCAAAACAGCTGTAAAGGCCACAATCATTTAGCTAAATCCAACTGAATTTTGAAATTTAATCGTTATTATTCGACCAATGGTTAAAATTCCAGATCAGAGAGAAATCTTCCATCACTGGCGTCACAGGAATCTCAATTTTTTCTATAATCAAATGTAAATCGGCTCATTGCCTTTTGTTCCAGAGAAAAGTAAAATAACCAACCGGTAAGTGATTGTCATACCCAATTCAAACCCACAAATCGGTTATTCGCAAAGTATAACAGGGAAAGAAATCTATATTGGGTTTCGGACCCATTATGAAGATGGGTTACAATTCAAGTGAGCAATAATCTTAAAAAAAAGGAAAATCTCAATACTCGAAGTAGTGTTAGCAAGATAATCGGAGTAAATCCTGGTGGTATTATTTGTATCGTTGGATCAATTTGCCAAGGCTTTCCAGGTTTGAATCCAGGCCACTAATTTTTCGCATACCCTGTTCCTTTGCGGTAAAATTTCCATGCAAGATTATCAATTTTCACGACGGGAAAAATAAATGACAACTCCCTACTGGGTTCAGGACGCCATCTTTTACCAAATTTTTCCGGACCGCTTCGCCAATGGCGACACTATCAACGATCCCCCTAATGTACAAAAATGGGGCGCACCACCCACCCAATGGGGATTCCAGGGCGGTGACTTGCGCGGAATCCTTCGGCATCTCGATTACCTTTTGGATCTTGGCGTCAATGCACTCTACTTGAACCCCATATTTCTTTCTTCGTCCAACCATCGCTACAACACAAGCGACTATTTCCAGATCGATCCACGGCTCGGGACCCTCTCCGACTTCCATGCCCTAGTCGAGGCAGTCCATAAGAACGATATGCGGATTATCCTAGATGGGGTTTTCAACCATTGCGGGCGCGGTTTTTTTGCCTTTTCGGATGTGCTCGAAAACGGGGAAAAGTCTGCTTATAAAGATTGGTTTCACATCAAGCAATTTCCTCTGGATGCTTATTCGAGTGGAGAAGCACAAAATTATATCGGCTGGTGGAATCATAAGTCCCTGCCAAAATTCAACACTGACAACCCAAAAGTTCGCGAATATATATTTAACGCGGCACGGGTCTGGATCGAGCAAGGTGCAGATGGTTGGAGGTTGGATGTTCCGAATGAAATTGACGATGACGGTTTTTGGAAGGAATTCCGCCGAGTTGTCAAATCGGCCAACCGGGATGCCTATTTAACCGGCGAAATTTGGGATGTCAACCCTCGCTGGGCCAACGACACTCATTTTGACGGTTTATTGAATTATCCTGTAAAAGATGCCCTAGCAGCTTTTCTCCAAGGGCAGGAAAATGCCACTCAATTTGGCGAGCGCATTTTGGGACTATTTAAGACATATGCACGCGAGAATATGTTTGCGATGTATGTCCCACTAGATACTCACGATACCGAGCGTTTCAAAACTTTGATGGGCGGGGATATAAACAAACTCAAGTTGGCTTTCTTATTCCAGATGTCTTTCCCAGGCGCTCCCGCCATCTATTACGGGGACGAGATTGGTTTGGAAGGTGGAAAGGATCCTGATAGCCGGCGGGCATTTCCCTGGCTGCAGAACAAATGGGATCATGATTTACTACAGTGGGTAAAGTTGCTTATTTCTTTACGAAAACGTTCTCCGAGCCTGCGGCGCGGTGAATATGTACAACTCGTAGCCGACGAACGAACCTATGCTTTTGCTCGCACCCTGGGAGAACAGAACATCCTGGTAGCTTTGAACGCCTCCGGCCAGAAGCACCAGATGGAAATTCAATGCCCTGAATTAAATTGGGGAGAAGGAAGGGTGGTAAAAAGCCTGATTGACGGTCAAAAATATAACATTGCCGAGGGGAATATTTCCATTGAACTCCAGCCCTGGAGCGGTAACTGGATAGGGTGAAATCGCAGGAGGATTATGACTGCATACGTTATCTTGAATATAAAAGTTATCGATCCGACCGGTTATGAGGATTATAAGAAACTGGTTCCTCCCATCATAAAGCTCTTCGGTGGGAGATACCTTGTGCGTGGTGGAAGAAATGAAACTCTGGAAGGAGATTGGTACGCACAGCGTCTGGTTATCCTTGAATTCGAGAATATAGAAAAGGTCAAAACCTGGCTAAATTCTCCCGAATATGCTTATGCGCGTTCGCTCCGTCATAAGTATGCAAATACCAACATGATCGTTGTTGAAAACGAATAAAGGACTTACCAAGGAAGGTCGAAATGGAATATCGTGAACTTGGACGGACCGGTTGGAAAGTGTCAGAGATCAGCTTTGGATCCTGGGCCATTGGGGGCACCTGGGGCGAAGTGGATGACAAGGAATCCATTGCCGCGTTGCATCGGGCACTTGACTTGGGTGTCAATTTTTTTGATACTGCCGATGTATATGGTGACGGGCGAAGCGAGCGCTTGCTGGCTCAGCTCCGGAAGGAAAGGCATAACGAATTTTATGTTGCAACAAAGGCTGGACGTAGACTTGATCCGCATGTAGCCAGCGGTTATAACCGAAATAATCTCTCCGCCTTTGTCGAGCGCAGCCTGAAAAACCTTCAGACAGAAACACTTGATTTATTACAATTGCACTGCCCCCCGACAGAAGTATATTACATGCCCGAAGTTTTTGGCGTGCTGGATGAGATGGTCAAAGCGGGAAAAATCCGATATTACGGAGTAAGCGTTGAGAAAGTGGAGGAAGCTTTAAAAGCCATCGAATTCCCGCAAGTCCAATCAGTCCAGATTATTTATAATATTTTCAGGCAGCGACCGGCCGAGCTATTCTTCCCGGAAGCACAACGGCGTAAAGTTGGAATTCTGGCACGGGTTCCGCTTGCTTCCGGGTTATTGACTGGAAAATTAACTAAAAACAGCCAGTTTGCAACAGACGACCACCGCACATTTAACCGGCATGGTGAATCTTTCGATCGAGGCGAGACATTCTCGGGGTTGGATTTTGAAACCGGCTTGAAGGCCGTCGAAATATTGCGTCCCATAGTCCCTACCGGCCAGAGCATGGCACAAATGGCATTGCGGTGGATCCTAATGTTCCCGGCCGTTACATGCGCAATCCCCGGAGCCAAACGCCCGCAACAGGCAGAAGAAAACATTTTGGCAGCCAGTCTTCCAGCCCTTTCAAATACCACCTTGGCTGGAATTAGCAAACTCTATGAAGAAACAATCCGCCCCCAAGTTCACCATTATTGGTAAAACAAATAGAATTGATTAGGTGATCCATAATCCTGAAAGTGGCTTCAAGGAACGGTCGGGAGGTAATTTTCAAGGTCGTAATCAGCTCAGTTACTGCCTCGCTGGGTT
>Ga0182021_10004873_pt1 | contig 15826 bp, 13 predicted proteins | sample 612E3MmetaG_FD_120493 | JGI IMG/M metagenome (GOLD analysis project Ga0182021, IMG submission 120493) | Permafrost microbial communities from Stordalen Mire, Sweden - 612E3M metaG (Illumina Assembly) | ecosystem: Environmental > Terrestrial > Soil > Wetlands > Permafrost | place: Sweden... | reverse complement strand
GATGCATATATGGTCCGGAGCGAACGACTGGCACATGAGGCAGGAATAGAACGTGTCCACCGCCTCGTCCGTCAACCCGGCCATCCGGGCGTCCCGCTTGGCATATACATCCATGGCCGTCGGCTGAAGACGTTTGATCTCCTCTCCATCGGTGATTATGGTGACCTGGACCCGGCTGATGATGTTGCCGAACTCCTCCTTCATCTTGGTGATGAGAATGTCGCCGAAATTCTTGAAACGGAAACCGGCGGCGACCGCGTTCTTGCTCAGGCGCATCCAGTTCAGGTTCCTCTGTCCGGTGTGCCAGACGCCTTCGGCAAAGTTGAGGAACAGATGGATCCTGCGCTCCATGACGGACTCGAAGTCCTCCTGCATCTTCTTTCCATATACTTCGATGAGGATCGCCAGCGGGGTCGATGAGCCTTCTGCCATCTGGTCCACGTCCTTGCCGATGACGGTTATTTTGCCATCCTGGACATCGGCCTCGTTCCTCATGCGGAGCAGCTCAAAGGACAAGGTCTTAGAAGCTCCTCCAGCCTCAACGTAAGTGTCCGGTCGACGGACCGTCTCGCCCTCGAACGCCGGCCCATAAGCGACTGGAATGTTGACCGAGGCCGCTTTGACCTTGATGTCCCTGAGCTCGATGGCGGTCTGCAGCATGCTGTCCGGGGTCTGGGTAACGAATCGTTCCGGTATCCCTTCCAGCAACTGGTCGGTGACGACCGGCGAACCGTTCAGCAGGACCGCGAACTCGGCCGACGCCTTGATCGCGTCGATCGGCCCGAACTGCAGAACGAACACCTTCGGCCTCTTCTTCATGTAGCCGGCCAGGCGTTCCCGGTCACCTCTCTGCACGCCGCCGAACGAGAGCGCCGCCCGGATCGCGAAATTGAGCGCATGTATGACCTGGGTGAACTCGCCTACGGGGTACAGCATCATGTCCAGGCCCATGTGGATGCCGTTGTCCTTGAGCTGTCTGATCGTGTCGTAGGAGGCAAAGATCAGCATGCCCTTGCTCTGGCACTCACGCACCGTCTTGACCAGCTGTTTTGGGTCCTTTGCCGTGCCGACCAGGACCGCCGCGCCGGGAATGGTGTCATCGACGAAGGCCAGTCCCAGCTGCCTCAGGATGCGATCCGGAATGAAGCCTGTGTACATCGTACCGTCGTACGGTTTGGATTCATCCAGGTACTTCAGCGCCTCGATGATCTCCGCCGCCACCATGGTCGCCTCGCCGGCGGCCAGGGCGCTCTCCAGGTCGAGCGTCTCACGTATCTTGCCCCTCACCTTGCCCAGGATGCCGGGCAGGTCCCCCAGTTTCTTTGCCTCGGAACCATCCCAGGCATAGATGGACGGCAGCTCATAGGCGGTCTCCGGGTACTCCACCTTCTTGTCATAGCCGTGCTTCTCGATCGCCACTCCGAGCAACTGATCGGCGAAACCGGTGGCGATGAGAGCTCCGTCGATGGCCATGCGGTACAGGCGCTGATTGGAGAGCTTCTTGCCCTCCTCGACCTCGTAGTGGTTGTCGAGCGACAGCATCCAGCGTCTCTTCTCAATGGAGTTCAGGAGTCGGTTCGAAGCTTTATGCGGGTCTGCCTCGAAGATGAAATAGCCGCCGAAAACGTCGGCTGCCGAGTGCTCCAGCACTTCGGTGACGAGCGAAGAACCGTGAACATAGCTGATGGTACCGACATGCACCGGCATCCCCAACGCGACGCACCAGGTACCGATGGACACTGCCTTTTCGTGGTTCGCCTCCGGAGCCGAGACGACGAACGGTATTCCGGAAACGTCCGTTCCCAGCCTGACCGCGATCTCCTTGGCCAGGTTCGCTGCCCTGGTGTTGTCGACGCACGATCCCATGTGCCAGACCGGCGGCAGCTTTACATTGTTCTTCTCTTCCAGCGCCCTGATGAACGACTTCAGCCCGGGTCCAGCGAACTTCTCGGTGGCTTCCACGGACAGCAGGTCGTTCTTGGCACATGCACCGGCTGAGCAGCCGGTGGTGAGCACCAGAACGTCATGCTTGAGCAGTTCCTTCGCGATGGTGATGTGGTTCCGGTCCTGTACGGCCTTCTGGTTGTTGCAGCCGGCCAGTAGCGCGATTCCCCGTAATTGCCCGGACCTTACCGCCTCTACTAGATGGACCAAAGGGTCCTCCGGGACGAAGGCGGAGCACAGCTCTTCTATCTGTTCGGTGCTGAAACCGGCCACCACGTCGAACTTGATGGCGGGTATCTTGACCTTGCTTGGTTCCCGTTTCCTGAACGCCTGTATGGCCATGCGCACTATGGACCTGGCCGATGCCTCGGCGTCCTCCTCCCGGAACTGCATGTGCGTATCGTAGGGGATGCGGACGTTGCTCATGGTGGTCACCATCTCGGTGTGCATGCACGAGCAGATCTCCGAAAGTGAAGGCATGATGCACTGGTAGTCCGCCACCAGCAGGTCGACCGCGCCTGTTGCCAGAGCCAATTCCTGCGAGGCGAAGTTGGAGGCCAAGGCGACCCCCTTCCGCATCAGGGTCTCGTTCCCCGTGCAGCATATGCCGACGATGTTTATGCCCGTAGCACCTGCCTCCCGGGCCTCCTCATCCATCGTCCTGGCGACGTCCACGATGATCTCGCTGAGCACCGGGTTGTGACCGTGGATGGCGATATTGACCGCGTCCTCCTTGAGCGCCCCCAGATTGGCGTACGTGTGCACCAACCTTGGTGTTCCGAACAGAATGTCGGAAAGGTCGGTGGATATCTGCATCCCGTTGTAGTCGGCGATGGAGCAGCGGATGCCGCCGAATATCAACGGCAGAGGGTCGGCGTCGCAGCCCAGTGAAGTGCGGTGCATGACGTCCGAAATTGAATGGTCGATGGAGTCGGGCATGACCCCGAGCGCCTCCAGTAGCTGCGTGCGCTGCTTGGTGATGGTGGCGACGGTGAAGTTCAAAGGCAGTCTCTCGCTTCTGCCGTAGTCGTCGAAGACCTTGACCAGGACCGCATGGGCCAGTTCTTCCTTGGATCTTCCATGGACGTTGATGCCTAGACGCTCCGAGACCTTCCTCAGCTTCTCCTCGTCCTTGATGGAGTAGGCCGGCGCCTTGCCTTCCAGCACCTTTCTCAGCGTATCGGCGATGTGGCGGCCGTGGCCCGAATGCGATGCCGTGCCGCCGGCGATATGGCGGATGAGGTTCCTGGCCACGATGGTGTAGTCCCGGGCCCCGCAGATCCCCTTCTCCGGCTTCCCACCGTAGGGATTGATGCGGCACGGGCCTTGCAGACAGTTGTTGCAGCAGACGCCCAGTTCGCCGAAACCGCATTGCGGCTGCATCAGCTCGTACCGGTCCCAGGCGGTCTCGATCTTCTTGGCGGCCGCTACCTCGATGCATTCCTTCGCTCCGGCATCGCACGTGCGTTCCGGGGTGCCTCTGCCCTTGGTCGCCATCGGATGATCCCCTGAGGTCGGTCCAATGTATAATATCGAGTTTAGATCGAACCGGACATTCGTCGCATGACGTGACCGCATATCCTTTTTTCGATTCTAGCCGCCTAGTAGTGCGTGGGAAACCACGTTCCAGCGTGACAATGGTCAACAATGCTCACGCATAAGAACGATATCAAAAATCAGCCCTAATGCGGCCGTCCTTTGATTCCAGGCAAAGGGCGGGCCTGCACCAAAGAACGGCATGCTTTTTAACCCAGATAACTCCTCTATGACCGTATGAAGACCGAACAGCTGCTCACCATCACCAAGACGCCCGCCGGGATACCGGTCATCACGGAACGGCTGCCCCAGACACGTTCAGCCGCCGTTTCGATCAGCGTGGGTATCGGTTCGCGGGACGAGGGGCTGAAGCAGCACGGAATGGCGCATTTCCTGGAACACATGCTCTTCAAAGGGACGAAGAACCGCACCTTCAACCAGGTCAACGAGACCATAGAGGAGGCAGGCGGATATCTCAACGCCTTCACCACCCAGGAGATGACGTCGTTCTTCTCCTTCTCGATCGACGAGACGATCAAGACCGCACAAGGCCTGGTCCAGGACATCTTCTGCAACCCGTTGATGGACAAGGGTTACACGGAACTGGAGAAGGGGGTGGTCAAGCAGGAGATAAATAACCGGCTGAACGACCCGGAGAGGTACATCAAGAACCTGCTCATGCGTTCACTGTTCAAGGGGGGTCCTCTCTCAAGACCAGTGCTGGGGACCGGTAAGAGCGTCGATGCGTTCGCCACCGAGGACCTGCTCGAGTTCCATTCCACCAAATACCGGCCGCCGAGGATGGCGGTGGTGGCCTGCGGGAACATCGACGAGAAGCAGGTGCTCCAATGGGCCACCGAATCGCTGGACGGCCTGGAGAAGGCCAAGCCGGTGAAGCGGCAGAAGCCCAAGTTCTATTCCTCCATCGACGCCTACCCGAGGAAGGGCGACCACATGTACGTCGGCATCGCGTTCCCCGGGCTCACGGCGAAGGACCCGGAGAGCTACGCCCAGGACGTCCTGGCCGCGATCATCGGGGGCGGGGCTAGTTCACGTCTCAACCGCAAGGTGAGGGAGGAGGAGGGGCTGGTGTACTCGATATACATGGCACCGTCCTCATATTCCGACTCGGGCACCATCGAATCGTACTTCTCCACCTCAGGGGACCGGGTCCAGAGGGTCATTCAGATATTTGGCGAGGAGTTGAAGCGCCTGAAGGAGGAGGGATTGACGGAGGGCGAGCTGGAACGCGCCAAGCATGTGCTCAAGGGCAGCATCCTGAGGAACATCGGGCAGCCCCGGGACGACATGCGCATGTTCGCATACCACTACATGATAACCGGCGACGTGCCGCTGATCGATGACGAGGTGAAGAAGTACGAAGAGGTCACCGAGAACGAGGTCATGAAACTGGCACAGCAGTTGCTGGTGCGCAAGGACATGACCGCGGCGATCTATGGGGCGAAGACGACCGCGGACAGCACCGCGGCGTTCGCAAAAGGGATAGACTTCTGATCACTGGATGACCAGGAGTACCTGGCCGCCCTCGACGGTCTCGCCCGGCTTCACCGAGACGCTCTGCACCGTGCCAGCGACGTCGGACTGGATCTCGTTCTCCATCTTCATAGCCTCCAGGACGGCCACGATCTGGTTCTGTGCGACCGTGTCCCCGGCCTTGACCTTGATGGAGATGATCTTTCCTGGCATCGGCGCCATGATCGAACCCTTGGAGTCCGAGCCTTTCCCGGAGTGGGTGACTTCCGCTTCGACGGACACTGTCGCCATCTCCCGGACCGGTTCCACACGTACCTTCATCTGGCTCGCACCGGTGGTGACGGTGGCGCCCTCGTTCAGTGCTCCCTCTACGGTCACCTGCCGCATTTCGCCGTTGATCGAGACGCCGTTGTCCTTCAGCACGACCCTGTAGGTCTCGATGCCGATGGTGACCCGGTAGTCACCACCGTTCTTCTCCACGGTCACTTCGTGCGGCTGTCCGTTGGCGGTGATCTTCAACTTCAGATCAGCCACCCCCCTTGCCTCATCTGTTCGCGCCGCGCGACGTTCGTCCACTGGTCATTTTTCCCGGAGCAGACGTCGGCGGTGGATTTCCTCTCGGTGGACTTCATGTAGAGCACGGCGACGGCGGCGATGTCCTTCAGGTTCACGCCCTTCTCGTTCATCTCCCGGTCCTTGAAGTACTCCATCGCCTCTCGCGGGAAGAGCGCAAAGGATAGCACGTCCTCCTCGTTACGGGCGAGCGACCCGATCTCATTTGCCAGTCGGTCGTATTCAGGTTCCAGCAGGTCGGCCGGACGCACCGTGATGGGCTTCTCGTCCCCGATGATCTTCTTGCGGATGATAGGGTCGATCTCGGCCGGCGTCTTGCCATAGAGGCCGCGGACCAGGTTCTTGGTCTCGTTCGTGACCATCTTGTAGCGTTCACCGGAGATGACGTTCAGCGTCGCCTGGGTGCCGACGATCTGTGAGGTCGGGGTGACCAGCGGCGGATAGCCGAGGTCGGCGCGGACCCGGGGCACCTCCTCATAGATCTCCTGGATCTTATGCTCCTGCTTAGCCTCCTTCAACTGGGAGGCAAGGTTGGAGATCATGCCACCCGGTATCTGATAGATCAAAGCATTGGTGTCTACCCCGGTATGGCCGCTCTCGAAGTCGGCATACTTTATACGCACCTTTTCGAAGTACTCGGAGATCTCCTGCAATTTCTTCAGGTCCAGTCCGGTGTCGTACTCGGTGCCGCGGAGCATGGCCACCATCGATTCGGTGGGCGGTTGCGCCGTTCCTTGGGACATCGATGATATGGCGGTGTCGATGATCTCGGCACCGGCCTCGATGCCCTTCACGTAGGACGATTCGGACATGCCAGAGGTGGCGTGGCAGTGCATGTGCACCGGCAATGCCGTTTCCTCGCGCAGCTGTTTCACAAGTTCGTAGGCGACATATGGCTTCAGCAATCCGGCCATGTCCTTGATGCATAGCGTGTCTGCGCCCAGGTCCTTCAATCGGTTCGCCATCTCGACGAACGTGTCGATGCTGTGCACCGGTGACGTCGTGTATGCTATCGCCGCTTCCACTATTCCGCCAGAGCGCTTCGCCGCCCTCATCGCTGACTGCATGTTGCGAGTGTCGTTCAACGCATCGAATATGCGGAACACATCGATGCCCCGGTCATGTGCCTTCTGCACGAACTTCTCCACGATGTCATCCGAATAGTGCCGATAACCGACGATGTTCTGCCCCCGGAGGAGCATCTGGAACCTGGTGTTTGGCATCTCCTTCTTGAGCTTGGTGATGCGCTCCCACGGGTCCTCCTTCAGGAACCTCAGACAGGAGTCGAAGGTGGCACCGCCCCACATCTCCACCGACCAATATCCGATCTCATCCATGACCGGTGCTATGGGCAGCATGTCCTCCGTGCGCATCCTGGTCGCTAAGAGCGACTGATGCGCGTCCCGCAATACCGTGTCCGTGATCTTGATCTTCATCTGTGCATCCTCACAGCGGTATGTTGCCGTGCTTCTTGGTCGGTCTCGATTCCCGCTTCTTCTCCAGCATGTGCAGCGCGCTGATCAACCTGGTCCTGGTCTCCTTCGGCTCGATGATGTCGTCGAGGTATCCCCGTTCCGCGGCGACGTACGGCGATGCGTACGCCTTACGGTATTCGGAGATGAGCTCGTCCCGCTTCACCTGCGGGTCGTCTGCCATGATCAGTTCCTGCTTATAGACGATATTGATGGCCCCTTCCGGTCCTACAATGGCGATCTCGGCCGATGGCCACGCCAGGTTGATGTCGGTGCGAATGTGCTTGGACGACATGACGCAATACGCGCCGCCTATCGCCTTCCGCGTGATGACGGTCACCTTAGGCGTGGTTGCGTCGCAGTAGGCGTAGAGCAGCTTGGCCGCATTACGCACCAGACCGCCGTACTCCTGCTCCACCGAAGGCAGATATCCTGGGACGTCCACGAACGTCACGATCGGGATGTTGAAGGAATCACAGAACCGGACGAAACGGGCTGCCTTTATCGACGAGTTGTTATCCAGCGTCCCGGCGTAGACGGATGGCTCGTTCGCGACGATGCCGATGCTGGCGCCATCCAAGTGCGCGAAGCCGACCACGATGTTCCTGGCCCAGTTCTCCTGCACCTCCAGGAACTCGGCGTTGTCGACCACTTTCCTGATGACCTGGCGCATGTCGTAGCCCTTGGTCGGGTCCTCCGGCACGATGGTGTCCAGTGAGTCCTCCCTACGTTCCGGATCATCGTTGGCCGGTCCGTGCGGTGCGGTGTCCAGGTTGTTGGACGGCAGGAACGAGACCAGTTTCTTGACCTTCTTGATGCAGTCCATATCGTCGTCGGCGACGAAATGCGTGGTGCCGCTCTTGGTGGCGTGGGTCATGGCACCGCCCAGCTCCTCGAACGTGACCTCCTCCTTCTGCACCGCCTTTATCACATCTGGACCGACCACGAACATGTGGGACTTGCCCTTGACCATGAGCACGAAATCGTTCATTGCCGGGGAGAACGACGCACCGCCCGCGCACGGTCCCATGACCATGGCGATCTGCGGGATGACGCCGGACGCGAGCGCGTTCCGGAAGAAGATCTCGCCGAAGCCAGATAGGGAATCGGCACCTTCCTGGATGCGTGCCCCGCCAGAATCGTAGATGCCGATGATGGGGGCTCCGGTCTTGACCGCGAAATCGTACATCTTGCAGATCTTCTGTGCGTGCATCTTGCCGACGGAACCGGCGAAAACGGTGAAGTCCTGGGCGAATATGTACACCTGACGACCGTCGATGGTGCCATGTCCGGTTACGACGCCGTCACCTGGCACCTTGTGCTTGTCCATGCCGAAGTGACAGGACTGGTGCGTCACGAAGGCATCGAACTCGACGAAGGAACCTGGGTCCAGCAGTGCATCTATCCGCTCCCTGGCGGTCATCTTGCCCTGCTTATGGTGCTTGTCCTGTTTATCCGCACCGCCGCCGGCTCGGGACCTCCGCTTCATCTCCCGCAATTCCCTGTTCGCTTCCTCGACGCCCATTTTGTATCCTCCAGTCCGAAGGTTTGAATTGATGCTCCTCAGTTAACACCTTTTGCCTAAATTATTCCAATCTTACCGATTAGACTTCTTTAAGGTGGTCTCGTGCACCGAAGTCAACCGGTGGGTCGTACCCTCAGGTGTCAGGATGGTTAGCGCCCCTGTAGCATCGACACCGGTCGCCCTTCCGATAATTCTCGCGCCGTCCGATTCCGCCTCGATCTCCTCACCGATGGTGGACGAGCGCTTCGTGTAATCTGCCATCTCGAACGTTCCCTTGAGGAATGCCGCGTAGAAAGTGTCCAGACGGTACAATAAAAGGTTCAGGAATGCTTCCTGGTCCAACTGTTTTCCGGCGCATTTACTTACAGACGTGGCCTCGGGAACCCCTAGGCTGGACGGTTCGACGTTCAGGTTGACCCCGATGCCCAGCACCATGTAGGCGATATCGCCGCCTTTGGATGCCGATTCCGCGAGCAGGCCGGCGACCTTCCTGCCGCCGATCTCCACATCATTGGGCCACTTGACCGTCGTCTTGCATCCGGACGCTTCCTCGATGGTCTCCGCCACCGGAACACAGGCCAGGACGGTCATCCTAAGCATGTCCTCGACCGGTACATTCGGCCGCAAAATAACGGAGAGATAAAGACCCCCTTCAGGAGAGGACCAGCTGCGACCCATCCGGCCCCTGCCGGCCAACTGGGTCTTGGCGGTGACCACCAGGCCTTCCTCCTCGCCGTCGTTGGCAAGCGATTTCGCCAGGTCGTTGGTCGATGCGACCTCGTCCTTGACGATGATCTTCCTGCCGATGATCATTTGTAGCCCACTTTCTCAGACCCTGATCTCCTTCAGGGCGGAGAGCTTGAAGTTTCCTTTCAGACCGGACAGCATCGTTTGCAGCCCGTCCTTGAGCGCAATGGCCCCTCCGGGATACTTGCTGACGTCAGCGACCAGTTCCATGCTCATCTTCTCATAGAACACCAGGACCTTGGTGTGCAGCGCGAGCAGGTTGATGTCGAACCTCGCCAATTGGTTCGTGACCTCGAAGATCGAGCCTGGCTTGTCCGGTATCTCGATCTCGATCTGGGCGAGCTTGACGGTCGGTTTCATGAATGTAAGTGAAAGCACCCAGGAGTCGGTGTCCCCGACCATCATGACAGGATCTCCGTCCTTGACCCCTTCGAGCATCTTCAGGTAATCGGTGGGTAGCTCGATCTCCCCGTTCTTGACCATGGACGGTGCCTTGGATGCCTTCTTGAGCGCCTTGGCCTTGACCAACTGGCCTCGTCCGGAGATGCCCTTCGTGTAGCGGTCACTGATGTGTGACTCCTTGATGTCCATGGTGTCTATGTTGGAGATCGACGAGGATTTCTGCTTCTTAAGCGTGTCGAAATCCTCCTGCAGCTGGGGCAGCTCGCCATAGTAGCTGAGGTCGATGAGCATCTTCCAAACCATGGTGACGTTGGAGATCATGCTGATCGAGTCGGAGTTGAGTATGTCGATGTTCCTCTCGGAGAGGAATTTGGACACCTGGGCGCACGAGCCCGGGACGTCAAGCATGTAGAACGTGGCCTCGCAGATCTGCCGGTAGTTCTCCGGTCCGAAGGTGGAGAGCACGATCTCGTAACCCGTGTTGCCGTTGAAATCGTAGCGGAACATCGTGGTGTAGACCTGGCATCCATCGACAAGACCGAGTGGATTGCCTAATTTCTCGCCGATCTTGATCCTCGAGTTGTTCATTCTTCCGAATTCCCAAAGCCTCATTTTCGGACCCAGCACGCCAATGACATTTCGCTTGATAAACCTTGTCCATGCCATTCAAGTAGGGTTGAGTATGCTGGCAGAGCTCCTTGACGATTAAAAGCGACCAGTTTGGATTTCGTAACCACGACGTTCGCTGCCTACTCCAACGGGCGCAGCTGGTAGGCGCAGATCACTCTGTCGCCCAGCGGCTCAGCCTCGATGAGGCGCTTGCCTTTAGCGGTGATCCTTACAATTATTCCGTCTTCGACATCGATCAGCGAACGGGAAGCTAGCTCTTCGATAGAGGTCCTAACAGCCACCACAAGCTTGCCCTCGTTGGCATCTAAGGAAAGCTCCTGGATGCAACGGGTCGGCGGTTCCATGCAGAAAAGGTCCCGGCTTCCCTGGTCATCGTCGACCAGGAGCGGATTGTAAAAGCAAACCTCGAGCCCGTCAGATATGTCGGAGAACGGGGTCTCGGACGTGCCCTCCGCACTCCTGACCACCAGCGGGCAGTGGAGCAGTAATTGGGTTATTGTATGGGTCAGCGTCTCCGGGGTCAGGTTCACGTCCCGGCCGATGATGCCGGTATCGATGATGCCCACATCCGTCTTTTCCAGGCGGGAGGCGAGCGCCAGGTCGCTCATGATCATCTTTGGCAGGTTCAGTGTATACACGGCGGTCACCGCCACCTTTGCCTGCTCGATCACCTTCTCGTCCTCGACCACGGTGCAGCGCAGCTCATGCGGCGTCACGAACCACGTCCAGTCCTCCCATAGATCGTCCGGGATGTTGACCAAATCCATTGGTGGGTGATTGACCGCCATATTTAAAGCAATATCTTGAAAGACCGTGCCGGTTGCGAACCAATGCCCATTCTCGGTAATTTTTGTTCTCTGAAGACAGAAGAACTGAGAAATATTTAATATAGTAGGGCTATACTTAGTAGCTAGATACTCAGTAGGTATATACCTATCGAATATGCCCTAGGTGAGCAATGATTGGAAGACACTACATGTATAAAGGTAATCGCATCAGCCCTCCCCAATTCCTGATGCTGGTGATGCTCAGGAAGGGGCCGATGTACGGTTACGAGGTGCTCAAGGTCCTGAGGGAGGAGTTCCAGGGATTCTGGGAACCCCAGACCGGGGCCATCTATCCGGCGCTGAAACGGTTGGAGGAGCAGAAACTTATCCTCTCCGAGGTCCGGGACGGAAAGGAGTATTATTCCCTGACCCCTGAAGGAAAGGAGTGGATGCGGGAGAACCTGAAGTCGATTTCTCAAGAGGCTCAGTTCATGGGCCGTTACTTCAGCTTCCTAGGGAAGGCAGCGGCAGAGACCATCCAAGACCAAAGCGTCGAGACGCAGGAGCAGATCGACGTGGTCATGCAGTTGCCGCTTCATCTTGCCTCACTGTTGAGGGACGATCTGACGCCGAAAGAGCGCCTAGACATGCTGAGGCAGGCAAAGAAGATGATGAACCTTCATCTCAGAGGGATCGAACGGGCCATCGAGAAGTATCAACAGATGGAAGACAGCGATCCGCACAAGGCGATGATGAAAGAGAGGATCGAGCGGGTCCTCGAACACGTGGAGAAAAAGGAGTGAAATAATGGTAGCATTGATAGAAGTGAAGAACCTGGTGAAGGTCTTTAACGGCTCTATCCGAGCTGTGGACGATATAACGTTCGAAGTGGCAGAGGGAGAGGTGTTCGGTTTCCTGGGTCCGAATGGAGCGGGCAAGACCACCACCATCAAGATTTTGACGACGTTGCTACTTCCGACCAGCGGTGAGTGCAAGGTCTGCGGGTACGATTCGGTAAAGCAACCTAACCAGGTGCGCAAGTCGATCGGACTGGTACCTCAGGAATTGACAGTGGACGACGATCTAACGGGCCGCGAGAATATGTTGCTGCAATCGACGCTGTACGGCGTCGAACTGAAGTTGGCCAAGGAAAGGATCGACGAACTGCTCCACCTGGTGAAGCTGGAAGACGCAGCCGAACGAATGGTGAAGACCTATTCCGGCGGCATGAGGAAACGCCTGGAACTGGCCGAAGGCCTGATCCATCGACCGAAGGTGCTATTCCTGGACGAGCCGACGCTTGGGCTGGACATCCAGACCCGGACCACGATGTGGGAGCACATACGTGAACTGAGAAAGAGCGAGAACATGACCGTTTTCATGACGACCCACTATCTGGAAGAGGCCGATTCATTGTGCGACAGGATCGGTATCATCGATAACGGCAAAATAATGGCACTGGACACCCCGCGTAAGCTCAAGGAGTCGCTGGGCGGTGACGTCATCTCGCTGAAGGTCGGCGGAGAGGTGGACTATACCCAGGCCATTAAATCGGTGGAGGGTGTGCTCAGCGTGAAGAAGGAGGATGGGTCCTACCGGGTCAAGGTGCTGAACGGTGAGACGGTCACTGCGCCATTGCTGCAGGAGATATCGAAGAGCGGCGGCAGGGTTACATATGTGACCCTGGAGCGTCCCAACATGGACCAGGTGTTCCTGGAATACACCGGCAAATCGTTGCGTGACGCCGAGCAGGCGGGTAGCTTCGACAAAATGGCCGCCTCTAGGCAAATGAGGAGGTCGAGCTAAATGATCCGTGAAACTGTTGCCCTGACGGTCAGGGAGTTGAAGCATTGGTACAGGAACAAGATCCAGATATTCATGATGCTGATCCAGCCGGTCGTTTGGTTAGGCCTCTTCGGGCAGGCGTTCCCGATCAAGCTGCCTCCGGCCGCGCTGAATGGTGCACCGGACTACATGTCATACATGTCCGTGGGTATGCTGGCAGTGACCACACTGTTCACCTGCATGTTCGCTGGCATGTCGATAGTATGGGACCGCCGGTTCGGGTTCTTGAACAAGCTGCGGGCCGCGCCCATACCAAGGGGATCCATCCCAGTGTCCAGGGTAATTGCTGCAATGGTCAGGGCGGTCATATCGGCTTTGATGGTGCTGCTGATAGCTCTCATCTTCACGCACATCCCAGGACTGAACGGCCTGACGGTCACGTCGGACTTCGGTGTCCTGAACGCGCTCGGAATGCTGCTGATAATGGTGCTGCTGGCCACGGCCTTCGCTGCCATATTCGTGGCGATATCCCTGACGATCAAGACCCAGGAGACCCTGTTCGCCGTTATCAACCTGCTGAACCTGCCCCTGATGTTCGCATCGGCGGCACTGTTCCCGATAAGCGGGATGCCGGACTGGTTACAGGCGGTAGCTAAGCTGAACCCGCTCACTCTGGCGGTCGATGGCATGAGGCAGCTGCTATTCGCCGGTTCGGTGGGAATATATCCCCTCGAGGTCGACATCATCGGCCTGTTAGCGTTCTCGATAGTGTTGGTCACCATCGGGATCGTCGTTGCGATGCGCGCACTGAAGGAGAAGTAAACGACTTAGGGGCGAAGGCCCCGATCCCATTTTTCTATTTCAAGACAATTAATGAACGAGAAAATTTGCACTCGATATTTGTTGCCAACCTCAAAATGGCTTACGAGCGTTTCATTTGAGAAAGGAGAAAGCATCCTTTGTCGTCACGGCGATATCGAGTCGATCCGTTCCTTGATGAACTGGAATATCGGCAACAGCAGTTCGATCCCGGGCATGTCCATGGGCGAGACGCCCAGCAGGTCGGCTCCCCGGATCAGGCTCGAGCTGGGCAGGGTGGCGATGAGCACCAGCTGCTGCTTCTTCAGCTCCTTGGCGACAAGTGCCTCCTCGTTCTCCGACGAGCATTTGTTCAGGATGACCAGCACGCTCCCGACGCCTATCTCCCGTGCCATCCGGGCGATGGTACCGGCGGTTTCCACGGAGCGCATCCCCGGCTCGACCACGATGAGCATGACGTCAACGTTCCTGGCGGTCGAACGACCCAGATGCTCCAGTCCAGCTTCCATGTCCATGATGACGACCTCCTCGCCGGAAAGGACGTGGGACATGAGCGCCTTGAGCAGCGTTGATTCTGGGCAGAAGCATCCGCTTCCCGGCGTCTCGATGGTGCCCAGTACCAGTAGTGTTACGTTGTCCGGTGCCTTGACCCCGTACTCTTCGACGATGTCGTCCACCTTCGGGTTCAGCTTGAACATGCCGCCGTAGCTGGAGCCTGGTCTTGCTCCGGTGCGTTCCTCGATCAGGTCCAGCATCCCGGACAACGGCGTTATCGACTCGCGGTCGCTTTTAGGCACTCCCAAAGCGGAGGCCAAACTGGTGGCCGGGTCGGCGTCGATGGCTATGACCTTGCTGCCCTGGCGACCATAAAGCCGGGCGAGCATCGCCGCCAGGGTGGTCTTGCCCACTCCTCCCTTGCCGGCTACCGCGATCTTCATCTTCTTACTTCCTCACGAAGACGATGCCGTGACTCATCAGATTTGCCTCCTTCAGCACCACCCCGGTGAGCATCATCCTCTGACCCAGGATATCTGTGAATACTGTCTCTTCGCCGTTGATGACGATCCTTGAGACGTCCTTCATGACCTCTTTTACCGCACCGTTCTCCTCGAGGAAGACCGTCGACTCGCACATGATAATGCCATTGTGGGGACGGTACTTAAATTGGTCGGGAGTTTGGTCCAGAACTGCCTCGGTTGGAGGGTGTGGCATCCCGTTTTGCATGGTGGGGAACCATAGGATCAAAACGACTCAGGACGCCACAATAAAAATTACGAAATCGACGGTATTTAAAATATTGCTCTGTGCATAGAATTGTGAGAATCGCCGGCTCAGGCGAACTTCCACTGTGAGTATTTCCCGTTGCCTTTCCTGCGTGGCGGTCTGGGCGCCTCTTCGATCAGCGCGTTGAAAATGTAACGTACCGGCACCCGTTTCTGCTGCCCAGTCCAGTATGGACACTTCGTGCAACGGAAGCCCAGGTCCACCTTCTCGTCGAAGAGGGTCTTGTTCCGGATCTGCAGGGTCTCCGAACCGCACACCGGGCATTTGCCTTTCGTCGATGCTTCGTTCGTCTCCCGATAATGTATATGAAGTTTCAAAGGGGCCTTGAGCACAGCGGCCTTGCGGATGCGGATCTCGCTCGCGGTGAAGTCGGAATCCCTTTTCTTGAGCGCTTTCTGAACGAGCTCGGTCAGCATCCTTTGGGAGTCGACCGTCTGTTTCTCTCGTATGACCTCGGATATCGCCTCAACTAGGACCTTGGCCGGCGGTATGCGGTAGCTCATTCAGGCAGACAATAATCTGTGAGTACACATATTTTTCTGATATCTGCAACACGACATGCCTTTCGACCCAATTGTCTTCCTTCGGTTCGATCCTCCTTACTGGACATTGTTGTCCCTTTCCCGCATCTGCAGGCGTTCGGACACGAAGATGCCCAGAATGATCAGTGCCATGCCCACGAAGATGAAAACGGTCACCGACTCTCCCAGGACCATCGCCGCTAGGAGCACCCCGGCCAAAGGATTGAGGTAGATGAACATGCCCACGGTGGAGGCGGGAAGCTTCTCCACTCCATTGTTGTACATGAAGAACGCCGCCAGAGAGCAGAAGATGGCCAGGAAGACCAT